>Ga0209611_10002180_pt1 | contig 34319 bp, 16 predicted proteins | sample S1TSphgellanicum_3_FD_187693 | JGI IMG/M metagenome (GOLD analysis project Ga0209611, IMG submission 187693) | Host-associated microbial communities from peat moss isolated from Minnesota, USA - S1T2_Fc - Sphagnum magellanicum MG (SPAdes) (version 2) | ecosystem: Host-associated > Plants > Peat...
TTTTTTTTTTTTTTTTTTAAATTTTAAATAAAAATTTTATGAGAAAATTTCTTGGGGTTATTGTATATGAACTATGTATGCATATTCATTTTGGGTGTTTTTTTGTAAAATGACATAATTTTTAGACCTAAGTTGTGGGGGAGATATTCAGTTTTGATTTTATTTTAGATTTTAGAAAATTCTTCAAGCTCTCTTGAGAATTAATTAGCATGAAACATTAGTTTGTATTTTCAATATTTATGCATGAATAATTATGTGTGTGTGTATTTTATTTTATTTTATTTTTTGGTTGTTGCTTGTAAACAAATTATCTATGCATGAAATATATACGATGCATGTAAATGAATTATCTATGTATATTTTGTTTTTGTTTTATTAATGACATAATTTTAAGACCTAAGTTATGAGAGATAATCAATTTTGAACAATTTTTGAATCTTATTATTGTTTTTGGGTAAATGAATTATCTATGCATGAACTATGTGTGCACATTTTGGTGTTTTTTAAATGACATAATTTTTCGACCTAAGATGTGGGAGATAATGAATTTTTGAGTAATTTTTGTCATTGAAAATTCAACTAAATTACGAGAATTGATTTGGAAAGAGAAATTAATTGAGTATCCAATTCACACTTGGGCCAACAACACATGCCACATTTGTGAACTATGCATTTTGGTTCAACTTTATTTTTAAAATTTCAATGTATAATAGGTACACAACAAATTAAATATTTGGAACATTTTTTTTACCAACATATATATTATTTAATATTTAAATTCTATGACGTTCTTGCACACTACCAATGATGATCAACTCTTTTTTTATATATGATTTTCAATCATTCATCATTATTTATGTCAATATCAAATTTTAATTTAAATTAATATACATTTCATGGACATGAAAAGACACATGTTAATTGAAAGGTGTCTTTGTAAATGGTAGGAACTATACTAGTTGTGGGTATTGCTTCCATGAAGTTGTGGGTTCAAACTTGGCAAGGAACAACAATAAATTGAAAAGGAAATTTTCTATGGAGGACGAATTTGATCATAGAGGAACAAGAACTTCATAATGTGTAGAAACAAGCAATGTGCAAAAACCATGCAATAATCATCAATCAATAGGCTTTGGATAGAGCTTGTTAAGGGATCTTTCATGTCTTTCAACTTTATCATGTACATAGGCACACTTGGGTGAGTATTAAATTTGGTAGGTGGGGGAAGATTGTATTTAAAGATTTTATTGTTTTAATATTTTCATTTATCAATATGTGATGAATATGTAACTAGATGCAAGTAAGTTGTTTGAAGGTAAGTAGGTAGAAAGGTAGGTCAATATGTATGTTAGGGCAAATGGTTCATTAGTTGATAGGTAGGGCGAAAAAAAGGTTCAAAAATAGGTGTAATTTTTTATTTACAACATTCTCTACATGAATTATGCTAACAATGATACTTAGAAAATGAACAAGAACTCAATGAAAAACAAGTTTCTCGTCCAACCATCATCCATTCATCCAAAATGGTGCACCCATGGATGGGTGTTGGTTCACTATGGCTATAATGATCTAGTTTTCATTTGGTTCCACATTTTGAAGAATGTTCCTTATATTTTATTATGAAATTATACTCATGTTTACCATGGATGAAACAAAAATTGAACAATGGATTTGTTTTTCCAACTTGGGAAATACATGTTAAAGCATTTCAACCCACACCTAGTATGTGGGCTTGTATTGATGTTTATCACATCCTTAATAATATGTTAATTATTCCCACATCCTTATTTATAAACATTAAATATTAGACAATGTATAATGAAAGACCACTTAAATGTCACCACATGGGTCAATAATTGTGAATAGCCAATAAAATGGAATCATCTTCCTTTATTGATCCTTTGGAAACTTTGTATCATATTCCAATTTACAAGTTTAGTTTTCAAATTTATAAATTCTTGTTCACATAATTTAAGGCATGTATTTCTTGAAATTATTATGTATATGCGATATAAGGTCGTTAGTGGCATTGTGTGATTAGTGCATGAAAGTGAGGAAGCTTATGCATTATCACATGTTCATTAACACGATGAACAATCCAGTTTTGTTTACACCAAAACAAACTTTTTCATTGGACATACAAATGGAATTAACTATATTCAATTTACATTCATGTTGATATATGCCTTTATCCTTGGAGGAAAAACTCCACTCAATTTAAGTTCAAGTTCATTTGGCCTTCACTTTTTAAAAACTATATAAATGGATGCCATGAACTAGGGAAATCATGTGTAGCAAATATAAGGCAACTTCACGGTGTTATCACTATGAATTGTTTCATGATTTTACATATATGTTAATATTGATGCATTATTATTGGTTGAACATGGATGACTTCTAGTACAAATGCCCATACCCAATATATTATTTGTGTGACTTCTTACTTATTTGTGAAAGTTTAATGGTTTCAAGTTAAATTATTGTTTGTTTGGCCATGTGAATGTCGATTTTTTTGTAATGAATGAATAATTTATTGCATCTTGAGTATTCTAGTATAACCTTGAAATTCACTTCTTCAAATCAAAAGTAATGGATTGATGGTTTTTTCTTTTGGTAACAATCAACAATTGTTATTGGTTTTTCTTCTCAATAAAATTCTGATTTTAAGCTTTGAAAAATAAAATGTGAATAAGAACCTTTGTTTCTGAACAATTTAAAAATTTATTAAATCTCCTTTTCAAGAAACAATTCAAGGTGGGTTGCATTGTTTGGAATTTTGAAAATCATTCATTTATAAAACCCATTGTTTTAGGGGGTCATTCATATATTTAATTTAATTTTCTTAATTTGAAAGCCTAAATGGGATCGAATGTATCCACTCTATTTAAGTCAAGCTTGCAAGGTCTTTTTTTTAAAAATCATTCTTTTACAATTTTAAAAAATTGGCTTTGTGGGTGAAAGCACACTACAAATGAGCCACTTTTCACCACTTTTCACCCAAAAAAGTGACGTATAACAAATATAATAGGTGTGTAGTAATTTAAAATCTTGATGGCATTTTTTGGAAACTCTAAACATAAGTAAAAAAAATTTTAAATGTGCAGGACAACACTTTGGAACTCAAAACTCATTTTGAAACAAAGTTAAATTTGATTCAATAGTTAAAAGACGAAAATTAGATAAAATCAATGTGTATAAAATATATAACGTAAATATATTCAATGACCATAGGGCTTCATGTTTGTGGTTCATGACACATTACTAAACCAAAAAAATGAAAAAAAATACAATTGTCACCTATAAAATCTTTTTTTTTCTTATAAAAGTTTATTATGCATTTATTATTCAAGAAGTGCAAAAAATCACCTTTTTTTAATGGCTTTTCAACCAAAAAATGTAAATTTTTCAATGGTCTTAAATTTAATTGATATAAATCAATATCATCACCACCAAAAAAATCATTACAAAATTTCACCCGTGACCTTAATTTTGAAGTATATTTGTAATTTTGCATACTTTGTGACATGTATTTTTTCGACACAAATATATTTTATATGTTCAAGTTTGTAAATGTTTGTTGGAGTTTATTTTTAAATTAATTAGTTTAAGTTTAAACTTAATGCAATATACTTGAAATAAGCAAAAATAATCCAAGATGTGATGTCTATATGTACCCAAAAAAACCAAATGTAGAATTTTTATTTTTGTGACTACAATTTTTAAGGGGCATAGTGTGTTTTCACCCTTTTTTCAACAAATAAGTTTCCATGGGCTTCAATTAGTGTATACACTTTCATTCTCACCAAATAGCAAATATACCAAGAGAAAATTCAAATACATTTCATGAAGCACACAATAATAGTTATTAATTTTAAATCATTTCCTATCAATTAGTCAATTAGACTATATGGAATTGGAAAAAAATGATGTTGGTAATATAAAACCAAATGATGAAATTTACCTTTTGAAAAATAAAATGTGTATTTGAAAACAATTGTGCCTTTACATTTTGAGGAGGCATTATTATTAGATATAAAATACCCTACTTTATAATTTAAGCCATGAAGAAACACTCAACTCGCAATCCAAATGTGCATAAATAATAAAAGTCATTAATCTTTAAAATGAAGTTTGATGGATCAAAACATGTTTGAATCAAGTAATATTTCAATCATTATAAAGGTTTAAATGAAATCTATAATATAATCCCAAAAAATTCCCCAAAAAATGAGGGTTTGAAAGGTTGGGACAAAATTTGTCAAAATGATCATCAATTATTCATAAGGCAATTTGGGGGATAAAATTGTGTTCATTCGATTCATGAATTTGATACAACATTGAAAAGTTTATGTTCAAGGGCTATAAGATTATGATGTATTCATATGCTGAAAAAATGGATTGTTTGGGAGTTGTGAACTTCCAAATTTGTCAAAAAAATATTTGGGATTTTTTTTAATGTCATTCAAATGTAATCCCTACGATGAACTACATAATATACTACAAGGAAAATAATGCCTCTTTGGATGGTCCCACTAGAAGAAAAACCTCATTTTTCAACTTGTTTTAGGCAACTAAAAATGTCTTTGCAACTATTCTTCAAAAAAATATTAATAATGACTGACATTTTAAAATGTCAAATGTCATAAGGTTTAGTCATACCCATCCTAACAAGAAGTGTTTCACAAGTCTTACCTTTCTAACCTAATAGTAAGTTCCAATATGAAGAATTAAATAACAAAACATGAACTACAATTATTCAAATCATATAAATAAGAAAAATAAATCTCACCAAAGATAAATTATAAATCTCATAAAAAAAATTATAATTATAGTTCTTCATAAACAATAATATTTTCATGCCATAGAATTACCTTTTAATGATAAAGGGTGTTTTGTTCACAAGAAATAAAAGAGATATACAACAAAGAAATAAAGTCCAACAATGCTATCAATCGTAATTATTCCATGTATTAGAATTATCACCTTGGTCCCAAATATATTATCACACACAAGGGAAGTATATAATCAAACAAATGAAAACCCAAAACAAATTAAAATGTTTTTCCAAGGAAGGTACCTCATGTTTTTTGTTATTATTAGTTTTAAAGGTTTGCCCATAATGAAAGATTGACCTCTTACCTCCATTAATATTGCAAACCTTTCCAAATCCTACTCATGGAAAATAACACACACATGTACACATTTTTGAAGAAACTCAAATATGGGTTTTACAAAAGAAATATTATGCATTATGCTTCCAAGGTTCAAAATATAACAAAAACAAATATTCTTTTCATTATAATCAAGGGAAATAGAATGGAAAACACAAAATAAGATCAGAGACAAAAGGTAAAAAGGGATAACTAAAAGGGATCCTAATCACTTTCAAATTCCAAGTCTTTCCCTTAAAAGTTTGTTAAGCTCCTCCAAATATAGCCTTCTAAGTCCTACTTTAGTGGTCACTAGTTAGCCAATTTAACACTTTCAGAGTTAGTTAAAACTAATTAGTAACCTACTTTCCACCTTTCACCTTTTCAGAATTAGTTAAACTTGTTGGTGTCACTTCCCCAAAATTAGGGGAAGCTCAAGGGAAGTAGTAGGTAAACCTTTTAACCCCTGTAACCCAGCAAACCAACTAGATGAAAACAAAAATTATCTTGTTAATAATGGACACCAAGGATAAAATGTTTTCCCAAGATTAGGTTTAGCCAAATTTAAGACATTTCATTATGAAAGCTTTAGTTTTTTCCATTTAACTTTTGGCAACGTTATCCATTTGTATCTATCAATGAATTTGAAGTACATGAAATTGACTATGCATACAAAATGATTCTTCTCCACAAATAACAAATGAATACATTTTCAACAAAAAATACACATTCAAAAATTGCATTCTTGATTGAACTTTACCTTTTTTGGAAGAAGTTCATCCATAAAATCACCTTTTAAGTATAAAAATTGATCTTAGTTTGTGTATTTACTATTTTTCAAGACATCATGATGGAAATCAATAAAAAACCCATTTAATTGACATAAATTTTATCCATGCATGTAATGAAAGGCAACATAAACTACCTAAAGCCTACTTAAGGACAACAATATAAGCCTACTTAAAGGTTATGTAGGCTACCTAAAGACTACTTATTTATTTATTTACAACCTAATTACCTATCTACCTACCTCTCCCTAGTTAGTTACCTGCAACCTATTTAATACCATCAAAACAAACTTATTTATTGTAATAAAATACTTCAACTAATATTGAAACATGATGACAACATGGTGACATAATTTTAACCAATGTAAAATGATTAGGGTAAGATGAATTTATTTCATTTTCAATACCCCATAATGATTTAGGTTAGGCAACTACAACCCACATTTGTATTAATGAAATTAATAGAGGAGTAAAATCATTAACAAATAAACACGATTGCACAAAAATAATATAATTTACATAAATGTAATACATGAACTTGTTTGTCAAAGTGAAGATGGTGCAATGTAATGTTACATGGATGACTACTTTGGGTCCTTTTATTGTGACCACGCCCCACAAATTAGTAAATAGAAGAAATGGATATTTACTATATATATATAGCATAAAAATTATTACTTTTGTGATCAATTTATTTAGTATCACCCATAACAAATATAACATGTCATTGTTATTTTTGTGTTCACTATTAAACATGAAATTTTTTCCCTTCTTGATTTATTTCAAAGGGTATGTGATCGTAGAAGAAAGACCCCTTCTTTCCCAAAATTGAACTAAGGCAAGTTGAAGGATCAATTAGGAAATCTATTACCAAAACTATTATTTTAAACTATTGTTTTTTAAATATTTTAGAACACTTTTTAAACCTTCAAATATAGAGAAACCCACAACTCTTACACTAAATATAACCAACAATCACCTTAATAACATTTAGGTTACTAAAAGAGTTACACAAAATTTATTTTTTCATTCTATTGTTTTCTACTTGTGTGGATGTTTTTTAAAAAAATTAATTATGTATAATTTATCAACTAAAACCCCAATTAACAAAAAGAAAGAATAAAAAAATTGATTATTTTCAAGTTAAGGGTTTTCTTATATGGTTTATTTTTGAACTTCTATGATTGCACAAGTTTTCCATGAACTTATGGTATAACCGTAACCAAAATCATTTGTTCAATTTCATAATTTCAATAGTAAGATAATCACACACTTCATTCAAATTTGCAAGCTCCAACATCATAGGAAAATAAAAATTCATTTTTCATCAACTATTTTAATTTATGGACTCCACATGCCCTTCAAATACTTTATTTTCTACCAACAAAATCAAGGTTACAAGGTTCAAAATGTTCAAAACACAACAATAGAAAAAGTTTAAATAGGCATATGCAAAACTTTAAGGCCCCCCCTCCTAACCACACCCTTGCCTTCCTAACTTGAGTCCCTTTTGTAGAGTACCAGCTCATTCCTTCCCATGGACATCATTCTCTTCCACATTGCTCCTCAACACTATCATCATACTTTGGACCTCCTCTTCTTTGTTGGCCTCCCCCCATTCTTAATGTGAAGCCTTTTGAAAAAACTTTCACATTTTGAAAACCTTCTACCATGTGTCCTTTTTAGGTTTGTAGCCTTGTGACTACTTGAATATATCTTATTTAAATTCCCTAATCACTACTTGGGTTCTATCAACAACACTATTTATCAAAAGTTAATTAAGCACATTTGTGCTTTTGCTATACTTTATCAACATTTTTGACAATCCTAATCATGCAAATAGTGATTACAAGTCCTTAAGTCCCGATCTCAATCCTTGATGGTAAATCCTTGTTTCTCTCACCTACCCTTAACCAAAATTCCATGATTTATATTTAAATCCAATATAAATTTGTACAAATATGTATATTGCTAAGATACACATCCCTAATTCCAAATACACATCCTTAACATTCCTTGATGTCATATCATTTTTTTTTCAAATTGAATTGTTAATGCTTGTTGTGTTTAGTTTATCACCTTAAGATATAAGTCTCAATGTTGGATTATGAGATTGAATTTGATTACCTATGTGCATACAAATTATTTAATTTGGGTACACAATGTGAATTATTTGAACTACAATAGATTTCACATAAAAGTGTGAGTCAACTTCCATCAATATGATTAGTGATTGTAAATAGTTTTGATAGGTCAAGAGATCAAAAAATATTTTCTATGACAACACAACAAATGACATTATATTCAATTTTGAAATGAAAATGACCTAATAGGTTTAAGAATTGAGCTTCGCCATTTTTAATTATTCATCCAAGTTTTAACCATATTATATATTTCATCCAAAGAATTTCCATTCAATGTTGGAATCCACTTGCAATGTCATTCCAAGGTTTCTTATCAATGATATGAAATTGTCATAAATAAAGAATTTGGAATTGATAGACAATGGTAACACCAAAATAGTAAACAACATTGGAAAAGTTTGCAAGACCATTGAGAATATAGCATAATGTAACCAAAAAAGAGAAGGTCCGAAAACACACAGCACACTGATTGCCTTCAACGAACCCAGGCGTTCGTGTTCTCTTGATCTATTCCACACAGTTCAGACCTTCGGAAACACACAACACACTAACTACCTACTGCTTCTTTCAGACGAACATCACAAGATCAAAAACGTACAAGTGCCTTGCATTCCACACAACAACAGAACATATTTTACAGTATCCTACTCCCGCCTCGCCCATTCACACAGATGCTAGTAAGGGGAAACTCTTTCATTACATTACAGACCACGTACATTCCCCGAAAGCACAAGCTTGCTTTCCCATCAAATGTTCACAAAAACACCAGATTCCCAATGCAGTCTAGTCTCTCTCTCTCTAATTCATCTGCAGTAGCTCGACCGACTACCAGGCACAGCGGAAAATTTTTGTATTCAGCCAAGCTATTCTCACTAACAAAGCTTTTCATTGCTCTCTTCACAAGGATCACTTCTTCTGCCTCCTGACTCTCCTAAAATCCGCTAATTCTCCTCCAATTTTTCTTCTCCTCGTAATTAAGCTACCCCAAAAACTCATCAGACTTCCGTTAGCTTCTTCCTGAAGCTTCTCGAATCTCATGCCACTCCATTCCATCCAACTCCCGCTGTCGGCCACCATTGCTTGCTCTTCTCCATCAATTCGACTCCATCCCTCCTCATAATTTCCAGCCGCCAATCTTCCTGGACCATTCAACACACACCAAGCAAGCCATGCAACTCCATGCAATAGTTAATGGGGTGCCGCAATGAGATGACGGTTGATCAGGCAATCTAAACCTTAAAATCAGCCGGTGTTTAGCTTTACGCGGCGACTTAATTTCGCACTACATATGTAACCCCTCCCTTCTTAGACAACTGAGTCCCTCAGCTTCATCTAGTCTGGTGGAGCATAAAAGATTTGGAGGTCTCGATGAGATCTCTCCCACTGGTGTCCATTGGTATTTTGGATGATGCATAATCGACAGCTTTCCTCAAAATCGAGGTTACCCTTTCTATCTGGATGTCCGATGAATTGGTAGGGGCCCTCCTAACTTGTAGTTAGAGCTCTTCTTTTCCCTAGCTTCTTCATCTTTACCATCAATTGGCCTACAATCAAGCCCTCAAACAAATGCTTACCTTTTCTGGCAGCATAGATTTTTTTTTGTTACTTTTGAACTTGCTCCACATTGAGCAAAACGTTGTCATGGATGCTTGCAATGAACTCTACTTTCTGCAGAAACTGAGCTCAACAGCTTCCATATCAACACCATCGTTAGTCTCAGCAATCAGGGCATGCAAGTAGTTGTCTGCCCTCAATCATGGTGTTCGACCAGTAAGAATCATGAATGGAGAGAATTTTGTACTCGTTTGGATCCCACATTGGTACCCAAACAGAACCTTAGCCAACTGCTGATCCCAACAATCCATGTTGGCAGGAGTAGCAGCAAGCACAGTTATGCCATGTTTGATGGTTTTAATCATGCGCTCAGCCATCCCATTGCACTGAGGCCATTGGGGTGCAGTGCGTTGGTGTTGAATAGCATAGTCCCTACACATCACGTCGAATTCTGTAGCCCACTCCCCCCCATTGTCAGTCAGTACAAATTTGGGAACTCCATATCTACAAATTATCTCATCCTCCAAAAACCTGGCTGCTGTCTTTGCTCCATGGTCAGCAATCGCTTCGAATAGTGGTCGATGGCCACCATAATATATTTGTTGCCCGACTTAGTCTCAGGCAATGGCCCTGCAGTGTCCAATGCAACTCAATGGAAGAAATCACAAACATGAATGTTTTTTAATTGTTCATCCCCAGATCAGATGCTACCTGAGCTCCTCACCAATTGGCACTGTTGGCACCCTCTGACCACCACCTTAACACCTGCAGTTCGATTGTGCCAAAAGTACCTTCATCGAATCTCTGCCAACGTCCGTTGTTCCCCAAAGTGCCCCAGATCTTCATGCATTCGTCTCACCAGAGACATCCTCTCCTCAAGTTTGGGCACAAGTAACGTTTTGAAGAAAAAATTTTGCTCCTTCTAGCAATAGTTGTTTGCCCTCTTCCTGATCCTCTTGCTCTCTTCAAAGCCAACTGCATCAGGCAGTACACCTTCCTTCAGCAGCGTCATACAGTCTGTATCCTCCCATATGTCAACGCAACTCAACTTTACTCCATGATCTCCCTCATCATCGGATTTTGTAGAACCCAATTCATGGCCCCCAAACTTAGACATTTCCTGAGCTACCAAAGCCAAGTCTAACTGTTGTCGCTTGTCAAAGTACTGAGGTCTCCTTCTCTTCAGTACCATTCGCGCTCCCTCGTGCTGCACAAGTTCATTGCCCGTTGACACCGCTTCTTCACCTGGAATAAATTCCTCAGATAGGTCTTCTGCTGCTGCGGCGTCAAGCATATACAGTTGATGGTTGCCGACCCACATCCACTCTGTTTTTTCTCCTGCCTTAACACAGAGAAGCTCTCCTTCTTTTCTAGGTACATCAGCTTGAGTATCTGTAATGTCTTGGATTTCTGCACCAAAATCATCGTCATCTGTAGCTGATCCAACTGGGTTCCTACTCAAGGCATCCACATTCGTGTGCCTGAGTCCTGGTCGGTGTACTATTTTGAAACTAAAGTCTTGCAACATGCCGACCCACCTGCCTCTCCTACCATGTGCATCAGATACAATCGCTAACCACTTTAGTGGTTTGTGATCTATGCGTAGGATGAAATGCTTCATGTGCAAGTACTGTCTAAAATGCATCACACCCCAGATCAGAGCGTTGCATTTTCCTTCCATTGGATGGAATCTCCTCTGAGCCTCAGTCAGGTTCTTGCTGGCATACGCTATTACTCTTTTGAACTTCCCTTCTTTTTGTGACAGTATGGCCCCAACACCCTTGGGTGACCAATCCACGTCCAGCCAGAAGGTTTGTTTGAAATCTGGTCGTGTGAGCACAGGCGCATCCACCAGTGCTACCTTCAACACCTGGTATGCCTGTTCACAGCCCATATCCCATACAAATGCAACGTCCCTCCTTGTCAATTCAAACAAAGGACCTGCCAAGCTCGAGTAGCCTCTAACATACTTTCGGTAGTAACCTGTCAGACCTAAGAATGATCTGACGCTTGTGACATTCTTCAGTGTTGGGAAATGCAACATCGCTTCTATTTTTCCAGGATTGGGTCGGATACCCTCCTTGCTCACCACATGACCCAGAAAGGTGATAATCTTAACAACAAAGCAACACTTGCTTGGGTTGAGTTTCAAATTCACTTCCCTGAGTTTGCAGAGCACCGCATCCAAATGTTGAAGGTGCTCCCCCCAGCTTTCACTATGCACATTGAGGTTGTCAACGAACACTTTCAGAAATCTGCTTCCCAAACCTTAAAAACCTTTGACATAGTTCAAGTGAATGTATTCGTTGCATTCTTGAGTCCGAATGGCATAACTGTCCAATCGTAGAATCCGGTCTTGGTGATCAGAGCTGTCTTCTTCATATCTTCTGGAGCCATTCGAATTTGCCAAAAACCAGACTGCAGGTCTAAAGCCGTAAACCACGTCAATTTTCCCAGCTGATCAATCACATCCTCCACAAGTGGCATCGGAAACATATCTCGACGTGTTTGAGTGTTGAGAGGCCGATAGTCTCCACAGAAACGCCTGCTTCCATCTTTCTTCACTGGCAAAGTCACCCGACAAGCATATTCGGAATTACTGGGTCTCATTTTACCCAAGTCTACCAGTGCATCAATCTGTCTTTTCACTTCAGCTTCCTCCCAGTAGGACAATCGACTAAGAGATGATTTGCAAGGTGGAAACCCTTGCGTGTCAATACTATGCTCACCAATGGTGCAGCAGCCCAGTTCGCCCTTGTTCCAAGCAAAGACGTCTCGGTACCTCTCTAGGATTCCCCAGAGTTGCTGCTGCCCACATTCACCTAAATCGGTGTCAATCTTGATTCGTTCACAGATCTCCTTCCATCTGATCCCCGATTCATGATGACTGGACGATACAAACTTCTTAATGGGCTCGCAATTAGAGTCGCTATCTTTCACCTGGACAGTTTGGAGCAGCATTGGAATTGCAAAGTCGTGTTTGGAACAGTGTTGCCGCAACGACAATGGAACAGGTACATCGTGTGTGGATTCATGCACGGTCTGCCTGCTCTTCTCCGCATCAGACACCCACCTGATCCAGTCGGCATAATCATCCCCATCTATGATCTCTTCAGTCCTGATCCCATCAACCTGCTCCTGCAACATCAGTCGTAGCATTTCCTGCGGTCCTTCTGAGCTGACCAGTTCCTCAAACTCAGCATCCACAAACTCATCTTCTGAGTCGATCTGTTCTATTCGATTAGATTTCGAATCATAGTATTCACTGGTATCACTGTCATCATCGGAATCTGAGTGGATGCGTCGCCCTCCTCATTGACAACCTCTCGATCCTGATCATGTACTGCGTCACCATCTTGGTCGGCATGTACGTCCTTCCAAGTGGTCGACGTTCCTCGCACCATCGCACATGTACTCATTCTCTGCAACAAATTTACCACCGTCAGTGGCAACACCTCTACATTGGTCCCAGGCCCATGCCTTACCTGGATCAGACCTCGTTCCACATCAACCACCGCTCCAATCTTCATTAGAAAGTCTAGACCAAGTAGCACGTCATACCCATCCGTGTCTACTACCATAAAAGTCATGGCACATTGTATGCCTCCGATTTTGACTTGTATCTCATCAACTCTGCCCAATGCCCGAGTGATTATTCCCGATGCAGTCTTGTAACTCTCATTTCCTGTCACAAGATGCATTATACCCAACTCTCTTACTACAGCAGCAGCCAGTACAGACATAGATGCTCCTGTATCTACTAAACCTTCAACAACGCAGTTGTTGATCTCCACAGGTAGTTATAGAGTTTTGCTCCAATGCGTCTTATTGACGCAAATTTTCCTTAGTGACGGGAGTGCAGAGACCACTGAAACTTGATTCTCGGTGGTCTCTAAGTCCCTTCTTCTCCTTGCCAGCTTCACCAAGCTCTCAAGGTGCTCCAGCTCTCCAGGAATCATGAGAATGGTTTCCATGGGAGATAGGGGGATCTTTCCTTTTATGAAATGTGATAAAATTTTGGACCTCACAGAAGTGTCCCTGTTCGCATTAGCTCCCTCCCTTTCAGCTTCAGGGATTGGCGCAACTCCTCCTGGTGCTACATTGACAGGAGTCCTTCTCCTTGGCACTCGGGTGTAGGAAACAAATTTTCATTTCCACACAGCTTGTCAAGCTGCTGCTTGGTCGCCGCTCCATCATCGAGCAACACTTCTGAGAAATTCGTTGCTCCAGCTGTTGATTTCCCATCTTTGGGCTTCTTTTAGCATTTGTCTTCAGAGTGCCCTAGTCCTGTACAGAAGGTACATTTGATTCCACAGTTTTTTGTCCTATGCGGCATATTGCACTTTGCACATTTCGGCCGTGCTTCATTTAGCCTCGGACAGGCAGTGGCCATATGGTCCCCACCTTTACAAAGCTGACATGCTCCAAAGACAGTGGAAGAGGATGATGATGTTGGATCATGCGAATTCCCCTTGAATAAATTGATGAGAGTGTTGTTCAACGCAGCAACCTGCTTCTCTACATTGCTTTCCAACGTCTCTTCTTCCTGTTCCTCTGGAAGATATTCATACGGTGTTTCCCCGAGTTCACCCAGAACTCTTTCAACCTCCATTGCAACTCCAACCAACTCTTTGATATTTGTGAACGTTCTCACCACGCAGAGCTTTCGGATCTCTGGCCTCAGTCTAGCCAGGAACCTCCTCTTCTGCTCTACGTCTTGTATCTTGCCCTTCCGAAACAATTTGTCCAAGCGTTCAAAATATTTCTGAACCCTTTTTTTGGGTTCTTGTTTGATGGCATCCATTTTCATTCGGATGTCATCAGCATCTATGTTCCCATACTTCTACACCATCAGCGTCCGTAGCTCGGTCTAGTCAGTAGGCACCGGCAGCAGCCTCTTAAACCACTCCTTCGCTCAACCCCTCAAATTCAACTTGGCGATCTTGAATAGCTTATCAGCAGTGAGATCGCGCACTTCGGCAACCATGGTAAGTCGCTCTGCCCAATCATTTACATCCTCGTGATCTCGCCCCCAAAACAACTCATCCATTCCCTGAGGACTCGTCATCTTCACAGAAGTTCAATAACACAGTAAAAAATTGCAGCACTCCTCTCCACACACAGTTCTTCAATTCAAAGAAAAAAAAAACAGATGCACACAGAATTGATCAGAATCTTAACTCCTGCAACACAGTTCCGATTCTTTAAAAAAAAAATGTTGTCCGAATCACCCATCGAACTCGAACTGAGCACCCTCAGCGATCGGTTCCAAAGGCGCAATATTGGATGGAACAGTGGTGAAGTTCTACTCATTCGTAGATTCTTGCTGGAATCTCCATTTTCCTTCCTTGCTTCGCCATACTTTCCAGCTAATGAGGGGGATTTCGATCCGCCGTGCTCCACCTGAAGCAAGCGATCTCCCTCCTGAAATAAATCCTCCACACCAAGGATGTATAGCCTCATAAAATGGTTAGGTGACACCGCCAACTTAGGAATCCAAATGTCCCTTAGCCTCGGTAGTGCACGCTATCTCTCAGCATATGCAGGAGCAATTCTACGCAAGATAAGAGGTGAAGTAAAAGTTGGTCTGTAAGTCTAAAGTCAATGCCCACCCCCTTGTTCCATCGATTACCCTTAACCACACTCGTGCACGATTGTAGAAACCAATATGAATTACTTCTACAGCAATGTCTCCTACTCAAGCTTCATCGAGATCTATCCCTACAAGTCTCACCACTCCAAAACCTAGAAAGCGCAAAATCATTGCTCCTCTCTGTGGTCCGTTCTGAACAGTAAGGAAATCAAATCTACCAACAAGCTGTTGCTCACGAATCTCTTGAGTCATTTGCTCCACAGGAACATCCTCGTCATTAGACGAAGACATGATTCTCAATTATCATTCTATCTAAGCATCTACAGGTTCTACCAAGGTTGGAAACACGGAACCATGCTCTGATACCAAAAAAAGAGGGTCCGAAAACACACAACACACTGATTGCCTTCAACGAACCCAGGCGTTCGTGTTCTCTTGATCTATTCCACACAGTTCAGACCTTCGGAAACACACTGCACACTAACTGCCTACTACTTCTTTCAGACGAACATCACAAGATCAAAAACGTATAAGTGCCTTGCATTCCACACAACAACAGAACATATTTTACAGTATCCTACTCCTGCCTCGCCCATTCACACAGATGTCAGTAAGGGGAAACTCTTTCATTACATTACAGACCACGTACATTCCCCGAAAGCACAAGCTCGCTTTCCCATCAAATGTTCACAAAAACACCAGATTCCCAGTGTAGTCTAGTCTCTCTCTCTAATTCATCTGCAGTAGCTCGACCAACTACCAGGCGCAGCGGAAAGTTGTAGTATTCAGCCAAGTTATTCTCACTAACAGAGCTTTTCATTGCTCTCTTCACAAGGATCACTTCTTCTGCCTCCTGACTCTCCTAAAATCCGCTGATTCTCCTCCAATTTTTCTTCTCCTCGTAATTAAGCTACCCCAAAAACTCATTAGACTTCCGTTAGCTTCCTCCTGAAGCTTCCCGAATCTCCTGCCACTCCGTTCCATCCAGCTCCCGCCGTCGGCCGCCATTGCTTGCTCCTCTCCATCAATTCGACTCCATCCCTCCTCATAATTTCCAGCCGCCAATCTTCCTGGACCACTCAGCACACACCAAGCAAGCCATGCAACTCCATGCAATAGTTAATTGGGCGCTGCAATGAGATGACAGCTGATCAGGCAATCTAAACCTTGAGATCAGCCGGCGTTTAACTTTGCGCGACGACTTAATTTCGCACTACAATAATACCTTGGTGGTCTCAATAGAACTTACATTATTTTTAGAAATGTTGATTTTTATATAAAAAAATTCAAAGAACAATATTTTGTGAAAAAATGATTTTTTAAATAATTATTTTATTTTTCAAAATTGAATATTGTAATTTAGTTAATAATTCAAGAGACATGTGTTGAAGCTACCCTACACTATGGTAAATAAGAATGACATTCAGTGGGGCAACAAAATATGGATGGGAACACATGACAACATGTTAAATGAGCCAACATAAACTTAAATTTTTTGATGTTTGTTAATTGTAGGTTAAGTTTATGAATCCCATGATAAAAATACCTACTCATTGTAGCAAATGTTAAAGCAATGTTAGACTAGATAAGGTCATTTGGTTGGTATAAGGAACTTCAAGGGATTTGCCAACTAGTTATAAATGCTTGACATTCCTTAAACATGTGTGTGTGCCTAATGTGGCAAACAATGAGGATCTTTAGACACCCAAAAAGCCCTATTTCCAAAAAAAGGAGAATGTACTTGGGGACATTCCCCAAGAGCAGTTTGTTTAGACCTCCAAAAAATATATAACTAACTAAAAAGTAGTTAAGAAGCATGACACTTCTTTTTCTTTTTCTTTTTTCTTCTTCTTCTTACAAACATTTTTTTAAAACATAAAACAAATTCAAAGAGCCTAACAATATCATCACACTTTTTTTTTAGGTTGTCAAAAACCCCAAAAAAACTTCATGAATTTCTAACCTTAGAAATTGGTCATAAAACACAAAGCTTTGTTGGTCCTTTGTCTTCCTTCATTAAACATTTAAAAACTTCTCACCAATTTTACTAGGGTCAAATGCAATTTGTGTCATCTTTAGTGTTATGTCTTTTGGGTGCTAAAAGATTTGGTTCAACAAAGAAAGACACATAGGTATGATTTTGTCTATCAAAAGTAGTGACATTAAAATGAACTTTATTCTCTAAGTCCTATCAAATATAATGCAATGGTCCCCTTATCGATCCACTTGTCATGAAACTCTAAATTATTGGAAATTTGATTCCCTCATTCGTGGCCATTACGATATGTATTTAGGGTTTTAGATTATCACTAAAATTGGGGATCTTATGCCTAACATCAATGTTGTTGATTGTGGAAACACCCAATATCAATTAAAGTAGTGTTTTTTTTCAAAAAATCGTACGCATTTTACCTAGGTCAATTCTTTCCTTGAATTTTGTGCAATTTTCATATGTGTTAGTGGTGGTAGATTGAATCTACAATAATACCCAAATGGCTCACTAGAGGTAAAAATTGTAAATAATAATAACCTATTATGGCCTAATGTCAAAAATTAGCAAATATGAGGAGAAAATTGATGAGTTTATGGGCTTATTAGTCTCACATGTTTGTGCCCCTACCATTAGCCTAGGCCAAAAATAATAAAGATATGCATAAGAATTCTTTGGCAACCAATTGATGAACCAACATGCACCCAAGGTGTCCAAAAATATATATTTTGGAAAGGTAAGGGGAAAGGGGGTGGTGTTGAATTTTAGGTCCTCATGTGTTGTCCAACTTGTTTTGGATAACACCTCATTTTATCCCATATCCTTTGTCCTAAGTTTTACTCTTTTAACCTATATAAGCAACCCAAAAGGAGGAAATTGCAATATATGTATGTATTTTGTTATGTCCATGACTTGATTCAATGTTTTAACTTGATGAGCCAATCAAAGGTGCCCATCACAAAAAACAAATAAAATTGAACTTTGAAGTCTTGACATCTAATTGATATGAGTCACAAAAGGATCTTTTAACTAGGGACCTTTGGGGTTCAATTATGGTTGAGTTAACTATTTTAGGTTAGGAATAAATAAAAATTATTTAATTTATATCAATTGGGACAAAATGTTAAATTCTTGGGAAGGAGATGCCAAATAATATAGAGACTCATTCGTAAAGATTGTGTTCTAAAATATTAGTAAGCAACATAATATTATTGGCCAAACAAATTAATGATTGATAAAAAAAAAATTAATTTTAGATGCAAAGGGGTGAATTGTTCATCCAATCTCCATTCTTTTTTTTAATATTTAAGGATTTATGGGAGCTTTGAACTCATTCTCCCTTTTCATACTTTCATGTTATTAATTTAGAACATTGTATAATAAGACTTTGTGTGCAATGAACCTACATTATGGTAAATCTATGCATTGTTGTGATTGTGAATGCATTCACAAGAAAAAGTTTATGTGAATTTAGTACGTGATTCCTATATAAGATAAGATCTTTAAGCACATGTGATGAGTTATGTTCATTCTAGGAAATAATATTGGGTAAAGATAACATACTTTCAACCAATGTTTTGTTTGCAATAATTTTTTGTTATTTTTTGGACCAACTTTTTAGGGAAGCTTTTGGAAATTACTTTTTTGATCCATTTAAATTGGCATTTAAATAGTCTCAAATTTTATACTAGTGTATTTTTAAAGAAATTTTGTTGGAACCAAAGTGGCTTTGACCCATACAAAGATGTAAAAGAAGTGATGATTAGCCATAGAAGGATTTAAACAAAATTGGATATAAATTGAATATGAAACACAAATCTTTAATCATCCTTCTATATGTTTCATTACACATTGAAAACCAAACATAAATATCTTTAAAAAATTATTCTTTTAAAAATTTTCTCACTTCTAGGCTCTAGCAATTGAAAAGATCCAAAATCACTTCAGTTTTTAATTTTTATTTCACTTTTAAGAGAAATTTCATTAGTAAAAGAAAGGTTGCCTCATTTTGTCCACTTTGTCATGTTTATGGGTACTAGATAGGGATGGGGTAATTAATTAACATTGTACCTGTGTTGGATTAATAAATATTGATGAAGGCCTAAATAAGGGGGCATAACAAGTGGATGTGTTCTAAGCAAGGGCTTAAAGGAGCAATCACACCTAGTGTTAAGGTCTAGATTGTTAACACCTTTAACACCTACTTAACATCTACTTAACAAAAAATATCTTGTCATTAACCCCAATACTATCATCATTATATTCACATCTATGTTGTTTGTAGATTGTGTTAGGGTTTTCAAAAGTTATCAATGTACCTTCTTATGATGACAAATTCACATCTATCAACAATGATATGTTATGTGTGCTTCTTTTTGTTATTCCTTGTGTGTTGTTCCCTTTGTGCCATTCATTATATTTTTTATATAGTTTGATGTTCACTATTGTTGCAACTTCCATCATGCTTCTGTTTTCTTTCAATGTCTTCCTTCGAGTTATTTTGTTGTTTGTCAACACTACAAGTTCCATTATGCTCTTTTTTTTTTTCGAGCATCTTCTTCATTTTGTTGTTCATAGTTGCTGTAAACTCCATTATGCTTGTGTTTTTTTTCAAGCATGTTCTCCATTTTGTTGCTTCAACACTTTCTTACAAACTATGGTGCCCTTTGGAAGTGTTGATGCCCTCTTTCAACATGTACATCATTGAACTTTTTCAAGTTTTTAGTGTGTTGGATTATAAGGTTTTATTTCCTTTTCTTCCTTTCTTGTTTAGCTTACAAGGTTCTTGCTTTATGTCTTTTCCTAAGTATTTTTTTTCTTTCTAGGTTCAAAGCTATGATTTTTTCTTGAAGACAAAAACAAGTCTTACAAAATGCAAGGTGGATACCTTTTGAACATTAAGGATTAGTGGCCAGTATTAAAACAAAACAAAGAGCATAATCAATCTCCATCATCTTCCCACATGACTTGTTTCCTAGGTTCTTTCAATGTACCTTGTTTTTTTTTAATAAAAATTCTTTTAAAATAAGAAAAAACTTCCATCTTTTGTTTGTTTTTCTATCACCAACATTCAACCCCCTTCAACACATTAAATGTGAATAACAACATTACGTCTATTAATGTGAAGAGGTTTTGGATGTTTATCACATGCAAATGTTAAACAATTGAAACATATTTGTGGGGGATTATAAAGGCATTTTCAAAACAACAAAATTTCCCCAAGTTGTGTTTGAATTTCACTTATATTCTTCTTATGTGCATTTGCAAACCATATTATTATTATTTTCCTTTATCTTTTTGTCCATGGATGAAATGAAGGACAAGGTTGTGTTTTTCCTAGGGTGAACATTATTGTTTTAGATCATAGATAATGTTTTTAATTTGTTTTTTTCTAAGTTGTGTAGTGATTTAAACTCTTACAACTTAGATGGTCTAGTTACTAAAACCAACACATAACTTTTGCTCATTGTAACTACAATCCATAATCTACAATTGTATAGTTTTTTTCAAGTTTTGTTGCAAGGCTAGGCTAATGGGTGAAGTTGAGGAGCACCACATGGTTTTCCCAATTTTTATTCATTAAATATGATGATGATAAATGGGTAGAAAATTCCAGAATGATAAAATATATTATTTTTAGAATTATTAACAAGTCATTAACTTAAGAAACCTAAATTAAGCTACTTAATTTAAGCCAAGTGGCCAGGTATCATAGGTTGTAAGAGTGAAGGTTTGAACCTTTCACCTTCACTTTAGGGTTCGAGTCTTCATCCATTGCACTACCACATTTTTTTTTATATTAATTATATTTAACAAAAAGTTATAAAGTTCAAAAATTTTAGCCTTGAATTAACCTTGGCCACTTTAGGTTGACCTAGGTCAACCTACCTACTACATATCAACTTAGCCTAGACCCAGACCTTTTTAGGTTGACTTAAGATGAACTAATTTATCAACTTATACTACTAACTAACCTAGCCTAGGCTAACTTAGGCATTTTTAGGCTAAAAAAAACACATAGGATAATTATGTCGCATCTAGTTGCATCATACTTGCATTGAGTTGTATCTAATCGCATCATAATCGCATTTAGTTACACAAACTTGAGGTGGTTACAAATTTGTAACAAGGCTACCTAGGTTGACTTGGTAAAAAACCTAAAACTAGGAACTTAAGCAAACCTACCTAAGTTAACCTATTAGTAGGGTAACCTATTAAATAGGTATATTTAAACATACTAGATGTAACAAATTTATTATGTCTAATTAAGTAACTTACAAGGAAGTTTATATTACAAAGTAGGTTTTTATTAAGTAAGCTTACATACATAGGTTAACTCAATAGGTATGTTAACCTAAGCTAGCGTGTTAAATAGTTTAAAAGTAAAAGAGTTATGTGTCACCTTTTTCAAAGTGATTATTAATATTGTAGTCACAATTATAATTAACAATAGATTGTTTAATACACATACACATGAATGTGAATTCATGACTTCAAAAACTTCATGGCACACAAAAAAAATGGCATGCCATGATAAATATTGGTGCCATAAATTCAAGACACACAAAAACTTACAATGTCACAAAAAATCATGGATTGCCATGAAAATTTGTGACACCTTGTTGCCAAATGGCATGGCATGCCATCATCACATGGAAGACTAAGTCGTTATTAACTGCAAAGGACAACAATATTTTTAACTAGTTAATAAATAAAATTAATTCATCAAATTAAAGACATGAATCATGATGTGAAGTTAATGTCACATGTCCTGAGGTGTTACGACCACTAATCAATTTTGTTGCCATGTGGCATGCCACATCAACATCACACGACCATAAATTGTTATTATTCACCAAAAGTTGCAAGGATGAATGGAATTTTGTTATTATTTAATTTTGGATGATTAAAAAATATTAAAAATACATTTTTGAGAAATTGATATTCGTGTAAAAACCATCAAGTCATGATATCAACTACAATCATAAAACGATAATGCCATGTGGCACCACAATGTCTTTTATAACTACATATTCATTAATATCTAATTTTGTAGTTAGAATTGTAGTCAAAATAGATAATAGTTGTTTTAGTAACTTGATGTGTTGTCATGCTGATGGCATCAAGATCCTTGGTGTCCCCTTTGGTTTTACCTCTTTCACCTCATTTTTTTACAAGAAGCCTTAGGTGAAGATGTTTGGCATGTAGACATGCTTTCGAAATTAGGGGACATTCAAATGGTTTTTGGTACCCTTTCTTGATGTTTTGCGCAAAGGCCTTCTTTTTTACTTTGTTGATCCCCCCCCCCTCCAAGTTTTTGGAGTTAGTTCATTGTTTTTTATTTGATTTTGATGGGAGTTTTTAATAGATTTTTAGGTTTGACTCATTGGAGTGCCCCAAGGCCCTTCTAGTTTGTCGACAAGTGGTTTTCCCCATTTTTGAGTGGGTGTATGGTTGATTTCTTTAAAGGTCATTGTTTCAACTGCCTATCTAAGGATTGGGCCTTAGTTGCTCCTATCATAACTTCCAAGTTTTGGTCAAATTTTTGTTATTGTTGGAGGTGATAGGTGTGAATAGCTCAAGGCTACTCCCTTTCTAGGTGCATTTGAGATTAACACCATAGCTTCTTCCCCTCAAGGTTGTAACATGTGTGCCCCATTTTTGAACAGTTGGCAAAGAGAAGCACAAATCGCTTTCAAGAAAATATTTCAAAGAAATTACATGACCACTTTTTCATTAACATCCTTTTTTATTTTCCTTTTGATTCACATCAAATGTGTTTGAGGTTGTGTGTGAGGTCATGTGCAAGTGCTTGGTTGTTAGCTTGCCCAATCATCCTTTTTTTTCGCTTAGTACTTTAGATGTTTTCTTCACCACATTGCGCATTAGGTTGGGTCTTCCCATCCTTTAGTCCTTGGGGTGTCATATTGTATTTGTAGCTAGCCTTTGGATCCTATGGGGATCCACTTTCTTTGCTACGTTCATGGTGGGGAAAGGATGGCCTTGCATGATGTTGTGTGAGATGCTTTTGTGGCCATTACAAGTGATGCAAATTTCATGTTTTACAAATGCAGACCCATGTCCTTCCACCTTTTGCCTTGTACTTTTCACATTGTCAAGTCAACATTGTGTCATTAATCAACAATGTTTACACATTGGCAAATGTCATTGTTAACCCCATTCAAATTGATTTGGTTTTGTGGTCTATTTTTTCTCGTGGGGTTATTACAACAATTATGGTTCAGGTGAAGGACAATTTTTATCATGATTAGTTCCTGGCGGACATGTTTTTTCTTCTAGCTATAAAAGTTTTTAGATGTCTACACCAACATATGGAAGGGTTCTTTCATCAATGTGCCAACATGGCATGGGGAATGAAGGGCATTAAAAGTTTTTTTTTTTCAATTTTACATGCATTCTATAAGTAGAGGGTGTTAATGACATTATAGCGTGCACATATGGTTTTTATTTCGAAACGTGTTGTTGTTGTAGATGAGGGTTTGTCTAAGTTAAACATCATTTTAGGAAGTTTTCTCATTTTTTTATTTGATATGTTTTTTGCGACTAGAGGGGGTTTGGGAACTTGATGTTCCCCTTGTGGTTTGCTTTTATGGGTGGTTCATTTATCTTTTTGGATGTGGGTCTTTCCATTTTGTTCCTTGTTTTACCCTTTTTTGGGTGTTTTGGTTAATTTAATATGGTTGGCAAAGTTTCATCATCTCTAACCCCTATTTTTGTTCTTGTGTTTGAAGCTCTTTTTAGTGTTGGGTGGGTATCAAAACTGTTTTTGAATATCACTTAGTTATTTTTATTTGAAACCATTAGGGTATCACTTTTAGTGATACTTTAATTAAAACCTTGATCATTAGTTTTCACTTGTATGATAATCGGGTGATTAAAAACCAAATTCAAAAGAATATTTAAATACTAGGACCTAAGTGAGGTAAAACCCTTTACCTAGGTTAGGTTCCCAAGGTACAATGTACAAGGTTTAGTACACAACCATTAAACAAGGTTGTGCATTTAATGCACAAAGTTCAAAGATTAATGCACCATGTTCAAATTAATCATTGTAGTTGTACTACTAGGCACATTTATCGTTGGGTGATACCATTAGGAATGTCACACCCCAAATTTTTGTGACCCATCCAATTTCAAAACAATTTAGGATTCACATAAAAAAAAAAATTTCATTCCAAATATTAGGTTACCCAAGTCATGTAGAATTCAAAACTCTAATTAAATTTATAAAAAAATGTGTGTTGATATGAAAAATGAATGCATAAGGAAAAAGTTTTAAGAATGTCACATAAAGGTTTTTATTTATTAGGAACACAAAAACAATTTTTTTTTTGGAATTTTTCTTAGATGTTATTTTGAAAATACTTCAAATGCCAACCTATTTGATGTCTTTTATAGACAATTGATTGAATCAATTTTGATTTATTTATGAATTTTTGAAATTAAGATTGTGAAGCCCCAAAGGGCTATTAATGTCAAGAACACAAATGATAACTATTTTCACCATTTGTTGTCTTAATGACTAATTTGGATCATTCCTATGTGCATGTACTAAATAAATAAGAAAAATAATTTAATGTGTAAGTGTAAGGACACTTAAAAAGAAAAAAAATCAAGAATTGGGCCAGGAATGAATCATGAATGGTTTAGGAATCAAAATGTTAATGCATATTATACATTTTTGGGTGTTCATTATTTTTCTTGAATGTGTACATAGGTGGGGAACACATAGCCCACCTAATATAATCAAATAAACCAACATATAAGTAGATGGAATTTTATTTCTTAAATTGGGTCCAATTTTCCTATGATTTTGGTAAGGTGGTTCCTAATGGTACCACCAAAGGAAAAGTTTGCCATACTAGGAGCAATGAAAAGGTATGTAGCAAGAGTGGAGGTGCTAAAAAAGAGATGAAATTTTGTCATGAGTTTCAACCCCCCTTTGATGTTAATGTATTTTTTGTGCAAGTTTGTTTTTGAATTTCACCCATGTATGACCAAACTTAAGGTTCAATTGCTAAGTTATCTTTATTTATTTCATTTAAAAAATTAGTTGGTGAAAACTGCCAAATGATAACCAATTGTTCTCAAATGTATGAAAACTCATTAATTTTTTCAAAATAAAAATATTGATACCCCAACCTAGTGTATAAGTTTTTAAAAAAATTAAAAAAGGAAACCCAAAACCTTTTGCAATCTATTTTGTGAAAATGGGATCTAACTAATGTAAAAAATATGATATCCCCCCAAGATTAGTTTTTCCTTAGACTAGTAAAAAAATTTTAACTTCACTTTTTGGGATCCTCCCTATTGGATCCCACATGAATGAACCTTTTATAAGTGCCTTGGTAGTTTTAACACATGTTTATCAAATAACTTATTAATTTGAAATTTTTCATTTCAAAAAATAAATTTCTGAATATTCAGATTTTCCTTCAAAGAAACTTTATTTGAAAATTTCAACATTTCTGAAAACAATAGAATTAGTGTCAAAGCTACCATAATAATAAGGTATCTAGCATTTGTTAGTTTTGTGCTTGATGTTTCATTTTAGTATAACTTGCAAATATTTTCAATTCATCACATACACATCCCTTTGCATGAAATAATTGTGATTATGGAAAGGTTTGATACAACCTTTCTTATGAGTTTTGTTTAGAAATGTTTTAAAATGAAAGACATGAAACAACCATAACCTTGGAGCAATGGACTTTTAATGGCATGGAATGGCAACAACACTCTTTCTAGAAGATGACATATGTGTCATAGAGTGGTGAGTAGCCAAATACGAAGGCTGGTTAGACATTAATTGATTTTTTTGGGAATTGTCAAAATTTTTGAAAATTTGTCCGATTGCCATGTCAAAAATCTAAATGACATTTTCAAGCACAATAACTTCATTATTTAATATAATGCCAAATTGTAATAATAATTATTATTAATCCTAAACATAATTGACCAAATGTTTTTATTTATTAAGCACCTTATTACTTAACAACCCAACATAATACCCCACAAAGGGTAAACATTAAATAATATTTGTCTTTTAAATGTTGCATTGGGCTTGACACAATTATAAAACAATATAATATAGTGCCCAACAAGAAAAAAAATTCAGATTTTTTTAATTATACCCCCACAATGATTAATGGTTAATTTTTTTTCTTACATTATTTTCAAAGGAAAAAAACTAATGTAATGTTTAAAATCCCTTTTATAGCCTAAAGGTCTCGGGTTTGAAATTTTTCCTAATTTTGTTTCATCCATGAACAAAATGGATGAAAATAAATTCTTGAGATAAAAAGGGTTTAAGTTGCACCCAAGGAATAATTACGTTCCCAAAAGAGCAATGTTTAAGTTGCCTCAAAAAGCAACCATATTGTTGAAGGAGAAATAACTCCTTCTTTTTAGGGACATGATTTTTTTTTCAGGGAAAAAAATGTTTAAGTTGTTCCTTGGGGCAACTTAAGCTCCTTCTCCTTGGGGACATGATTGTTCCTCAAGGAAAAAATGTTTAAGTTGTTCTTCAAAACAACTTAAGCTCCTCCTCAAAGACATGATTATTCCCCAAGAAAAAAAGGTTTAAGTTGTTCCTTGGGGCAACTTAAATTCCTCCTCAAGGACATGATTGTTCCCCATGGAAAAAAAAAGGGGCTTAAGTCATTCCTCGAAAAATAATGAATTTTCCTAGAGCTTTACCCAAGTTCTTCGGGAAAACATATGTCTTAAATATTTTTGCAATCACAGTCATCTCATATTTATTTTTATATAGGGTTGCAACCTATCATTGGAAAGTTTTTTAAGAAAGCTACAAATTTGTAGTTGGAAGCACTTCAATCAGAATTCATATACAAAAGTTATGATCACACAAAGTTTCAGACACATTTGTTCTTCAGGGGAACATGGTTTAGGTTGTTCTTCAGGGGAATTGCTTTCGGGCACATGGTTGGCCCCTGGGGAGAAACGGGCTTAAATTGTCTTGGGGAAATAACCATGTTCCCCCAAGGAGCAAATGTGTTTGAAATTTTTGTGTGATCATAACTTTTACACATGAGTTTTGATTGAAATGTTTCCAACTACAAATTTGTAGCTTTCCTCAAAATCTTTCCAATGATAGGTTGCAAGCTTATATAAAAAAAATGAGATGATTGTGATTGCAAAAATATTTGGAACATATGTTTCCTCAAAGAGCAAATGTGTCCAAAATGTTGTTTGATTGTAGCTTTTGCATATGAATTATGATTGAAGTGTTTCTAACTACAAAGTTGTAGCTCTCTTTGAAACATTTCCAATGATAGGTTGTAAGACCATACATAAAAATATGAGATGACTATGATTACAAAAAGATTCAAAACATATGTTTCTTTAGGGAACTTAGGCCTTTCCTTGGGGAAAGTACATTGTTCCCTGGGGAAGGTGCCTTTTTCCTTGCGGAACTTGGCCATTCCCCAAGGAAAATTCATTACTTTTTGAAAAAATTATATTTTTCATTTGGAAACTTTTTTTTATTGCATGGAGAACTTGCTTGGGACTGGCACTTAATTTTCTTTTCCCCGAGGAAATTACTTCCTAAGAATAACTAACTTAAAAAAATATTTAAATATTTTATGAATTTTTTCATCCATTTCGTTTGTTGAAATTTTTTTTGAATCGTAAACCGTTGGGTTAAAAAGAGGATTCTAACCACTACATCACATGTGTTTTTTTTGAAACTATTGTATAAAAAAGATACTTCCAACATTAAGCATTGTGTGAATACAATTTAAAAAAATCCAATTTTTTTTCCATGTTGGACATTGTACTACAAATGTTTCAAACCTAATGTCACATTTAACTCGTTGTTATTATTTAGTGTTTACCCTATTGTGGTCAGGTTTTGTACTTTTCACCTTGTACAGAATCAACCCAAATCATATGGTTGATTTGTTACCTGTTGTTGGGAATTGAATTAGCATCTAGGTAGGTATCTACATGCTACATGTAGATGGTTAGTACATAGCAACATATGTTATATCCTGGATACCCCAGATCCACCATTCTATTATCATATCTACAACTCTTGCCGAAATCTTGCCAAAACACCCTTTTTTTTTGAAAAAAATGTTTAAATAGCCCCAATCTGAATATTTCAGATTTTCAACAATATCTCTAAGAGCATCTCCAGCGGTGCTCCGTACCTGATCGTGCAGAGTAAAATTGGATGAAGAAAAGTCAAAACATGCTGGTTTGGATCAGCAGAATTGCATACTTTGCGGTGGCTGGTAAAAGACGTATGATCTGACTGCTGCTAAGTGTTTCTGGGCCGTCCGTCCAGGTGATTTGCTATTAATAGTCCCCCACCTATTTGCTGTCCCAGATTCAGTTTTATCGGTGGGGTTGCACTTTCAAAGGAAGTTTGTAGCTAATAAGTTAGGCTCTGCCTGAAAGGAAGAGATTACAACAAAAGGATGCAATTTTCATTTGGTCTCACATTTTGAGGAATGTTGTGTTCTTGAAACTGTGAGTCCATTTTTTAAGGAACTTCATGGAACAAATTTCCTATTCAAACTGTTGCTGTACTTCTCATTTGGTCTCGCATTTTGAGGAATATGTTCAGTGGGTGGTTCCTGTGAAGAAAGTGTGATTTCATTTTCTTGGAACTTCAGGGAAGTACATTTCCTATTCTCATTGTTGCTGGGTCTTATGGCAAAAGTCATTACACCACTGAATCTGGGTGGGTTTCATGTCAGATTGTTGAGTTCTTCAAAGCCAGTAAGTAGGCATTGCAAAATGAGCTTGTTGTCCCCATGACACCCATGGCCCAACCTTGTATGCATATATACTAAGCCAGCAAATTCCTGCTTTATCCAAAAAAAAATGCCACTGGAGAGCAAAGGTTGAAGGGGCAATTGATATGCATTTGGGACAGATCCCTCAAAGGGGAGAGTGGAAATTAAAGAATGGAACTCGTTGCAGTGCAACATCAAAGCACATCCATATCAACTCTGGCATTTGTTTTTGATTGCATCATCTTTGACACCTCTTTCCATCACCTTCATCTGACCCTGCTCATCCTTCTCCCTTTTTCAGGCATGTTTACTTCCAACTGGGAAGCTACAAGAACCCTGGTCCGGACCAGCAGTCCAACTGATGCATTGCATCTTTGAGCGGCTCTTCAGAATCCACACACCTTGAAACCCTAGCTGGGTTCTTGATTGAAAGGATAGGCACCTGTTCCTGGGAATGCAGAGAAAAAAAGCCATCATTGCTGCACTTGCATGAGCTTTCAGAGCTGAATGGCATGGGTCCAGATACAGATTGATATGTTTGTTTTGTTGGCAATTCAAAGAAGTTATTTTTTCATCATATGAACCTGGTTATACCATGATGAAGGGGACTATATTCTCAGCCATTCCAGGGTGTTCTGAAGGCCAGGTCAGGAGGGATTCTAGACAAAGTTTGGTGGGAATTCTTTCCAGATCCTTTGCTGTGGGATCACAGGTCAGAAAAGGTGAATGAATATTTGCTATCACAACTCTCATGTGGATGATGAAGTAAAGTCACCATTGTTATGCCTGATGTGCACAGCTAGACTGAACAATGCACAGCTGATGTCATAGGTAAATGCCAGGTATCCAGATTTCAAGCATAAGAAGACCGGAGGGGAAGCACTCTGGCATGTTGAGAGGAATCCCACATGGGTGAAGGCAGAGGTGGCTCCTATGGCACCAGGGACTATACAATTGCACAATTTCTCATGGAATACAAAGCTTGCCAGATACTTCAAGATGGGTCAATATGATGAGAAGTCAATTGAGCTTTTCCAACAAATGCAACAAGAAAGGGCTCATGATTCCTGATACGCTCAATTTTATTTGGGTGCTCAATGCCTTAGCGAGTTTACAAGCACTTGAAGAGGGCAGACATGTTCATATGCAGATCATGCAATCTGGCTGTCAATTAGATGCTTATGTGGGTAGTAGCCTCACAGAGTTTGTAGCTACTTTTGTGTATCTTCTGTCAGCTTGCAGTCATGCAGGCTTTCTGGATGAAGGACTGGTCTATTTTGATTCCATGTGTTCAGTTTATGGTATTTCTGCAACAGTGAAGCACTTTATGCCTATATGTTCTATCATTCTTTTTTGTTGGATTGTTGTTGTATGTTACATAGTAGCGTACATTAGACTGTGTAACAATATAATAAGGTATAAATGAAGCTAAATTCTAATTTTGTAGTTTTAAACCAGTCCTCACTCTATTCACAACATCAATTCTTCTAGTAGAAGACCATAGAATGAACTTCACCCACAACCTCATTTAGTTGTACTACTCATTGTTTCCATGAAACATAAAAATAATAAATAATTATACTATCCTAATTAAGGAATTTAGACCAACCATGAAACATGTTTATTTTACATATCTAAATGATCAAATCTCTCTTAACTACCTCTCTCAAACTACCCCTATCTTACTTATACATCAACATGAATACATGGCACACCCCCCCCACCCCTTCCCCACACACACAAATGAAAAATTCCCCTCAAATTCCTTTCAAGAAGTTAACAAGACATTTTCCATTCATTTATATCCATTAAGGATTTCCTTATTTCCTGGCCACAAAGGTGAAATAGATATTTTTTTGGAGTTCTCAGATTCAGGTCTCACTTCCCCACCTATCTCCTTCAAAATTATCTCCTCATATCCCAATTTCAAAAGGTTGATGCCACTCACCCAGGTTCATTAGCCCATTAAACATTTTCGTCATCTCCACGATAGACATGTTATTTTATTCATGTTTCAAACTTCTCCCAAGGTATTTCCCCACATTCCAAAATGTGGCGAAAGAAGAATGGAGTAAAACAAATATCCAATCTTTAGAAAATTGATTGTGGGCATTTTTCCCATATAGTCTTGTGCATGTAACTTGATGTAGTTAAGTTATTATTTATATAGTTATTTAACATTTAAGTTTGGTGATTTACTTGTTAGTAGGATTTCATAATTTAATTATGATTTGGTCATAGTGTTTGACTTTCACATGAAAATTTATGTGGAAAGTCATGTGATAAGTTTTTGGCACATTAAGGTGCATTTATTTTCACACGATAATTTATATGAAAGTCATGTGAAAAGTTTTTTACACATTAAGGTGCATTGATTTTCACATGATAATTTATGTGAAAGTCATGTGAAAAGTTTTTGACATATTAAGGTGCATTAACTTTCACATGATAATTTATGTGAAAAGTTTTTGCCATTTTATTATGTGATGTGTAAACTTTAAGAAACTTCTTGTTTGTTTTCCTTTTGGTTAGTATATAAGTGAGTGTTTGTGACCTTTGGAAACACCTTCATTTGATAGAAATAAGTCGTGGTATGAATGTAAAACTTCATGGACTAAAATTGTGAAGGGAATTGAGATTTTAATTTTGAAAGGTTTTGGTGTAGTTTATGTGAAATCCATGGTAGGAGAATGGTGTGGCATATTAATTATACATAAATAATAGAAAGGTGAAAAAATATTTATGTAAATAAAAACATAGATTTTCATAGTTATATAATAAACATACATAGTTTCGATCTTAAACCCACTTGTGATTTACATGCACATTCCTAATTAATTGAAATCTACCATCTATTGAAATTTGAAATCCATACAAAAAAGGACAAAATCAACCAAAATGCTTACCTATGAAGCACTTGCTTCCCCTTCATATCATTGGTTTAACATCCTTCAACCATAAGTCTTTCTGCCATATTTTTCTGTTGTTGAGCCACCATCATCAAAAAATTTAAAGGGTTTCAAAACAAAAAACCTTTGAAGTCCATCGTTTGATCATAACTCTTTCAATTTGATACCACATACTAGCTATCACCTTTCACATATAGCAAGAATCACATAGACACTAAAACAAAGAAAACATAGGGTAATGATAAATCCAACCATTCTATTTCTTGTCATTTTCTCCTTTTGATAACTTCACCCTCTTTTCAAAGAGGTGTGATCATAATTAAACAAGCCAAAAAAGGTGTTAGATGATAGAAAAAAATAGTCAAAATTGAAAAAATATTTTTGTTTTATCATTTAAAATTATGAAAATCATAGCAAGTTGTTTTTTTTTCATCTATATGAATGCCAAGGAATAAATCAAAAATTCATTTGATAAAATTTTAAATTTAAGTTTCAATTAAAAACCTTTGAAAGTGAACACTTATTATAACAAAAAGAATCAATTTTGCAAAGGACTATAAAAAAGACTCATAAAATAAAACAAAATTAACGAAAAAAAGAAGAAGATAAAAATTAATTAAACGCATTCAAAAAACATTCGTATCTTAAAACATGTGCAATTCTAAAACTTTAAAAATTCAAAGAACTTCTCAAAATTGATCTAAAATTTAGAACTTCAAAAGTCTTTTACCACATATAAATTAGGTATGATGTACATGATGTGTTAAGAAAAATTGTAATTTACTATACAATTTTTTTTTTAAATTTTAAAATAAATTTTTTAGTATGATTTAAAATTATAATCATTTAAAAAATGAAATACTGAATTCACAAATCAGCACACTTTCTAATATTCATATTTATGTGAAAATTATTTAAAAAAAAGATATTATGTACTTGAACCAAGTATAAACATGTATCCTAACAATTTGTAAAAAAATTGTTCAAAAATTCATTTGTATAAAAAGAAAATTTGGGACAAAAAGATATGTAACATCCTTTTCTAAAATAATGCCATTGATTCATTCAATCCCATTTGCACCCTTAAATTTTCATTCACAAAAACTTATCATCTAACTCCATTTCCTTCCACAACTGAGTCTTCTTGTTGCTTCCACAAACATGCCAGAAAGAACCTCACAACACAAACTTTGTAAATACCTATAATAGTTTCTTTAAGTTTTGGGTGGAATTTTGTATCTTTAGGTTGAGTAGATTTTCAATGGAATTTTTAAAAATAAATCCGTAAGTTTGGAATCCTTATGCATTGTGTCACAGTGTGATGATGTAGTGTAAATATATTTTATGGACTGACTTTTAAGGGATGCTTTTCTTCCCTTGCCTTTTGAGCTACCTTGATTTGCATTGACCCCAACATGTGTGGGTACTTAGTCATTGTGACTCAATTCTTGTGTGATTTTATGATAGTGGATATGAATGTCTCACACAAATTTTGTGTGCAAACCTCATAAGACTATGATCTAACACACTCATTGTCATGGTCCATTTGAAACAATGTTGTATAGATTTTTTTGCAAGCACATAAGGTATGACTATTGTCTTGTATGTGCGAGACTACTGGAAGGAAGTTATTCTTTGCATATATCATAAAATAGGTGAGATAGAAAGATTATTTTTTGATATGCTACGAAATAATTAAATAAGAAATAAATATAAATATATATTAAAATTCAAAATATTTAATTATATTTTTTATAGATTCTTATAATCCAATTTTTGAGCACGATATTAAAATTCTATTAAATAATAAATTATATATGTAATATATTTAATAAGCTGCAACCTGTATTCCAACAACTTCACGTCATTTGAAAAAAAATGGAAATAACCTCCCCTGGGTGGGAGCTAGATAATTGTCTGCAACAGAGTTATCCTTAAAGTCAGGCGATCAGGTAGCGAGAACGGCCAGTCTCGGGATAATAGGGCATCAAACGCGTGACTGGGACCCAAACTAGTTTTTTACACCAATTTTGGTTGGTAAACTGAGTTTCATCCTGTGTTTCCTTTTTCCTGAGCGCCTGCACTGCTGCTACACATATTTTCACTGCTCCTACATGTACAACTACAATAATTACACTCGACGAACATTGTGCGTTAAATGCATTTCATACCCAGCTTTAATAAAATTTCCTTACTTTGCGGATACCACTGAAAGAGGGGATAGGGGGCGAAAGCAGAGGCGATAGGGGGTGAAACAGAGGGTGACTTTTAGGAAAACTCTTGTGTCTTTATGTCTTTTCTCAATATATTTGAGCTTGCTCTGCATTCTTCAATCTTGTAGATAGATACAATTTAAGTCTCTCTGCAATCCTATATTTAGATACATTTGAATTTCCTCTGCA
>Ga0209611_10002183_pt1 | contig 34306 bp, 21 predicted proteins | sample S1TSphgellanicum_3_FD_187693 | JGI IMG/M metagenome (GOLD analysis project Ga0209611, IMG submission 187693) | Host-associated microbial communities from peat moss isolated from Minnesota, USA - S1T2_Fc - Sphagnum magellanicum MG (SPAdes) (version 2) | ecosystem: Host-associated > Plants > Peat...
CCTCCCATTTACTGTTGTCCAAGTTAACATCCTTTATAATGGTGAGTTTGCTAGGTGCACACTGCTAAAATGCTACAATGCCTACTGCACTTTGCTAGGTAGCCAATTCCACATGCACAAATTCTCAATTGCACCTCGCCAAAATTACAACTTCACATTGTCAAATCACCATTTTCACATCTCCACTTTTACATTGCAAACTTGACAAGTTTACATTATTTTACGGGCTGCCTAAAATTTTCTGACTGCCCCCCCAAAAATCCATCGGTTGCCCAATTTGTTTTTAAAGTCTTTTTTTGCCCTAACTTTGTTTTTCGGGGCTGTTTTCTTTTGGGGTGGGTGGGGGGCTTGCATTAGTGGCCTACCCTCCTACCTCCTAGCCTACATACTCACCTACTTAGGCTACCTATCCACCTACCTACCCACCTAGGTGTAGGCCCCTATCCTCACCTACCTACAATTTCGGATATCAACTCATGCCCAAGTTCACAAGTATGCAAGTTTACAAGTTTGCAAATTTACAAAACTAAAAACTCTAAAACTTACAAATTAATATTACAAATTACAACTTTGCAAGTATGCAAGTTTACAAGTTTGCAAATTTACAAAATTAAAACTCTAAAATTTACAAATTAATAATTACAATTTGCAAGTATGCAAGTTTGCAAGTTTACAAGTTTGCACATTTACAAAATTAAAAACTCTAGAAACTAAAAATTAATAATTAAAAATTGCAAGTTGCAAGTTTGTAAACTTAAAGTTTTACAAGATTAAAAAAATCTAGAAACTACAAATTAATAATTACAATTTACAACTTAACAAATTGCAAATGTGCATGTTTGCAAGTTTAAAAGTTTACAAAATTAAAAAATCTAGAAATTGCAAATTAATAATTACAGTCAAAGGAGCCAAAAACCATGTTAGACATTCATGAAAACTGTAAATTAAAACAAAGATGTCTATGTGGTGCCATTAAAAAATCAAAATAATTATTAAAAGTTGTGTTAAATGAGTAACACTAGTAGAAAATGGTCATTTTGCAATTGGGTCTACGTGACTAATTTTTAGTTGCAAGCAACATTTACAACTAAAATCTCAATAGTCACGTTAGATAAGTCACATTGACACTAGTCGTAAATGATAACAAATTTTGAATGAAAGAAAAAGTCAACAAAATACACCTTCATCATTTGACTAGTCATTTACATATTGTCGTTTATTACTAAGATGCGACTTTTTCGGTGAACAATGGGAATAAGTTATGTGTTGCCACATGTCCTAATTCTTAATAATTATAAATATTTTATTATTACTTTGAAATAATCTAAGATGTTTAGTTTTTATATTTGGATGGTTTAAATTATGACATGTGGTGCAATAAAATATGCCATGTGGCATATTAATTGAAAATTTTCAAATTAAATTTAAATCAATAGTTAGGTATATAGGTTGAACCAGACACCTACCTACCTATATACATACCTACCCATCTAGGCTAAACATCTATATATATAGGCCTTATTTACTTACCTAGGCCAAATACCTACGTAGGTAAGTAGGTAGTTAAGTGTAAGTACACAAATATTTATATTTTATTTTGGGTTAAGTCATTTTTATTGACTCATCCCATATTCAAGTCTTTTTAAATATGAAAATGTGAAATAAAACACCTTGTTTATATACTTTTCAAGATCAAAATGAAAACCAAAACATATGGGATAAAGTTTTTAATCACAAGTTGTTTGCAACTAAAAATATTTAGTTGCAAACGACTTGTAATTAATAATTTTACCCCATATGTTTTGGCTTACATTCTCATCTTGGAAAGTATATAATTAGGTAGGCAAGTGATAACTAATTAGCTAACGAATTAACTAATAAAATTATTAATTATTTAATAAATATAATATAGATTTTGTTAATTAATTAATTAACAACTAAACTAGTGGATTCACTTTATAAATTATCCAACCAACTAATTATTTATAGTAATAATCATTAATATTTTATGATTATTGAATTAATTATATTAGCTAGATAAACTATAATAATATTTAATTTTAAATATATGTATATTAACTAGTAATTGGGTGATACTGAAATAATTAGCTAATTATTATTAACTAATAAATTATTATTTCGCAACCAAATAAATTAATATAATAACTAAAATATTAATTATTTAATAATTAATAATTATTAATTATAAATATTGTACTAGTCTTAAAATATTTAATAATATAAAATTTCCCAATATTATTTTCAATTATATAGTTAATAAAATGTAAATGTAAATATTTAAAAGTAGCAATTTTCTAACATTAATTCAATTATTATTGTAACTAGTTGGTAGCCAAGGTTAACTATTTTTTTTTATTATTCATATTATTACTTCATATTAAAGCTATTTATGAACTATTACAATAAATATTTTATATTTTTAATAATTATATTTTTCCTTCAAAAATACTTTATGCATTTGTATAATAATTTATTAGATTTCCATTCTATGTAATGCAGTAATTTATATAAAACAATAAAACTGACAAAAATATCATTAATTTATTATGATAATTTAATTACTAATTATTAGTAAATATCATTCATAAATTTGAAATATAAAAATTTAAAACTATATATTAATATTTTCTAGTGATTATTATATTATTATATGATTATATTATTACTTCATAATTGATTACTTATAATAATGTGATTTGTAGCTAGCATAGGTTAGTTATTTTATTATTATTATATATTATTATGTCACTTGTTACAACTATTATGATTTATTTTAATTAAATTTTTATTTTTTATATATAAAAAATTCTTAATAAGTGCATTAGTCATTTGAAAAGAATTTAATAATAATATAATAATTTTTATTACATGTAATTAATATAAATATATTATATAATAATGATACAAATGATAATAAATGTCATTTGTAATAATTTTAAAAAATATAATAAGATGGTGTGGATAAACTTTTAATATATTCAAAATATACATTTATAAATCCTAATACATTCAACTAAATTCCTTAGAATTCACAAAATACACCTTTCTATATTCATAAGGTTATAATTAAATTGGTCATATGTGCAACTAATGGGACATAAATTGTTCTTCTGCATGAAAATTAAACTAAATTTTGTTCACATGGAGGGATAAACACAAAAATAGTCGTAAATTAGTTGCATTGTAGTCTCAAATATGACCAACACAAGAAATAGTTACAAAAATGTTCAAATGTAGTTGCAAATAACTAATAATCGCTTGTAGTTGCAAATATAATGGTTACAATTTGTCCAATTTCTATAAGTGTAATATGAATGTTGAAAATTTCAAATTGAGAGATAGTTTATTCTAATTTTAAGTTTTTTTGTGTGTTTAGGACTTTTGAAATTGACCACTTGCTTCGTCAAATAATAGTCAATTTTCACATAGTCCCTTAAATTAAAAATTACACAATTGTTCATCTTGAATTTTTTTGAAATGATACTAAACTACCAACTACATTATAGATATTTTAACTAAATAATATTTTATTATGGGCTTCATTTGATAAAAATGTGAAACATAATATTCATCCATGCAAATATATAATTTTTCCAATATTTTTATCATATAAGATCACTTTTATATGATATATGACAATATGTATTATATACTATTTTAATTTAAAAATTGTGAATGAAATGAATATAATATGAAAATTATGTAAAATTTATAATAAATTTTTATTTCTTTAAATGATTTGTCTTTGAATCTCATTTCACAAGCTATATAAAGAACATGTATTCTCTTGACTTCCAACATAAAAATATGTATGCCAATTTGGGATGAGTATAGAAATGTTTGACCTTAAATGGAAATTGTAAAATAAATGAAGTAACCTTTTGGTTATTCATTCCATTTGCATTTTTCTTTTCTTACTTACTTGCCTACCTACACAAGTAGGTAGGTGCTAGTTTTCTACCTACCTAGGTAAATAGGTTTGAATTTTTTTGAAACTTTTAATTTCTAAAAAAATTGAAAAAAAAGAATAATGTGGATTAAATAATTCAAAAATTCATAGTTGTTGATATGTTAATGGATTTACTTGTTCATATCAACTCGTTACCGATCACTAAACAATTGAGGAATTTGCTAGGAATTCATTAAGACTAATTTCACGCAATTCATTACAAAACCTAATGAATTCATGAATGGATTTGGACTCATTATGTACTAATGTATAGAGTGTCAAACACCTTGGGAACTTATGAAGCAAAGGTACATAGAAGCACCTATTTTAATACCCCAAACTTGCAAGTAGAATTTCATTTTCACACATATATTTCATTATTAATAATAGGTGTTACAAAAGCTCAAGATGTTACAAGGAAACATGGTCAACCTATAGTATATGCATCCAAATTATTAAACCATGTAGAAAGGAAAATTATAATAGTAAAAAACTTGAAGCATTAATTATGGTGTTTGCATTGCACGAGTTTAAATACTATCTCCTAGGCAACAAATTTGTATTTTATGTAGATCACATGGCATTGGTCAATTTAGTTTTAAAACCATAGGTCTTAAGGAGAATTGTAAAATTTGGTTGTAACTTTTTTGAAAATATGAGTTTATTATGGTGTATAAGTCATAACAAACCCATTTGGTAGCAAATGCATTGTTCAAACTACCAAATTCCAAAGAACCCATGGGAATACATGGTCAAACAACAAATGCAATGTTGTTCCAATTGCAACCAATGTGGCTAAAAGATATTAAGGCGTTTCTATAGACAAAACACATGTTAAAGACGCTAAGTACAACTTAGAAACAAAATTTGGTTAGTATAACAAAATTATTCACATTGAAAGATGGAGTATTTTACTCATTAAGTCAAGACAACAAACTCCACAAGTGTGTGCAAAAGAAACACAAGTTAGTTTTTGAAAACTTCATGAGGGGGTTGCAAAAGGTCATTTTGTACTAGATATAACAACAAAGAATATCCTTAATGCAAGACATTAATGGCCAACATTGTTCAAGGATGCAATTTTTGCAAATATTGTGATTTTGCCATAAAATTACAAGACTTAGAATGCAAAGTCTAGCAAAACTAGTGATTACACATCTTGATGAACCATTCATGTAATGGGGACAATTTTGTTAGGCCAATCAAACCAACTAGACAATTCACAAGGAACAAATACATATTGGTGGTTACAAATCGTTACTACAATTCATGTTTTCTTTGACTAAATTTTCTAGTAAAAAACCTAATTTAATTTAGCTCACTAGCTTAGCCTACCTAACCTAACCTCACCTCACCAAACTACTTTGATCTAACCTACCTACCTTAATCCTTTAAGCATTTACATAGGTTGCAAGTATAAGAAATTGAACCCCAAATTTCCACAATGATAAACCAAGTCCTTACCAATGGATTACACCATCAAAGGTTTTCAACCTTTGTTAAGTTTTCCATTTCACATGTTTATTTCACATCAATAAACATAGTGGTTAAACTTAAGTGACAACTAGTGTTTAAAAATAAATTAAACATAATGGCTAAATCAAGTGCCTAAACTTAGTGATTTAATGTAATGGCTAAACATTGGTTAAACCTAGGTGATAACTAGTGATTAAAATTAGGCTAAGTCAAATGGCTAAACTTAATGGCTTAATGTGGTGGTTAAACTTAATGGTTAATTATGACTAAACCTTGGCTAAACATAATGGTTAAACCTAGTTAATAAACTTAATGGCCAAAATTCATGTTTAAACTTTGATTAAATTTTGTGGCTAAACATAATTATTAAACCCTGGTTAAATTTAATATTTGAACATAATGACTAAGCCTTGGTTAAACATAATGGCCAAATTTAGGCTAAAATTTAATGACTAAATCTATTAGTTAAACATAATGATTGAACCTTGGTTAAACATATTGACTAAATTTAAGATTAAACTTAATGGTTAAACATCATGATTAAAACTTGACTAAACATAATGACTAAATATAAGCTAAACCTAGTGGCTAAACATAACGATTAAACCTAAGTTAAACCTAGTGGGTAAGTTTATGTCATGGGCACAAAAAGACTAAACAACAAGATTTCTAAACCATATGAACGAAAGTAGGCTTAATTTGAAATATAGGTCACAAAATTAGAAAATCAAAAAGAGAATCACAATGTGTGTACAAAGTGAATCATGGTTGTCAAAATCAACATGACATGCCCATTTTGCATAGAGTGTCATGTTGGCATCCGTCTTGACACGTTCGTCAAAATAGATGCAAAAAAATCCTTGGTCACATTTGAATTGCCCCTATTATGATTAGTGATCAAAAATGGATTTCAATCACCAATCCTATGGTAACTGAAAATTTTCAATTGCCATTTTTTTAGTGTGTCACTATGGCTTTACCATTTACATGAAATAATATTTTAAAACAAAAGAAGAATTATGGAAATTCCAATATTTCACCATGAAAAAATGTAATGTTTACAAAAAATCCTTTAAAAAAAACCAAACTCCTTTAAGATATCACAATTCTATCATTAATTTGATCCCAAGTTTCAACAGAAGCCACAATATCATCTTTCAAAAATCTTCATATAAAAAAAACCTACTACATGGCCAAAATCCATTAAGCTATTATATTCTACAATGAATTTAAACATAATATCTTTGCCTTGGTAGGCAATGCCAAAACAAAAGTATACAAAATGAATGTTTTGTAAAGTTTGCAGTAATAAATGTTGTTTTAAATGAAATTTTATTGATTATTTTTCATTATTTAATATCTATCAATTATGAGAGCATTTATTGGAACAAATTATCAATTTTAAGCCCAATATCCATAATCCAAGCGTGTAAAGAAGATGGATTCACAAATCTCAAATTTGATTACACATGATAACATGATTCGTTTATAAAATTGGGTTTTATAAAATTTGCAAAGTCCAAAACATGTCATTTTTGAAAGATCATGCAAATTACACCATATTCCATATCTAACAATTATAAACTATTTAATGGCTCTTCAATAACACTTTTTAAGTGCAATCCAATTGTATGGAGGCCCCTTCAATGTGTGCACGACATGTTGAATAGTTCTTTGTGCCTCTAGATTTGGATCATACATGTCATGGATTAATTTCCCAAATGACATCTTAGTTGAATTGTCCACAAAATATTTTGCATCCCAATCATCACCCCATATGACATTTATTACCTTGCCCACCGAATATGTTTTAAACTTCAAAGTTATGGCATGTTGCTTGGCCATTCATTGAGGGGAATTTGCAGTTCATGATTCATCGTAAACAAAAAATAATTCTGGGGCACTACACCACTATTTATTTTTTATGTTGGTGGCATCTTGCTCTTTTGCAATGATGGCATCACCTCTTACAAGTGCCTAGTTTCACCCCAATTTATCATGCATTCCAAGGTCAATGCCTACAACTATTGTTGTCACCATACTCATAACACACAACATAAAAATACCCTAACTAGTACACCACATCCAAACTAAAGTTATATTCACCTATAAAACACAAGAATCTAATTACCAACAAAAACCTCAAAAAATTCCTTGCATAACAACAACATAAAGACACAATAGAACATAATAGAACTATGGTGTGTTTCAAAATCCAAAAAATTGGATTCTAATCACACATCATCCCACTTATCCTAAACACCAAAAAGTTGGAATCCCATTTACATTAGAACTGGTTCCAAACTTACTTACCCCAAATTACCTATAGTAATTAAAATAAAAATCTATAATTATAATAAAACTTTTAACAATTGTCGTGTGTTCCAAGGTTGACAACCACAACTATTGCTATCACCATACTCACAACACATAACATAAAAAAACCCTAATTGGTACACCACATCCAAACCGCTCCCCTATCTGGGAGCAAAGTCTTTTAAAGTTAGATAACATTATAAAACTACCATTGACAATCCACGAAGGTGAATCCTTCAATTCCAAGGTTAAATGATCATTAGGTTGGGTGCAAATGTGAGCCCCATGTTAATCGCCTATATGGAATCCTTCAAGTCCTTAATCGAAGGTGAAACATCCTGGGGAAAGTTTTTAGAGTAGTCCTACTATGTAACTTTGGGAACCATGTCTATTGGGTGCACTGAAGGCAAAACCATTTGCCAACTAATACCTGGTCCAAAGGTGGTGTCAAACATGCCATATGCCATCCTTTTAAACACCAATCACAAACCAACATAATGGCAACTCTTATGGACTACCCACACAACATACACCATAAACCAACTGGTATAATGGGCAAGGATGGGTCAATTTGGCCATCCACATTGGGAAGATGACATAGCGCACAATTACGCACATGGTCCTTCCATGTTTGACCATTTCATCCCTCTAATAACAATACTCTAAAAGGTAAGACCTTTTGAACACGCAAAATCAGACGACCTATATTCACATCCAATGTGGTGGGTGTTGTTTACTACAAGTAAACATAATCCCCCAGTTCAAACCTATGAACTCGAGGTTAATAACCTCCTCCATGAATCATGGCATATTGAAGAGTATCTCGATGCTAAACAATTGCCAAATTCTCCATAGCCATAGGCATCACTTGCTTGAACAAAGCAACCCACTATTCACATGCATGAACCCACATTAAAAGATCATCAAAATTAATCACAGTCATAACATCATGTTGAATAGAGGCTAGTAGCTTGGGATTTCAACTGAATACTAAAAAATATGGTGAAAAAATGACAAGTTTCACTTGAACCTATTACAAGGGAGTAGTTCTTAAAGGAAAAAAAACCAGCACGTTCAACCACAGTGATGGCCTTTACCAACATGTTAATCTCATCGACTAAAGACGTGCATAGAACCACCTACACTAAAGGATATGCTAAAACTAGAACCTATTACCTCATTACCAAAAAAAAAGTCTAGGACTATTTTCCGATCACCGGCTATTGATTCTAAAAAAGATGAGGAGCGAACCTGTTCAAATGAGATTAGAGGTGGAGGTGGATAAAAACTTGATGCAACAACTATGCAAGGCAGCATTAGGGAAGAACTTAAACCCAATTTGGATCAAGTAATTGACAACATCCAAGTTGAACCTATTGTGTCTGTTGAACCTATAGTTTCCATTATAGAACCTATAAATATAACCATAAGATCATCCCAACCTGTTCAACCTTTAATTAAACTTGTATACATACATTAGTAGATTAAAAATAGTTGCAAAAAACATTTTTAGTCGCCTAAGACAAATCGAAAAATGGGGTATTTCTTCTAGTGATAGAAAAATCATAGTTTTCTAGATTTCAATCTATCCCAGTTTTTGGTCATTCCATAAAAACTTTGAAACAAATTAACATGTTTTTAAATCAAGTTGCTCAAAATGCCACAACCTGGTTAGGTACATTGCAAGAACTTTCAAACTTTAGAGTTGAATTTGAGCAAATCAAAGAAAACCTATCTAAGACCCATAACCACTTTGCAAACTTGTAGCCTAGAGCTAGAAATAGTGCAAAAGATTTTGAAGAATTATGATCAATAATTGGTCACATTCAAAGGACAATTGAATAGGGTCCAACATGAAAACCATAACTTGTCCAATAAGTTCAAAGAGGTAGAACATGTTGCTAGGAAAACTGAAAATCTACGGCAAGAATATGTCAAGCTTAATCAACTCAATTAAAAGACCCACAATGATTTAAATCATTTCCAAATTGATTTGGAATGAATGATGCAAGACTTTGCCAAAATGGGGGAATAAACATGGTATCATAATCGGTTTGGAATAAACCTGTCAAGATTTCAAAGAACAATAGGTAATTGCCAACATAGAATTTGACAGGGAAAAACGAAGTCTAACTGCTCAAATACAAGACTAGAAGGGTTAGTATGAAACAACCAAGGTACAATTGAACAAACCTAGTCCCATTTTACCTGTTAGAATGAATAACAAGTTGAAGGAGTTGGAAGAGTTATTGTTGGACAATACACTACTCAAAGTGTAGAACCAAGCCTTAGGGTAAAGAAACCCCAAGTGGAGGGAGTGGTGGCAAGTTATTCAAGAGTTCACGGAAGAACAGATTCTAGATAGTATGGAGTTAATTCGCTCTCATGAACAAAATTATCAACTTGAGTTATATGCCTACCAAACCACTTTCCTTGATTTCAAATATGAACCCCCAAGTTTTGTATTTGTGGAATTGGAACCAGTAGTAGAATTCCAACATCATCTATGGTACAACATGTTACCAAACCAATTGATCCACTAAGAAGTGGAATAAATTTAAAAATCATACCATACATGTTTAGACTTTTACTATACCTATTCCAATGACCACTGTTGTTAGTAAACCTATGGAAGATAGTGAAAGATTTGATAAGGAACAAGTTGAACATGTTAATCCTTCATTCACCATACTAGATAGTATATTAGAATTTTTAGAATTCTTATTTGCTAGTGTACCTTTAACCCCACACCAAATAGGTATAGGTCAGGAGGGTATTTTAATTTCAAGTATCCCACATGCCTCAAAGGTATTCACAACACCCATAGCGACCTTTGAAGACACACTTGAATGATAGAAGGCTACAACACCAACCGGTCTTCAAATTTTGAACCAAGTTGAACCTATGGAGGAAATAGGTGCTTGTCAAGGAAGTAATGAGTCAACCAGTTATAGAAGGTTAATTTAACCCACGTCTTTGAGCTAACATTTCAAGGACAAAATGTAGATTTCAAAGGGGGATAATGTTACCCAAATTTGGTAACATGTGACCTAATAGGTTGATAATGTAAGAAAGTTGTTAAATTTAACAAGTGTTTTAACCTATTATTTAACCTAACATGTAGTATTGACCTAACCAATTACTGAACCTAGTAGGTAATGTTACTGGGTTAAAAAGATAAGTTGTTAGGCTAGTCAACATGTGATCTACAGAATTTATAGTTGACAGAATTAGTAGTTGAACAAGTATTTAAAATTCGTTGGGGTTGGTTTATTTTGGATAACATTCGATTCCATACATCATTACTTGAACAATTCCAATCTTGAAATTTTTTAGCCCATTCCCAAATTAATAGACATGGGAAGGTGTATTTTTTTCAATTTTTTTTTGAAGTTTTTTTTCGAACACCATATTCAAAAACATATTTTAAATACTTTCTCCACCAAGTTGCATCTGATTTCTTTTCAATTTAATTGAATCTTAATTCCATTGTTGAATTAAATTGGAATTCAATTCAAATTTCATTCAATATATTTGAATTCAATTGAATTAATATTATTCAAATGCATTTTCTATCATTCAAATGAAACGTAATTTTCACAAAATACATTCATTATTTTCATCAATGGATTAGTTGATTCTCACTAGTGATGCACAACAATGCAAAGCCCAGGTTGAGGTCGCCATAAATAATGATGAACCATTGCAAACAATATGGGACCATATGAGGGAAATAAAAGGGGGGGTGGGGGGGATATTACTAAATTGATAAACCTCCAACTCCTTAGCCATTATTCTATTTTTTAACCTCCAATCGCTATTTTTTTAGTTACATTTTTGAGTTAGTCAAAATAAATAAAAATAGTTATGTTATTCAAGTAACAATGACTCTAGAGTCATCTTAATCACAATCTTGTAGCAAAACAAACATGTTTTTGTTATGGTGATTAGAGGGAGAAATATCTTGCTTCGTTCCATCATACTCACCATAAAAATGTGATTTTTGTCTTATGCTTTCAAAACCAACTCCCAATTGTTTTACAATTTCTTTCTTGGCAAGTTCATCGTTCGAATATGGTCCACCTTCTTCTATGGCATCTTGAAAATAATAATTCAAAAGCTTCCACAAAAATAAAGGTCAATCACTTTTCAAATCACTTTCACTTTGGTGTTTCATTATCACAACTTTGTCATATGTAAACATGTAGACTGGTCCTGTGTGGTTCTATGCAGAACCATGCAGGGCAGAAAACATGTGCAGGAAGACAAGAGAAATATGCGCTGGACAGAGCTCGATGGGGGCTATTTAGCGTCTCACCACCCAAGCCTGCGACTCATGTGAGAAAAAAGGTATCATGGTCGGCCCCCTCTGAAAGCTAGAACCACACAGGACCATATAAATGCAAAACTGAATATTATTCGTCTGTTCCCCACAAACTAGGGGCATCCCCACCCAACTTGACCAAAAAAACAAAAAAATGTCAACTCCAAAGAATAGACTGTTTCTGTGGTGTGTAACAACCTGGGAGAGGTTTCCTAGTTGAAATTGAGGTGGTCTTCCACTATGTACTTTGCCACTCCCTTCTGAAGTGAGATCTTACATATAAGTTCCCTCCAGCACGAGCATAAGGTGATCTGAACCGTTGGATCACATCATTTGTTTCAAAGGGGAAGGCAAATAAGATGCCTTCCACCCTGGACCTCAGGCTTCATCTTCCGTTCACAGGATGAAAGGCATTTACAGTTGCCTACTTGTGTATATTATGAATTCTAGAGAACCTGCAGGTACCAGAGTTTAGGAGCACAAGAATCAAGTTGCAAGACAAAGGTGGTAAATTGCCATGGGATCAAGCAATCAGGACCCAGAAAGGTTACAATTTATAATGCCAAGAGTTTTTCATGATACCAACTGTAGGTGCTAGTTCACCCAAGGGACCTCTATTCCTTTCATGCTCTTAGCATTCTATCTTTCTATGTATGTAAATACATGCATCCCATACCTCCATTTTGGTGACAATTCCAAAGTCTGACCTTTCAACATTTCAATAACTCCAAACGATGATTTGTGAACTCTAAAACCCAAGGGAAATCTTACTTTAGTGAAAGAAGATTGGTAGAAATTTTGCTTTTTTTTAAAAAGCCAAGAACTTTACTGTTTGATAACTGACCTAGGCACTATGTTGGCTGGTTTTCAATAGGCTATAGCAAGAATTGACCCTTATGTATACCAGCCAGTTCTTAGCCATAAATTTTTAAAAACAGATTGACACCCTTATTGACTGGTTACTCCAGCAAGTTGATACGAGGCAAGTATCTTCAATTTGAAATTTTTTAATATTTGATACCCTGTGTGTAAATACAAAAGTAAAAAAGAATTAAGAACCAATCCAACCGATAGTTTAAAAAATCAATAACCGACCAACAACACTAGTGTGAACCCAGGCTGCAAATTGCACAATGGGGTCTTCTTGGCAAGCTTATTTTTAAGCTTGCAATTGCAACATATTTAAGATTTTTTTCTTCACATTCTGTTGAAGAATATTGGTGCTATCCCAATTCTGGCCCTTAATTTTGTTCAGGAAATGTGTATGTGCCTCCACACATGCACCACTTGCCATGATTCAAGTAGCTGGTAAACTAGGTAGCTATTATAATGTCCAACATAAAAAATGTGATAGGTATAGGGTTGAAATTTTTGCACCTTCTATACATAGAATACCATGCCAGCAACATTAAGCCAACGAGGGGACAATATTCAAGGACAATAATATCAAGAGATATTGTTATGTTTTGTCATGCTGTAATATGTCTAAACTCCTAGACATGAATTTTCAAAGCTCTCAATTGAAACTAAAAAAGTTTGTCAATTCTTGGGAGAGGGAAATGAACCTGTACAACACGAACAAATTTAGGATCGAAACTATATATGATTACTACATAGCTATGAAATCTATGTTCTTGGTTGTAAAATTATCTTCCCATTCTTCTATTGGCTATGTAAGTCTCACCATTCTCCTACCATGAACTACACACAAATAACACCAAAACTATTCAAAACCAAAAGCCTTTCAAAATCAAAACTTCAATTCTCATAAACTTTGTATTCATACCATAACTTTGTACAAATGAAGGTGTTTCTCAAGGTCACAAACACCTCCTTATATACTAACCAAAAGGAAATTAATCAAAAAACTTCCTAAAACTTATCCACCACATGGTTCCCCAAATAATCAAAACAAAATCACATGGTTCCCCAAATAATCAAAACAAAATCACATGGTTCCCCAAATAATCAAAACAAAATCACATGGTTCTCCAAATAATCAAAACAAAATCACGTGGTTCCCCATGTGATTCCACAATTAATCACAAGGAAACAACATCACATGGTTCCCCATGTGATTCCACAATTAATCACAAGGAAACAACATCACATGGTTCCCCATGTGATTCCACAATTAATCACAAGGAAACAACATCACATGGTTCCCCATGTGATTCCACAATTAATCACAAGGAAATAATATCACATGGTGCACATGACATAAGTCACTGCACCATGACCAAATTATGGAATCCTACACCCAACTTACCCCATTAAATAATTACTTAAATAATTGTGTAATCAAGTTACACATCAAGTTACAAACCCTACTTCATATTCCATGCCCCCCAAATCATGTGTCGCATGCTCAACTTGACAAGCACATTTGGTGGACGCCCACAAAATTCTTGTTTGGTAGATGGCGTGGACACCATTCTCACACTGAATTGGGGAACATAAGTGAAATTTCTTCCCCAATGCCTCAATCTAGCGGGAAAATATTCTTCTGAATTCTGGGCATCCAAGCAAGCTCACCGAGATGCCCCTAAATCCCCATGGCCTCGCATAAGCCAGAATTAAAGACTATGGTAATACCTTGGCAACTTCAAAACTAATTATCTTATTTTTAGAGATCTTGAAATTTTCAAAAATGTTTTTCCTCAAGAATAATTTTTTATGAAAAAAAATAAAGAATCTTTTGAAATATTTTATTTTCAACATGAAATCTTCAAATTTAATAAAATTATTCAAAAGACATGCATTGAAGCTGCCTCGGTATACTTGTAATAGCTTGCACTACATTAATATACGAAATTGATTTTTATGGTAAAAAAGGACAAGAATGTAATCTTTTTGAACCTTTTTTTTGGTTAAGTTTAGTGTGGCCGTAAACATGCCAAAAGTGGTGGACTTACAACTATATTTTCATCCATTTACCGCTTTATGAGGAGACCTTTTGCTGAACATATTTTATTTTACTTTTGGAAAACACAAACACAACACTTCATTGCAAGGAAACAAAGCAGCAAGCCAAATGCAAGAGGTAAAGTAAGAAACAACAAACACAAAACAAATACCTATTTACCTACCTTCATTTCATTATTGAATTTAATTCACTATTTATTTTTGTAATTTCATTGGATTCTGTAATGCATTAGATAATTTATTGAATAAAATTAGAATAATTAGAATATTCGTTATCCAAAGACTTTGGTTTCAAGTGGTCCATTTTGTAAGTGATATTGTAATTCAAAACATAATTATTTCACTACCTTTTCATGGATTCACTTGTTTTTCCCTAATAAGTATGCCCCTCTTTTTCCCTAACCATTAACATGAAAACAGAATCTCCATGTCATATACTAAAATCAAAATTCTAATGAAGATGATTTGTTGGAGTTGGTTTATTTTGGATAACATTAGTTTCCATACATCATTACTTGAACAATTCCAAACTTGAAAAAATTTAGCCCATTTTCAATTTAAAGGACATGGGAAGGTGTATTTTGGGATTCTTTTTTTTTAAAAAGTTTTTCTTCCAACACCATATTCCCAAACATATTTTAAGTACTTTCTCCACCAATTGACATCTGATTTCCTTTAAATTTAATTGAGTCTTAATTCAATTGTTGAGTTTAATTTAGTTAAATTGGAATTCAATTCAAATTTTATTCAATATATTTGAATTTCATTGAATTAATTTTATTCAAATGCATTTATCACAAAGTGCATTCATTATTTCATCAATGGATTAGTTAATTGTCACTAGTAATGCACAACAATGCAAAGCCTAGGTTGAGGTCGCCATAAATAATGATGAACCATTGCAAACAATATGGGACCATAGGAGGGAAATAAAAAGGGGGGGAAAGAGAGGGGCATATTATTAAATTGATAAACCTCCATCTCCTTTGCCATTATTCTACTTTTTCTCACATTTTCAAGGTGAAGCTTCAATTAGAATTTAAAGATTTATTTAACTATTAAAGTACATTCCATAAATCCAAAGGTTTTTTTTTTCCTGGCCACAACATTGTAGCTTGTTTCAAAAATTCAAAAAAAATGTTTTGAACTTCAATTCGGGCTAAAAATTCAAATATATTCATTTTTAAAAAAAACAATTCTGTAATCTCATCATTCAATTTTGAATTTTCATAATATTAAAAATGTAATATCTTCATTTGGGTCGTATATGCAAATACCATACATTTTCAAAATGAAATAACTTTGACATGTGAAAATTTGTGATCAATTTGAAATGTATATAATTTCGTAATTACATTTCATTTCGTAATGGTTTTGTTTCAAATGTAAAAACATGACATAAATTTCAAATATTTATGTCAACATTTCCAATGTATTTTTTAAAAATTATAATATTATAGTTATGTATTTCCATTATGAAATTAATTTCATTTCATGTGTGAAGTACACAATATAAGTTGATTATAAAATTTCATATATTAAAATTCATAATTCCATTCAATTAATAAGTAAAGGCATCATATACAGTATACCACATATGACCAAAAAAAGTAACACATTTCATTGACAATGCCGTATGAGTTAGCAAACTAGCATTTTTTTTCAATCACCAAAATATGATAGAGATGGTGATTTGTCATCATATTAACACTAGGAATTTGATTTAAATCTTCCATGGTCCACATGTCACCCATAACGTCTATTTTGATTCAAACAAAGATTAAACTTAATCAAATTGACCATTGCTAGTTTTTTAGTTAATTTTTTTGAGTTAGTCAAAATAAATAAAAATAGTTATGTTATTCGAGTAACAATGATTCTAGAGTCATCTTAATCACAATCTTGTAGCAAAAAAAACATATTTTTGTTATGGTGATTAGAGGGAGAAATATCTTGTTTCGTTCCATCATACTCACCATAAGAATGTGATATCTGTTTTATGCTTTCAAAACCAATTCCAAATTGTTTTACAATTTCTTCTCTTGGCAAGTTCATGGTTTATAAGGTGATCTGAACTATCAAATCACGTCATTTGTTTCAAAGGGGAAGGCAAATAAGATGCCTTCCACCTTGGACCTCAGGCTTCATCTTTCGTTCACAGGATGAAAGGCATTTACAGTTGCCTACTTGTGTACATTACAAATTTTAAGGAAACTGCAGATACCAGATTTTAGGAGCACAAGAATCAAGGTTGCAAGACAAAGGTGGTAAATTGCCATGGGATCAAACAATCAGGACCCAGAAAGGTTACAATTTATAATGGCAAGAGTTTTTCATGATACCAACTGTAGGTGTTAGTTCACCTAAGGGACCTCTATTCCTTTCATGCTTTTAGCATTCTATCTTTCTATGTATGTAAATACATGCATCCCATACCTCCATTTTGGTGACAATTCCAAAGTCTGACCTTTTAACATTTCAATAACTCTAAACGATGATTTGTGAACTCTAAAACCCAAGGGAAATCTTACTTTAGTGAAAGAAGATTGGTAGAAATTTTGTTTTTTTTTAAAAAGCTAAGAAATTTACTGTTTGATAACTGACCTAGGCACTATGTTGGCTGGTTTTCAATAGGCTCTAGCAAGAATCGACCCTTGTGCATACCAGCCAGTTCTTAGGCTTAAATTTTTTTAAAAAAATTGACACCCTCACTGATTGGTTACTCCAACAACTTGATACGAGGCAAATATCTTCAATTTGAATTTTTTTAATATTTGATACCCTATGTGTAAATACAAAAGTAAAAAAGAATTAAGAACCAATCCAACCGATAGTTAAAAAAATCAATAACCAACCAACAACACTAGTGTGAACCTAAGCTGCAAATTGCACAATGGGGTCTTCTTGGCAAACTTATTTTTATGGTTGTGTAACTTGATGTGTAAGTTGATTACATAATTACTTAAGTAATTGTTTAATGGGGTAAGTTGGGTGTAGGATTCCATAATTTGGTCATGGTGCATTGACTTATGGAATGTGCATCATGTGATATTGTTTCCTTGTGATTAATTATGGAATCACATGGGGAACCATGTGATTTTGTTTTGATTATTTGGGGAACCATGTGGTGGATAAATTTTAGGAAGTTTCTTGATTAATTTCCTTTTGGTTAGTATATAAGAAGGTGTTTGTGACCTTGAGAAACACCTTCATTTGTACAAAGTTATGGTATGAATACAAAGTTTGTGAGAATTAAAGTTTTGATTTTGAAAGACTTTTGGTTTTGAATAGTTTTGGTGTTGTTTGTGTGTAGTTCATGGTAGGAGAATGGTGAGACTTGCATAGCCAATAGAAGGGTGGGAAGATAATTATATAACCAAGAACATAGATTTCATAGCTATGTAGTAATCATACATAGTTTCGGTCCTAAACCCATTCGTGTTGTATAGTTGTAATTGCAACATATTTAAGATTTTTTTCTTCACACTTTGTTGAAGATTATTGGTGTTATCCCAATTTTGGCGCCTAATTTTGTTCACGAAATGTGTCTATCCTTCCACACATGCACCATTTGCCATGATTCCTGTAGCTGGTAAACTAGGTAGCTATTATAATGTCCAACATAAAAAATGTGATAGGTATAGAGTTGATATTTTTCCACCTTCTATTTTCTGAATACCTGTGCCAGCAACATCAAACCAATGAGGAGATAGTATTCAAGGACAGTGATAGCAAGAAATATTGTTATGTTTTGTCGTGTTGTAATATGTCTAGACTCCTCCAGATGAATTTTCAAAGCTCTAAATTTAAATTAAAAAAGTTTGTCAATTCTTGGGACAGGGAAATGAACCTTACTTCATACTCCACACCCCCTAAGGTCATGTGTCACATGGTCAATTTGACAAGCACATTTTGTGAAGGCCCACAAAGTTCTTGTTTGGTAGAGGGTGTGGACACCACTTTCACACTGAATTAGGGAACATAAGTGAAATATCCTCCCCAAGGCCTCAATCTAGCGGGAAAATATTCTTCTGAATTGTGGGCATCCAGCTCACCAAGATGCCCCCAACTGCCCATGCCCCCGCACATGCCAGAAATTAAGGACTATCGTAGTACCTTGGCAGCTTCAAAACTAATTATCTTATTTTTAGAGATCTTGAAATTTTCAAAAATAGTTTTCCTCAAGAACAATTCTTTTTGAAGGAAAGTAAAGAATCTTTTCAATTATTTTATTTTCAACATGAAATCTTCAAATTTAATAAAATTATTCAAAAAACATGCATTGGAGCTGCCTTCATATTCTTGCAATAGCTTGCATTACATTAATATACGAAATTGATTCTTGTGGTAAAAAACAACAAAAATGCAATCTTTTGAGCCTTTTTTCTTGTTAAGTTTAGTGTGGCCAAAAACATGCCAAAAGTGGTGGGACTTATAGCTAGATTTTCATCCATTTATGGCTTTATGGTGAGACCTTTTGTTGAATATATTTTATTTTACTTTTGGAAAACACAAACACAAAACAAATACCTATTTACCTACCTTCATTTCATTATTGAATTTAATTCACTTTTTATTTTTGTAATTTCATTGGATTATGTCATGCATTTAATAAAATTATAATAATTATAATATTCTTTAACCAAAGACTTTGGTTTCAAGTGGTTCATTTTGTAACTAATATTGTATTTCAGAATATAATTATTTCAATACCTTTTCGTGGACTACCTTTTTTATTTCCTTAATAATTACTCCCCTCTTTTCCCATGGCTATGACCTACATCCACATGAAAACACAATGTCCATGTTATATACTAAAATCCAAATTCTAATAAAGATGATTCATCGGAGTTGGTTTAGGTAGGATAATGTTAGTTTCCATATGTCATTATTTGGACAATTCCAAATTTTTTTAGCCCATTCCAAAATAAATAGGCATGGAAAGGTGTATTTTTTGATTTGTGTCTTTTTAAAGGTTTTTGTTTCAATGCCATATTCACAAACATATTTTACAATATCTTCTCCACCAATTTGCATCTCATTTGTTTTCAATTGAATTTTAATTCAATTTAATGGAGTTTTAACTTAATTTTTGAATTGAATTTAGTTGAATTGGAATTCAATTCAAATTTCATTCAATGTATTCGAATTCAATGCAAGAATTTGAGTTCAGTTGAATTAATTTGATTCAAAATGCATTAATGTCATGGAAATGAAACTTAATTTTCACAAAATACATTTATTTTTTCATCAATGGATTAGTTGATTGTCACTAGTAATGCATAACAATGCAAAAGGCCAAGTTGAGATTGACATAAATAATGATGAACCATTCCAAACCATATGGGAACATATGAGCGAAATAAAAAGTGGGGGGAGATATTATTAAATTGATAAACCTCAATCTCCTTTACCATTATTCTCACCTTTTTTCACATTTTCAAGGTGAAGCTTGAATTAAAATTTGAAGATTTATTTAACTATTAAAGTCATTCTATAAATCCAAAGGTTTTCTCCCTAGCCATAATGTTTTAGTTCGTTTCAAAAATTCAAAAATAATGTTTTGAATTTCAATCGGGCTACAAATTCAAATAAATTCATTTAAATTACATCTTCTTTTTTTAATAAGATCACTTAATTTATTTATTTTTCATTTCATAATATTAAAAAATGTAGTATTTTCATTTGGGCCATAAATTCAAATACAATATGCTTTCATAGTGAAATAAATTTTACATGTGAAAATTTGTGATCAATTTCAAATCTATATAATTTTGTAATTACATTTCATTTCTTAATGGTTTTATTTCAAATGTAAAGACATAACATTAAGTTCACATGTTTATGTCAACATTTCCAATGTAAATTTTTTAATTACAATATTGTAATTATGTATCTCCTTTTCAAAATTAATTTCATTTCATGTGTGAAGAACACAATTACAAGTTGATTTTAAAATTTCATATAAAATTCATAATTACATTTTATTAATAAGTAAAGACATCATATACATTATACCACATATGACCAAAAAAAGTAGCACATTTCATTGACAACGCCATCAAAGTTAGCAAAAATAACATCTGTTATTCATAATAGTCATATATGATGACAGATCACCATCTCTATCATATTTTGGTGATTAATTTAGTCATGATATTAGCACTATGATTTTGATGTAATCTTCCATGGTTCACATGGTGCCCATAATGTTTATTTTGATTCAAACAAAGCTTGAACTTAATCAAATTGAACATTGCTCTTTTCTTAGTTAACATTTTTGGGTTAGTCAAAATAAATTAAAATAGTCATGTTATTCAAGTAATTGTGATTCTAGAATCACCTTAATCACAATCTTGTAGCAAAAAAAACATGTTTTTGTTATGGTGAACAAAGGGAAAAGTATCTTGCTTTGCTCCATCATTCTCACCAAAACAATGCAATCTTTGTTTTATGCTTTCAAACCAACTCCAAATTGTTTTGCATTTTCTTCTATCAACAAGTTCATGGTTCAAATATTGTCCACCTTCATCTTTGGTATCTTGAAAACAATAATTCAAAAACTTCCATATCTTGGACTTCCACAAAAATAAAGGTGAATCATTTTTCCAAATCACTTTCACTTTGGTGTTTCATTATCACACCTTTGTCATTTGCAAATATAACCAAGGTCCCTTACAATCCCATTCCCACCACCTCGCTCATATATTGTGCATCCAAAAAGAGAAACTCAATAGAATCCATTTCAACATCTAGCCTTCCACCTACAAATATCAATGTGTATTTCAAAAACTACTAATGAACTACGAAGGTTTGGAAAAGTTGCTAAACTTATATGGCTTTGAGGCTTAAATTTGAATCATTTGGCATAGTAACATTTACAACTTGTGGGCTTCTTCCAAAAAAAGATCACAACCTTATTAACATTGTCAACAATATGTTTAATAGAATGTTGTAGGTGATCCATCTCCTTGCCCTTAAGTCATGTTTCTCACCCAACATGATGTACACAAATTATTAGCTACAAATTTCAAAGTATAAAAAAAATACAAATAAATTTCATTTGTTTTACTCAAATATAGGACATATCCACAAAATGCTAAAAAGTAAATTTCATTAAGTGTTTGAATAGACTTGACAACTAGTGCAAAAAAGCACACACATATAAAATTGATCAAATGAATGTATAATGATTTCGATATATTTTTCATCATGTAACAAAATGAAAATAATTATCTAACAAAATGTAGAACAAAATGAGGTCATGAATTTTCAACATATTTCCTCATGTTGAAGCATTTGCAATTTCCATGTTTCCCAATGCTTGTGTTGAATGATCCATAAATGTTGCTTCACTTAATATGAGTGGAACTTTTTGACCATGTGTACATACATGTATGAAACTTATAATGCACAAGGAATTGATAGGTTAATGAATACAATTTTTAAATTAATGTTATGAAGTTTTAAATAGTTGTGATAAACATGTTTGAAATAGTATGAAATCAAATACATTTGTACATAACAAGGATTTTACATTGGTTTTTATAAGTGAAACTCTATTTGACATGGCAATATTATTATTTTTTAATTAAATGGTAAATTATTTTAATAGTAAATCAATTAATGATTTTTATTTTTATTTTTGGATTGAATTATGGATGTGTTTAAAATGTAATCGTACTAGACCCATAATTGACCCATAATTTCAGCACAAAAAAATAATAATAAATAATTTCAAGCTAATTTTTAATAGTTCATTGAACCCATGACAAATCATCATCATCATGTTTTTTTTTAATTGGGTTCAATGTTGATAGTTTGTTGAATTCACAACAAATCATCATGATGATGTCATGATCATGACATGTCCAAAATGAGATTTGAACCCTTACCCTTTTTAGCACAACCCAAGGCCTTTACTATCCCATAATGACAAAAATCGTTATCACAAAATATATAAACACATTTTTTTTTAATATCACACATTATAACCTTATTAGATATTTAAATAACTTCTTTAAAAAACTAATTACACATGTATATTTTTATTTCATTATTTAATTAATTTAAATTTTCCTTGAAATTTATAGTGAATTTAAATTTCAAAATGTAAAATGAAAACTACATTAGTTTTAAAGATTATTATTATTATTTATTTACTTATAATTTCATTAAATTGGATTCTATAATTTTATTAAATTTATTTTTTAATCTCAAAATGAAATTAATTTCACTTATGAAATTAAATAATTGAAATTCATATGTAGATTTTTAGTTTATAGATTTAATTAAGTTTTACTATTTTTATTTTCAAGTTTAAATATATTACATTAGTTCAAGTTTCACATGTCATGTTATTATATTTCATTTGTTGTCCCTTATGTTCATTTAAAAACGAATTGTTATAAATAACAAATGAGAACATAAGATTTGTAATCTATTTTCATTCATTTTAATAATTAAATTTTTTTAAAAAAAATTAAAATTGCAATTGCCACATTATCAAAAGTAACTTTACAATAATAATCAATCATATCTAGATGATTCATTTCAATCACATTAATCAAGGTGAATATTTTCACATAAATGTTGCATATGCCACATGTTCAACATAATGTTTGTTTTGATTAAATATCTAATATTTTCAATTAAAATGAACAAACCAAGTGTTCATTTTAATCAGATCAAACATAATCATTTGTTTCAAACAAATGGACTCAATTCTAAAATCATCTAATCTAGATGCTATTAGTGAAAAATTTGTGTTTTTTACGTAATGCTATAAAGTCAAATTTTGGTGTGGAAAGATCACCTTCATGTCATCAATAATTTATTACATAAATTTTTTGGGTTGTAAAAACATGAATAGTTTAATGGAACTTGGGTCTTTCTTGGATTTAGTTTTACATACGTCATTATTATCCACAACTAATGTAAGCCAACGTTCCAAATTAACACAATCTTTAAACGAAACCATTCTATAACATATTAGAACATGGGCTAACTCACCAATTACTCCTTGCATCAAACATTATTAAAAATGCTACACATCATATCCTCAATGCAACTTGAACCACAATGCTTGCCAATACAATATGCAACTAGGTATTTAATTATTTGACTAAAATCCAAATCAATGACAAAGACATTTCAAGTTTAGTCAATAAGCCAAGGCATCTTTGACCACTATAGTGGGATATGAATAAAAAGATGCAAAATCCATTGTCACACAACTTCTAATATCTAATAAATAAATTATGTCCATAAAAAAGAATTGATATACAATTCACATTTGTCATCTAATTATTATTTTGCCACTATGGAAGGAATTGCATCTTAAGGTGGTTGTTCTTAGGATGTTTTGAAATTTCTTTTTTAAAGGATAAAAAAAAAATTAATCAAGTAAGGAGTTACACTTTTAGATGATTTGAAAGGGCATCTTAATTGATCAATGCAATCACCAAGTTCACGAGGAAAGGTTAGTGATGAACTAATTTGAAATGTGATTTAATCTCAAATCCTCAAAGGTCTTTTATATGTTGAACTTACAAAGTATGAATCATAAACAAGTAATTGAAGTTAAGGTGAAAAATAGGTGACTTCTCATTGTTCACAACACACTTTAATTTCGTTTGAATCCAAAGGAAGGAGCTTCAAATTATTCAAATAAGTCCAATAATGATTGTGTGTATTTCAAGGAAACTATGAAACTTTTAAATATTAAGTTGTGTAATATGCTTCGGAGGACTTTGAAAAATTTCCGTAACCAACCTTCATTATCCATAAATGTTTCTTGGAACCCTAAATGAAGTTTCGTCGTGGGCTTTCAAGTTGATAGAATATATTCTTAAATATGGAACTACACTATAAAACATTATGCCACATACATTGATTGAGTCTTTCGCATGCTTGTCCATCTTTATTTTGATAAGACATTTTGCAAAGCAACTATCCAAGCCTGAAAAAAGATGAGACACAAAAATAATGTAAGAAAAAAATCACCCTTGATGCATGGTTATTATCCTCAACCCACTTGGACTTGTTAAATTGTGTAATAACAAAAGAAATATTTCTATACCATGTGAGCATTGAAGTTTTCTTTGATGTCATATCTTTCATAAACAAAGGCCTTGGAAAATTGGAGGTTTTAAAACCCAAGAGTTTGGATGAACTACTTGTTTCCACCCCCACCCCCTATTTTTTACCATAAGGGGTGGATTTCTTTGGGTTTTAATTAACAAATTGGGTTCACTCCTTTTTTGAAATATCTAGTTAGATCTTTTATACTAGTCCAGTCAATTTGCAACCATATACATTACATTTGCACAAACACCTCAAGGGTATACTTACCTATCAATGGCAACATGAACCAATTGTAAAATCATTTCTTCTTGAAAGTTGTAGTTAGGAAATTTGAATGATTACCCCATGTAAAGAAATCAAATTTTGGAGATTTGCGCACTATTACTAAGGTCTTTCAATAGCCATTCTTTGGGTCAACACACTTTGGATGCCCTTTCTCCACCCATGTTTCCCAAGGCATATGGTACAGCCATGCAATATTTCTATCTTTGAGGTCACCAGAGAACACATCATGTTTGTGACGCTCTTGTCCCCTCTAGTGTCCATAGATTTTTTATATATCTAATATCTAAATGAAAACACAAACCTTTGCCAAATTATATTATGAACTCAATTCATCTTCTCAAAGATCCATTATTATACCTTCATAAAGGCCAAGCAAGTGTTTGGTTTGTCCTATTGTTTGAAGACTTTTTGTAAATTTTCTCTAGATGCATCCATAGCCACTTAGATCGCATTGAATGGTTGAGAAATGACGGAAATATGCCCATTCAAAATATGGGTCCTTTAAAAGCTAGAAAAGGTACAAAGCAAACACATGGGTGATTGATCAACAAACACATCACACTGCATGATTAATCTTCAATTTGTTGACAAGTGGACAACATGATGCTCATTTTCAAACTAGATGGATGCCAACACCATTAATTTTTTCATACAAAACAATTCATCAAACATGAAAGGCCAAAATTAAAAATTAAAAAAATGAGACCAATAAGTGGTCATAGCAAAAAGTTGTTCCATTAACCCTAATTTTCTAAATTAAAATGGGCATCGCAAATTTAGGATTTTATTTTCTTTCTTGTGCACTTAGGGTTTTAGTTTTTCACTTGTGCATTGCAACAAGAATTTGCTGAGTTTGTTGTTGTTCAATGTTGTTGGAGATGCTAGTGTCATTGAGGTGCTCCCTCCCTCGGTGTGTTCTGTGGTTTTTATGTTGGACCAAAAATTATTCTCAACATATCGTGTAATCATTACCAAACTTGCAAATCTTTTCTATTCATGGCACCTCATTAACCTATTGTTCATGTGTGTGCAAGCTATGAAACAAAGGACGATTGAAGGCTTTGGAGTTTTTTTTGTCTCTTTTTTGCACATTATGTTTGAGTTTTTGGGTTACATGTTTCCATTGGTTGCAAGTGCTTTTGGTTGCAAGGGTTTTTCTAGTTCGAACTTCTAGTCCCATCCATTGCAAGTTGATGAACCTTTTTCTCTCCCTAACTATCGCGTTCTCTCTCTCTTCTTTCTATTGTAAGATGTCATGGGTCTCCCCTTTACCAAAGGTCCATCTCTCTCCCTAGCCATCACATTCTCTCTCCCCTTTGTCAAACCTTTTTCTTTCTCCCTAGCCATCGCTCTCTCTCTCCCCTTTGCCGAACCTTTCTCTCTCCTTGCCATTGAAGCTTTCTCTATCCTGCAATTGAAATTCTCTCTCTTTCTCTTTGGCATCAAGGTTTTTTTTTCCTCCTTAGTGTTGAATCTTTCTCTTTCGTTGGCATTGAAGCTCTTTGTCTTTTCTATTGTAGCACATCTCGGGGTGCGCACACTTTTCCTTCTATCAAATCTCCCCCTCTTTGGCCATCATTTTTTTTTCCTCTATGTGTTGGATTGCATCTTAACGATGCGTCTTTCTTTCTCCCCTTTGTTGAATCTCCCTCTCTCTGGCCATCACTCTTTCTCTTTATCTCCTTTCTATTGCAATGCATCTTGAGGGTGCATATTTTTTTCCCCTTTGCCAAATTTCCCTTTCTTTCTCTAGCTATCGTTTTTTTTTCTTTCTTCGCTTTCTTTCTTTCCTCTTTCTCTCTGGCCATTACTCTCTCTCCTTGGGATCGCTCTCTCTATCGTTGAAATTTTCTCTCCTTAGGATTGCCCTTTCTCCCTAGGATCGTTCTCTCTGGTGTTGGAATTGTCTTTCCCTAACATCAAAAATTTCTCCCTCTTTAGGATCTCTCTCTCTTTTTAACATTGAAGCTTTCTCCCTCTTTCCTTGGCGTTGAAGCTTTCTTTCCTTCTCCCCTTTGCCAAATCTCCCTTTTTTTCTTTCCCTAGCATTGAAGTTCTATTAAATCTTTCTTTCTTTTTTTCTCTCTCCTTGGCATTGAAGTTCTATCGGATCTCCCTCTCTCCCTAGTGTGGAAACTCTCTCCCTCTTTCTCCTTAATGTTGAAAATCTCTCTCTCTCCCCTCTACCGAAACTCCCTTTCCTCTCCTTGGCGTTGAAGCTCTCTCTCTTTCCTCTACCGAATTAACGCATACAAGGGTGTGCACTCTCTCCCCTTTGTTGAATCTCCCTCTCTTTCTCCCTAGCATTGAAGTTATTTATCTTTCTCTTTTTTCTGTTACAACACATCTAGGGGTGCACTTTCCTTTCCCCCTATGTTGAAGTTATCTTTCTCCCTCGCCACCATTCTTTTGCTCTCCCTAGGCTAGGGCTATCTCTCTTTCTCTCTTCCTTATGTCCAAGCTCTTTAAACTCCAAGTTCTTTCCTTTTGTCATTTGTATTTGTTGTAACTATCCAAACTTGAACTAAAGTTTTGATCTCTTCATTCAATTTTAGCTCTCCCAAGCTACACCCATTCATTATTTATTTTATTTTCCTGGCTTTCCCCCACATCCTGCTACAACCCCCCACCCCCCACATCCTATTACAACTTGCAGCTTATTCATCAATGGGAGGCTAGGGTAGCCTTGCTAGAACATGGCCTTTTGCAAGCATCCTTACCTTTGCCCTTGCTCTAGTTTCTAATTATGTAGTTGTTGAAATGCCTAAGTTGACGCCTTTGTACCCTAATGGATGTGCTTTGTAACCAGCTTGGAAATTCTGGTGAAATCGATCACCTACTTCCCTAATTACAAGTGTTGATCAGGCTTAGTTGAATTTTGCTCTATGTTATTTTTCAACTAACCTTTGAACTACTTTGTCTACAACACTTTGTGAATCTATTGCACACCTTTTCTTTGTTTCCTCCCTTTCCTTTCCCTTTTGTTATTTTATTACTCCTATTTTTTCTTTGTCCATAGTTTTTTGTCGCAAAATTTGCAAATATTCATTAAAAGTAACAACATGGGATTAATTGTAGTCAATTAATGACTTTTTGCCACGTGTTTTCTTGTATGCAAATGTGGGAGGAACAATAAATTTTGAAGGCAAATTGGAGCTAGAGCTTTTCTAAAATGAAGCAACTCCCTTTCAAATGCATTTGTAAGTTCACATAGATTAACTATGTAATCTAATGTACTTTATGTTCCTATATTTTCTATGGTACCAAGACTTGTAGGCTCTTCCACATAATACCTTATTAGTTTTTCCTACCCATCAACATCAATTCTAGTTGTAGTAATGTCATCTGTAGTGGCGGCTATGTTGATTAGCTTTGCACTATTCCATCTTCACCCCAACCTTTAATATCATTAATTGTTTCATTAGAGTTTTCTTCATTGTCCTCATTTGATGCATTGTTGTGATAACAGCATAAAATTCACTGGGTTTAATCCTTTCATCCATAGCCTTTGGATTAAAAGGCCAAATTCTTGTAACATTAAACCCATTTTTTATGTTTCTTTTGGACAAAGCTACATTTAATTCTTCATTTACCCATGCTACAAGTGTAGCCTTGTCTGGTTCATTGTAATTATTTTTAACCATGTTATTATTTTTTTCTTTTCTAAAAATTGTTTCGAAGGGCTTAAAATAACTCACATCTAAAGGCTACAAAACATGGGAGGTGTGTGAAAGTAAGGTGATCATATCTACACCAAATTGTTATGCATGTTCTATTACCTCTAAGGTAACATGTGAACCATGTCCATCTAGAGTTAATAAATGACGATTGTTTAAAAAGATACCACCTAGGGCTGACCTCTTGAAAAATGACAAAAATTCTTTGAATAAGAAACTTGTCCTCCATGCTTTGGTTTGGACTACCATACATGTTCTAAGTTTGTAGTGCAAAATGTAATCACCTTTGATTCTTTCACCTCGGAATATGTAAAACCCTAGTATGGATCCCCCTGTTACATTCACTTCATAGTTGATGGTTAGCCATTATTTAGATTTAAGGATAGTGTTATACACTTGATGAGATCTCTTCTTTGCTATAACTCTAGCTCCTAATTACCTCCCTTTTTGAATCCCAATCTCATCACAATTCCATATGTGATCTGGCTTGTGTTGATGTTGGGTGTATAAGGATGTTAAATTTTGGTAGAACAAGTTACAAGAATTGGCAATTAGACCTTGGGCTCTACTAATGTCCAATCCTTTTACAAAACAAATGTTCAACTTTGGATGCTTGCGTTTAAACCAATACCACCATGAGTCCCCAGGCTACCCATTTCAAAATGGGACGGGTCGGGTTTGAGTCATTTCTGCCACCTTCCATTTCAATTACTATAGTGTTATGGAAAGCCCACATTCCTACATACTCAAAAGCCATGCAATAATAACTTTATCTTCTTCTTTTATTAATACACTTGGTGGTCCAATTTTCCTACTTTTGGTCTTCCCACATAGGTGATTACAGAATGAAGTTATGAACATGCCCCAAAACTTGTTGGCCCATCGTAAAGAAATTATCCTTCTTTCAACAACATCTAAGGCTGCTTCTAATGATTCACTTGAACACTTGCCTCTTTGATTTGTAGCAAGCACCCTATTTGTTCTTGTTGACCTTTACATGGTGTTTGATGTAGTCTGAGGAGGGACATTCTCCTTGTCCGCTTCTAGTTGGTCCAGCACTCCACTTCGTCTCCTATGAAGGACATTAAGCATCATGATGTTCCTAATTTTCCTGGAGCCAACCTCCAAAAGCTTGGTGGAATGCAGTCAGGCCCCACTAATGGTATTCCCTTATCTTTCTATGTTTAAACCAAGAAAACAAAAAGTGTACAATTATGTTTTCATCTTAGTGATTTTCTATCTTGGGTAGCTTTAGTGTTTCCTTTTTCACAATTTGTAACATAATGTTCTCTTTCACTTTGCTTTGTAACTCTTTGGCTTTTTCCTTCCAGTTGTTGGGCAACTCTATGATCTTTTCTTTCACTTTGCTAAACAATTCAATCTTCTCCTTTTTTATTAATATGCTTGAAATCTCTATATTTTTTTTTAGGCATTTGTGATTTAAACATTATTGCACTAGGACATAACAACTCTAAGAATGTTTGAAGTTCATTTTCCACATGTTGTGGTACTTTAGACATGTCCATTTGTTATTGAACTAAGTTAAGTTGAATGTAACACAATTGCACTTAGACACCCAACATTATTATGATGATGGGTTGTTTTGGTGAGAATGAGACTTAGGAATTTCTTAATTCCTTAGGTTTAGAAACTTTGTAATTCAATGTGTTACTAGAGTCTTTTAATATGTTATACCCTTTCAACCCTAAAAGTTGTGCTCATCACCAAACACTAAAAAACACATAATGGAGTTCATTATTTGTAAACCCCCCCTAAATGTTCCCTTTCACCAAACACCTAAAGCCCCAAGTACATTTGGATTTCTTAGATTTGCAATATGTATGTGCATTACTTTGTGATGTATATGAGTCCATGTCCAAACATTACCTTTAGTCATAGAACAACAAGAATTATAATTTTGTTAAAATACCCCCTTCACCAAACAATTTTGTCCATTAGTGTGGATAACAGTCATATGGATGTATACATATATGTGTGTTATACTATTCTTTAACCCTTCATCACCAAACACCTCCCACTAGATAAATGAACAAAATCTCTCTAAACAAAATCTCCAACATTCCCATGACCAAACATAAACTGAATGTCATTAGTTGGAACTAATTATAAAAAATGTCAAACACAATTTTTTATCATCAAGCGTTTGATGATAAGACAACATATGAACACCAATAGGGCAATCCCTATTTGCTAACCCCCTTTTGATTCTTTTGGGTGTTCAGTCATAGGGTGGTGTTTGGTCATAGGGCAGGCTACCCTATTAGACAATAACCTAGTCTCGATCTCTCTCTCACATCTGTGCTCATGTGACGACAATAAATCAGGTGAAGCCAATTAAGGCTTGTTTTAGGTCTACTACTTTAGAATTAGTCAATGCAACAAATTTGGCGAAAAAAACCCTTTATTTCAAGATAACCGACCTCTAACGCTAAAGAGAAGGCCCGCCAGGGCCCGCTTGGACTTGCTCAGAGCTGTAATCGACCCTAGCCGGCCTGCTCTCTGGTACTGAAAGTGTTGGAGGAAGGGTGGGGGATGAAGAGACAGTACCAAATGACCCTCACGACGCCCACTTCTCTGCAAGTGAACTCTTTGCCCAGCAATCGGCTACATAGAACTAGTGTCTCACCCGGGCACTCTATCTCCCCAGCAATGTCTCCTTCCTTGGCCAATTATCACATTGTGGTGACTCACAGAGGTTTTTAAAATAAATTCCTCAAGTAGGTGCACTTGTGAGGATCCCTAACATTAATGAGCATTAAATGGCGACTATCCTAGGTGAGCTCTAACATTTTAACAAAAGTGCTGCTACAAGTGACACAACCAAAGACATGCTTAGGTCTAGATTTGACTAATTTAATTTTCTTTATTTGAAAAATGGCGAAACAAAATCCATAAAAATCACAAAATTTTAAATTTTTTTGGGCAAAATTTCGCCACAAAGAAAAAAAACAACTCACTGAGTTCTTTTTGAGAAAATCTCCGACGTTTCTGATTTTAAGGAGAGTGTCTTTTGAGGGAAAATGTATTTAGGAGACCTAAAATGGGATCTCAATATGGAATATGGATTGAGATCTCGACAGCAGTAATATCGGGACGTTAAGTAGGACCTCAAAGCTTGGTTTCTGGGCAAAGCCGAACAGAGCGTTGGTTTCGCATTCTTACGGTTTGTGCACCCACCAGGTATTTTCTCTTGGATCTTGCTTAACAGCTGAGTTTTCCTTAGAAGCAATTGGAGGAATAACGGAAAAACCTTTTGTTTGTAAAGATCTGTCTCATTTTTTTCGTTTTGTTTGGTGGATTCTTTTTATCTTTTTTCTTGGGGTTGAGAAGGAACGATTTGGCAACGATGGTGAGGACCTACACATTTGCGGCGATGGTGGCTGTCACATATGCATGGAGGCATGGATGCAGCGAAGATTTCTTCGCGGTAGTATCAACTATCAACCCTAGCGTTTGTCCTGAACGCTCTGACATCATTTTAGGGTTTCATCAGCTCCTTGAGCCTCTGCCTCCTTGAGCGAGATCTAGGGTTTGGATGACTGCTGTGCACTTCTTGAGCTGTCTCATCATGCCAGGGATGATCAAGATTGTAGGAATATTCAAATTTCTTTCAGCTATGGTTGTGCCAAGCTCTCTTATTCAACTGAGTTTTATTCCAGATCTTCATTACACAGCAAAGTTCTACTTGTTTTTGCTTTGATATAACAGAGATTTCATTCTGTGCTTAGTCCTTGGAAGTAATTTGTTGGTTCATACTATGATCATGCAATCAAACCTAAACACTCTCTCCAATCAAACAGCCTTTGAGGAGTGACTCTTTAGGGGAGTCTGTTTGGTGAAACTTCTTGAATACAGACCAATGATTCCGGAATTCAGAAAAGGACAGTACTTATGACAGTTTCACTGCAATTTCCATCATATGATTGTATGCAGACAACCATACTGTACACAAAGAGCCTTCCTGATGGAGCTTTGATAACCACCTTTTTTACTTCCAACTATAGTGTGGACTCTTGAGTAGGGTTAGCGGGGGAAGGGATTTTCATTTTCCCATGTTCTCAATGTGTGCCCACTATGTTCCAATGAAGTTCCCAATGGCTTCCCATCTTGTTCCATTCCCCACCTTAAATGAATTGAGAGTCGAATAGGTATGGCGTGCTTTGTAAGGAGGGTAATAGCCCAAGTGAAAAAGTGGTGAAAACATGATCTAGGAACAAAATCTACATGCAGCCCATGAAATGGTTGAACATGCCCAATTAATTAATATGAAGATGCACCTACTTTTATTTTTCCCCATAAAGAAACATTTGATTAGCCGATGAATAATTTTTTGGAGCATGGGGGCATTTCCCAACATAGAAACCTAAATATGGTTGCATCCTCAAAATTAAAAAAACGTTATTTTGTCATGCTTCCCTTTGCTTCCCTACCCCCTTGCCCCACAACTTGTGCAAATGGAAGTTGAACCATGGCCAAACAATTTGGAAAAGAAATGAGATGATAGTGGGAACATGATGGGAACCTACTGGTAACTTTGATGGGAACACATTAAAAACAAGGAAAATTCCCTCTCCCCCACCCCTTTCGAACCCTAAAAGGAAAAAAACATGTATAAGATTAAATGTTGAACCCTTCCATTGGTGACACAAAAATTTTATTTCCCAAAATAGTTGGTCACCAACATGGACTAATTCCACCATTGTAAGTACGAGGTACTTATTATGTAATACATTGTGGTATATTGTGCTTTGCATTAATTAGATGGGTTGCATTCCAAGTTTTTTCCTTTTTTTTTGGCAAGAAGCTGGTTTGATTGGCCCATCACCAAAAACTTCTAAAACTATGGGGACTCCCCAAAATTTAATGATTCTATTTTGAAGTATTTAAAAATTCTTCTCCTTTGGCCCACCAATACAAGGGAAAGGATGACAATATTTGCCGAAGCATATGGGATAAAAATGAGGTGTTATTGGGAACACACTGGGGACCATGTTGGGAGCATGGATCAACATAACTGAACCTATTGTGAACTCATTGAAAACTTGATGGGAACAAAGTGGGAACACATTGGCAACAAAAGGAAAATGAAATATTCCTCCAGCACCCCCCATCCTAAAAAAAAAAGTTGAAGCCCTTGGAGTGCATCATGCACCTTCTCATTAGTGCATGTGATATTTATTTTCAAATATGTTGGTCACTTTTTTTTTTACTCAACTAATAGCCCTT
>Ga0209611_10002184_pt1 | contig 34297 bp, 25 predicted proteins | sample S1TSphgellanicum_3_FD_187693 | JGI IMG/M metagenome (GOLD analysis project Ga0209611, IMG submission 187693) | Host-associated microbial communities from peat moss isolated from Minnesota, USA - S1T2_Fc - Sphagnum magellanicum MG (SPAdes) (version 2) | ecosystem: Host-associated > Plants > Peat...
TTAAACATTATGATAATGTTGAGTGCCATCATGTAGTAAAGATAAAAGTTAGTGAAATTTATTGTACTTGTTCAAACTATGTTATGAGAATTCTACTTGTAGGGGAAGAAAAATATTTTTGTTGCAAATTAATATGACTATTTGGAGAAATGATATAATAGTTGTTTTCTTTGCAAATGATTTTTTATTGAATAAAACCCCTTAATTCAAGTTTTTATAAGATGAATCCATGATTGACTCAATTGTTAACCCAAGGTTTGTTTTTTTTTTGAAACAGATATTTATAAAAGCTATAATTCCCACAACTTGAATCAAAAGTTAACTTGGATATTGTCAACAACATTACCCATTTTTCTACTTGTGGGTGGAATCTTCTTCATTGTCATATATTGGAAGTACCACAAAAATGTGCTAGCTTTTCGTGAAATTCAAAAAGGTACTATGAAATTCAATTTTGTTTTTTTCAGCTTTCTTAGTTCCATTATTCATTTCTTTTTTATTTGAGGTACTTACTTACCAAAATGCCATCAATACTCAATTGTTTTAGATATATGTAGATATAATAACATCATGTTGTCCAATTATTGACCCATTTATATTTAGGCTTGTAAAAGTTTGCCAATAATGTGATTATTGAATTTTCATTTCATTAGTTGTAAGCTATTCTACTCACATGTGAAGTGAATGATAATTGAATAAATACCATTTTCACAGAATTTGCAAAACAACAAGTGCAACCTATATTGTATTCATATAATGTGTTGAAGTTAGCCACTAATGATTTCCATCCATCCAATAAGCTTGGAGAGGGTGGTTTTGGGGTAGTCTATAAGGTAAATTCATATTCCGTCTTCCCTACAAATTCATAGTATTTCCATCACTGAGCATGTCTAGTTTAATGGAATTAATTAAAATGTTTGTAGTATATATAGTGCTTGATGTTAAAATAATAATTCAAATATATATTTCAAATTTGTAATTCATGCATTTTAACATGAAATTGGTTAAGATAATTTCAAAGGATTAACCAATTGATAATTGATATTTCTCCTTCAATGATGAAAGATTAAAAAATATTTTTATGTTTTTTGTAGGGAACATTACTTGATGGGACAAATGTGGCAGTAAAACTATTGAATAAGTCACATCAACAAATAAGTGAGTTTTTGAACGAAATTGTGCTCATGACTGGTGTTAGACACAAGAACCTAGTGAAAGTGAAAGGATGTTCTTTACAAGGCACACAACGACTTATTGTGTTTGAGTTTGTGGAAAACAAAAACCTTGCTGAAGCTCTTTGGGGTATGACATTTTCATCTGGACCATGGTAAATTTCCATGTTATAGAAATTTTGATGATATCTTAATGGTTTGCATGTCATGCATGCATGAGAATCAAATATTTTATGATTAATCATTGTTAACATTATGGTGTTTGTAGATCGACACATAAAAAATGTTTTATTCTTGGATTGGACAATGCGATTCAACATATGTGTGGGAATTGCTCATGGCCTCATTTACCTTCATGAATATTTGCAACCATGCATTATACATCGAGACATTAAAGCATGTAACATACTCCTTGACAAGGATTTGAACCCAAAGATTGCAGACTTTGGATTGGCACGATTATTTTCAGAGGATATAAGCCACTTGTCAACTGCCCATATTGCTGGAACGATGTACATTTTTCCACTTATCAAAACCAACATATGAAGTTTTAATGATTTTATGACTAAATGTACACATTTGGGTTATTTGAAAAAAATTGAATGACTAATCTTTGACAACATTGAAACTAAATTTTCACCACATTTTGCACATAAATTTATATACTTCTCACTTGTTTAGTTGTGTTTTTCTTGTAGGGGGTATTTATCACCTGAATATGCCACTCTTGGCAAACTCACCAAAAAGGTGGATGTATTCAGCTATGGGGTTCTTCTCTTGGAGATTGTGAGTGGTCGCAAGAATATTGATTTGTCTTTGGAAACAAACAAAATTTACCTTCTTGAATGGGTAAGTGTATGTACATTTAGTTTTTATAAAAAATTAAATTAGTGACCTAATTATATAATGTAATATTGTGGGGGCAAAACGTTAAATCATCAACCCAATTGCTTGAAATGGTTATTTATTATAAATTTAACATAAGGCTAATAAGGATCAATAAGTAAAAAAATCATCACAAAGATGAAACCCAAGTTATTTGGTGTCAAATTTTTAAAAGGATTGGGCAACCATATTTTCCCCAATTATATCATATTAAAATTTTAAAATTACCATCATTGAGATAAATCCAATAACCATAAAGGGAATGAAGAAGCATTTGGTGATGCTTAGATGGAAAATTGAAAGTTAATGCTCAAATGGGTAAATTAATAAGGTTCGGTCTATAACTTACATCCACATCATCAATTCATTTTTTTGATCAAAAGCTTTGTATAATCTAAAATGGAATGCTTTGGTGAATAATAATTATTAACAATATGCCCATTGTCCATGCCAATTTACTAAGAAGGCTCATTTATATACTGATGAAAATGAGGTCAAATTGAAAACAAGGTATTTGTTTATAGTTTGGAAGTAGATTTTATTTTATTTTTTTAGAAAAAACATTATTACACCCATTAAAAAATATTTTTTTTAGAATCATTCCAATATATAATTTTAAATGTTTCATTTAAAATTAGATTATATGTTTATTAATGGAAAAAAATTTTATCACATTTATCAATATATAAAGGTAGGGATTAATATTTGTTCCATTACAAATAAGTAACAAAACAATACCTTGAAACAAAAGGATACACAATAAATCCAAGTAATAACCCACTAATCCATATTAAATACTAAAAAGATTAAAAAAAATTGTGACTCTAATTTGTTTCCCCAAAATGGGTGGGTGCTCTTTTCAGGCACATTCTTTACATGAACAAAATAAGTTGTTTGATCTTATTGACCAACAACTAAACAATGTATTGGATGATGAAGCACGACGCGTGATTGATGTGGCATTATTATGTGTACAAACATCAGCTTCAAGACGTCCATTGATGTCACATGTGTTAGCCATGTTATTAAATGAGGTGGATATGGAGGTTGTTTCAAAAGAAGATAATAGGATTCATGAGATGGATTTCTCAAACCTTCTTGGGTTTCATCATTTTGTGCCCAATAACCATGGCAATGTTGAAGTTGAACTAAGCACTTTGGATCCTAATTAGTGATTCTTTAAGACATGTCAATTAATTTATAATCAAATGTGAGACAAATCATGTTGTTTTAGTGCACAACCTAAATCATGCACAACTTTAATGTGCCACATTTGTTTGCTTATTATTTGTTACATGTTTTTCATCAATATATCATCAAAAAATCCTCCATTTTATGGATTTATTGATATTGAACGTTTGGCAATCAAGACTCACAAAAATATTTACTAAATACGTAAATTGAACACATAACATGTTATGAAATTGCATTGATACTAGCTAAGAAGTTTTCAAAACTTTTGTGATCATTCCAAGTAAAGTTTCAAATTCTTCTACTAAAAAAGGTTAATCCATTATTGTTGAGTCTATTGGAAAACACAATTTATGATCTTATAAGAAATTTATTTTGAAATGGAAAAACGATCCTATTGTCATCACTACAACAAAAGGTGTCCTTGTACGCCAAGTGATTTTAAGTGAATTCATTGGTTGTAATGAACGAGGACCAATGAAGAAACAATGAATTCACTTGTCTAATGAACTAGGACTAGTGAATTGCACCCACATTTTGTAGTAATGCATGGACACCTTTTTGTTCAACAACTATTACTTGTGCATATATTAAATTTTTCCCATGTAAAAAAAAAATCTAAATCACATTGTTAGCCTTTACTGTCATTTGAACATTGTTTTTCAAAAAATTAACATAGTTAACCATGTAAATTGTGATGATCTTATCTTAATGTAATAACATTCTATTACCTAGTGTATGGCAAAGATGAACCAAGACAAAGTAGATAAGGAGAATGGTAGGGATTTACCAAGGTAATGAATGAGCTAGATAGGATTAAAATTATTGAACATTTTTAATTTTGAATTACTTTTGGAGAGAAATGATTTAAGATGAGGTTTTGAAAATTGTTGAAATCTGGGAGTTGTTTTAGTTTTACGCATGGAGTGAAGAAGAGAGCTACTAGAGTTAGACAAAGACACACATTTTTTAATTCAAAGTTCTATTGGTATTGAAAACCATAAATTTTTCATGTTTTCAATTCTGATTTCTATTTTATAAACTATAGATTGTTGACAGGTTCAATTTTGAGTAAAAATAGAAGTATAGATTTGATGAAGAAACATGGATTTATATTTTGTATCTAGTGTGTTTTGGATTTTTAATAAATTTAGTTATATTTTGACCACAAATTTTGTTTAAGTGAGGAAATAGAACTAAACAAAAGAAATAGTAGTTGTAATAAGAAAATTGTGTAAAAATAACCTATTTGAATTGTTTACATAATGAAACCACAAATGTTAACTATTGAAATGGAGCATTGAATGGACTTTTGTATTTTTTAAAATAAGTAATGAACATTTCTAAGATAAAATCTATGCCTACCATTTGGTGACCATCTCGAGGACAATTTTTTTTTTTTGAAGCCAAAAATAACAATGTAATTATTGAATAGTTTGGAGGTATGTAAAAACATTTTTTCTAGTAGATTTTGATGAATTAGAAGAGGAAATATTGTTGTTTGGTAGATTTAGATTTCAAAACATTTGGTAGATAGAAGAAGGAGATCTAAACAGTGAAAGTTATAAGGACTTAAGTCAGAAATACACCATGAAACCAAGGGGGTCCATTCACAATACAAGGAGCCAAATCACTTGTTGATTGCAATGAAAACTACACCTTAACTACTTTGAAAAATCACCAATAATTATATATAATGACTTATTTGTTCTTATTTTGGGGTTTTGCTTGTTTATTCATGAAATTGATATCCTAAAAATTTGGAATGATTTCATTATGGTATTAGAATCCTTCAAATGTCATACACAAAACACTTGTTGATATGGTTCTTTTAAGGACTATAAAATTTGAACGTGCTTTTTGTTATTCAAACGTTCACCAAATGTTCTCAATTTTATTATGGGCTCTAACATACTTCATAAGAAGGGCCACATGTGTTTATATTTTCCAATGCATATGTATTGAATCCTTTGAACAAACGTTGTTAGTTTCAACTTTGAACATTTGTAATGGTTTAAAAGGTTCAAAATTTGTAATCATGGTTCAAAACAAAAATTTACATTTGATTATAATATAGGTCATGATGCAAGAAATAAATAATAAAATTATAATATGAGTCATGTTTGGTTTCAATATTGATATTTTTCATAAAGTCTAAAAGTTTATAGAAGCGAAAATGTGTGTCAAATTGACAATCTTAAAGCAATCTTTATTGTTGAAAGGATTAGCCAACATCTAGGGCATAAATAGGAATAAGTTCATTGTGACGCTCATTTTAACGATCACTATCATTAAAGTTCAAGGCTCATGATTTTCCTAAAACTTTGCAAAGTAACAAATTGTGTTCACTATGTGTGATTATCTAAATGCTTGGTGGCCGCTAGGCGTTCAGGAAAGGTTTTTGGAGTCCTAAATGCTTGGAGGTTGCTAGGTGTTCAAGATTGGATTTTGCAATCTTGAATGCCTAACATTCAATAACAATTTTTGGAACTTGAACGCCTAGTAGCCACTAGGCGTTTAGGAACTATTTCTACAATGTTGAATGCCTAATGGTTGCTAGGCATTTAAGAACAATTTTTGGAACCCTAAACACTTGGCAACCCCACATTCAGGAACTATTTCTACAATGTTATATGCCTACTGGCATGTAGATATCAAGACCAGTTTTTACAATCCTGAATGCTTGGGGGTTATAAGGCTTTCGAGACTAGTGACCACTTTTTGTAATCATGGATGCCTAGTGGCTGCTAGGCGTTCGAAACTAGTTCTTACAAAGGTGAAACCTTAATGGCCGCTACATGCTCATGTTCATAAAAACCAGTCGGAACACCTAACAATGCCAAGATGTTCACCTTCATACAAACTAATCTTGAATGCCAGGTAATCACCAAGCATTTAGGATTATAAAAACCAATCTTAAATGTTTAGCGACTATGAGGGAGTCAAGAATGTGGAAAAAAGTCATGAACGCCCAACAACTGCCAAGTGATCACAACTATAAAAAATAGTCATGAATGCCTAGAAGCCACCATGCATTCACCACTATAAAAAAAATTGTGAACAATTGGTGATCGCTAGGCATTCACCATTATAAAAAGCAATCTTGAACATTTAGTGGCCACCAAACATTTAGGATTACAAGAATTAGTCATGCATACTATATTTTAAGAATATGCACCATCTTTTGTGATGTTTGACTAAACTTGTTTTGACAAACAGGTACACCCCACCATTACTGAAAAAGATTATTGAGCAGTACGTCGAAATTGATGAACTGTACATTAAAGTGGAGCTTGGCATCTTTCAACTCCCAATTTTCTGTCATCCTACTGAATCTATGTCCTAGATAGTTCTAACAACAACTTGGAATTTCACTATATAAAATATGGGAATAAAGATTCCATCAAGAAAATGTTTTTCCATTCAATCAAGGTTTGGGTGCATGAATTAAGGATGGTGGTAGTTTTCCTTGAAAACTTGAGGAGGAATAAATAGGTCAAACTTGTTTGCCCATGTATGAAAATGAATGACGACTTCACTTTTTATCAGGGTTTTAAATCGATGGCCTTGCATCGCAAACTACAAAGGACATTGTCGAAAAATGGATGGATTCTTCACGAACTTTGGATGGTTGAGAAGATGGACTTTGAAGAAAAGACTATTGAATGATCACTAACATCGTTGGGAGGTGGGGGGAGCTCAGTTATATGGCGTCCAAGGAAGAAGGTGAGAAAAGAGCCCTATGACGTTCAAAAGAAGGAGAAAGCATTGAAAGAACTTGTGCATGCGAAAGAGGATAAGGGGTACGATGTAAAGGAATGTCGTTTTGTCGATAAAACAATTGAAGATGAGTACTCTATGTGATTCCCTTTCGCTCACCATCTAATACCCTACATGACTATTATGACTGAAAGATTCAAATGGTCTCCCCCAAGTATTGTTTATCGACTAGTGTTGAACATTCATGTTGATGAAATTAAAAGATGTATTACATAGTATAACAAGTTTAACACCAAGGCCCCGATTTTTGCAATTCTTGAAGACCTAAGACAGCTAAATTGCCTAGTGCCAAGATGCCTTAAAAACTAGAAGGAATTCAAAATCACCATTTTTTTATTGTTGGCGGGTAGCAGACAATCGAAGCTAGAAAAGTATGCTTATTTTGATCCCTCCCTATTACATTGTTGTGATTAGTATATTTCCTTTCCTCAGATTTATTTCTTCGGAAATGAAAAAGTTGTCTTAGTTTTTCCTTGCTCCACATCTTATAGCAACTCATTGCGGACGATAATACGTCATCAAAGGTGTGGGAGCTATACAACACTTTCCAAATTGTGGTAATGTGGGACACTGATTTTATGAAGATTTGCAAAATCTCCAAATTTCTGAAAAACAAAGATTGTGCCATAAACACAAGTCCATCCTACCATGAAAGCCTTGTACATGCGCGGTAGATATGGGATGCCTACGAAAGACCACTTCCAAGTCTTGATTCATCTATTTGGCATTCAAAGAAATACAAGGTAAGACATAAAACCCCATAAACATTGTCATAATTTCAATGATTTGTTTAGCTTCTTGGTTTCTCAAAATCTTCAACTTGTTGTCTACAATAATTTAAGGAGACATTGAAACTTGTTTTGAACTTTGAGTCTACAAAAGAATGTATGAACATCCTTTTTCCTCGGACATGGTTTTCCCCTTCTAGGAGATTGTCCTAATGGAATGGGAAAGATGCAACATTTTAAATGGTTCTGATGGTGTTCTTGCAAAGCCACCAAAACCAATTGGAAAATCGACATTATCAAGGAATAAGGTGTAATCCTTGGACTTAGCATCTTGTTTGTGGCCAGCTTTAATTAAATTGCCTTCAATGAGAAAAATTTGAAATCATTATGATGTTTTGGTCAAGTATTCTAAGCCTTGTTTAAGTTTTTCATGAAATTATTCTTGATTCATGTAGTATATGAATTGTGTCAATGGCGATCCTATCAATGCCCAACCATCTTTGGGTATGCATTCTGAATCATTTCATTTGTTTTCATATTTAATCTTTTATTGATCTTTCATTTCTTATCTTATATGTTGAAAAATATTATTTTAAACCTTTTTTTCTATTGGCACCAACTTCTATTTATAGTTGGTTTTGTTTCTTGTTCATAGACTACGTGATGGCGTTTATAGCTTTGAATAGGAGAAAACAATGTTTGCCATTAGGATTCTTATTTTGAGATAATGCGAATATAATTACACATTTGACCATGGACCATCACAAAAGTTCAAAGATGAGGAGGAATTGACATTATTCTTAATTTGCATTGTATTAAAGTTATTTATAGTAGTTTATGATAAGATTATAGTTGGCAACTAGGTTCAATTTATATGTCACAAATATGTTTTATTTATTCCATTAATATATTCATTGGAATTTTTAATTTTTTCAATTTTGTTTGTAGTAAGAATTATCAACAAGTTGGGCATTAGTTTGGCTCAAACTTCAAATTGTATTTTAAATTTTCAATAAACTTTGTTGATTAATGTTAATTATGTTATGTTAATCATTCCATCTTACTTTTGGTTGTGGTCAAAAACTTGGTGGCCACAAGGTGTAATTTGATGATGGATGTAAAGATGCATTTTTTTATTTGTTTTAGATTTTTTGTTATCATTAAGATTTGGTGGCTACAAGGTGTAATTTAATGATGGATGTAAAGATGCATTTTATTACTTGTTATAAACTTTTTCTATGGTTAAGATCTAATGGGCACAAAGCGTAACTTGATGATGGAGGTAAAGATGCATTTTGCTACTTGTTTTTAATTTTTTGCTAATGCTAAGATCTGGTGGCCATAAGGTGTAATTTCATGATGGATGTAAATAGATATTTTATTACTTGTTATGGATTTTTCTATGATTAAGATCTAGTGGGCATAAGGCATAATTTGATGATGGTTTTAAAGATGCATTTTACTACTTGTTTTTATAAAAAAATTAGGGTTAAAGTTTGGTGGGCATAAGGTGTAATTTGGATGTTTGACCTATATGTTTTTTGTTGTTTTCCTGAAATCTTTTGTTGCGGTGAACAACTTGGTGGCCACTAGGTCATATTTGTAATTGAAAATCACATTGTTTGCACAGTGTAAATCATGTATTGGTATTTTTGAATTTTTGTAAAGTTCAAAATTAACTAAATATGTGTTTATTGGTGGCCACAAACTATGCAACCAAATGGGTGGAGGCCAAAACATTAAGGACAAATACTACAACAATAACAACAAAGTTTTTATATGAGTGCATTCTTACCAAATTACATATCAACCATGGAGAAGAGTTCAAAAGGAAAGTGGTATAAACAACTTGATGAAGACGATAAAGTAGTACCACATCAATTATCGACTCATGATAACATTCAAATGTGTCGAACCATAGATAAATTAGATGAATCATCTGAAAAATCATTTCACTTAGTTGATAAATCGCATGATGACATGGCTAAATTGGAGAAAACTACAACATACTTCGTAGAGATGATGAAAGATGAAGAAGGAGATGGTGATGATGACATTTGGATGAATAACGAAGATTAGAGTGCATTTGCACCATTGATCCAAAGTAATTGCTTCCACGTGGACATACAAGAGCAAGGTCATCATGAAAGGAATGGTGTGCATGAACAAGACAAACAATTCATGAAAAACCAACGGGTTGCCCTAAATGAAAAAACATGAGGGAATGGAAGTTAAACATTCAAAGTTGCTCCAAAAAATTTTGGTGTTTTTTAAGGAATGTTGTAGTATGAGTGAGGAGAATGTGATAGAAAAATTATAGAAACTTGCAAGAGAAACAAAAACACAAAAGGTTGTTAAACGTGAGAAATTACAAAGAATTGAGGAAGAGTATTATGTGGCAAAAGTTTTCGCAAAATAGAAGGAATTCCAAGAAGAGTTGGAGAGGTTGGCTAGCAGCTTGGTTTACAACATTGTGTCATTGAAAGTAATTTTGCCTTTAACATCACTATTGTCATATGAGTGTGAGGAAGGGAAATAATTCATAGAAGAAATCATTGAAGCAATTAGATGTGTAGAGGATATTGAAGCGACAACAAAACCACTATTGGAAAAGCTTTGAAGTAGAATTTTCAAAAAGCAAGCAAAAGTGGAACCAAAACTTGGTGCAACAACACATGAACCAATTGAGATTTCGGATTCTAGCAAAGAAGACAAAGAAGAAGGTGTTGGTGTAGTTTGCAGAATTCTTGAAGTAATAATAGACATTGGTCAAACCACTTAAAGTCCATAGACAACGATGCAACCATAGACGGTAGAGTAGCATCTCATGATTCCATCGTCATTTCAATCAAGCTTGGTAAACTTACCAATATTTGTAGTAGAAAATAGAAAAATTCTATGGTGGAGGATGGATCAATAAACTTTAGCTGAAGGGGGCATTAAGATCTCGGATGAAAACAAGTATTTCTTTCACTACGCAAAAAAGATGGATATATGACTACATCCATGACTGGGTTTGTAGTCATGTATGCCAGTAATGACTACATGATTACAAAATATTATTTATATAATATATATAGTATATATTTATATATATAATATATTTGTAATTTCATATTAATATTTAAATATATATTTTCATATTGATTATATAAAAACATATCATAAAATACCAATGTTATACATTTAATATACATACGATCAATCAACATACCCCAACTTTTACGAGAGTCAACATGGTCAAACTTGGTCAACAAGCAAAGATCAAGTTTTGATCCTTGGACCTATTCCAAATGTTGCAAGGCCTTTGCCATCCACCTACCACATTACATGTGAAGCAACATATGCACATATAAGACTTAGCATTTTTCAATGTGTGAATGTAAAAAAACACAAAGTTTTAACAATATATATATTCTCAATACTTATTTAAATGATAATTTGAATATGGATTGTTAAACTGTGAAGCATAATCTACATATGTGCACCAAATAAAAATTCAAACAACAAATTTGGAACATAGAAAATCACTTTTGAATTCAAAATTTTTAACATATCCATTATGTTTCAATACATTATAAACTTTAATAAATAGATGTATAATTTATACATAAAACCTAGAATATTTCTAATTTATTTTTAATTATGAAATATGAATATATATATATACATTACATAATTTTACAGATAATTTATTAATATACACATACATGCATGTGAATATTAAAAAACATACAATATATTAGTATTATAATATTATTATTGTATACATATTATGCATAATATGTATATATAATACATATATTGTAATATACATACATATTCAATATTTAAACTTTATAAACGAATATTTATTTTAAGTATCTAATTAATTAATTAATTAATTAAAATCACAATGATTTTAATATATTATAATGTATATTTACAAATTAATTACATCATAATTATTTAACTAAGCTTAATATATATACATAATATAACAAATTTTTGTAATAAAATTATAATTTTAAATTATGGAATTTATATTTAATTATATATTTTTAAAAGGTCATTTTATAAATTTAATATGTTGTAAATTTATGAAGCTTAAACCCATGGATAAATTTGATAACGCTTTGCAAAATTTGGTTAAAATAATATAAATTTGCTGAACTATGTTATTTTGGTTAAGATAATTTTTAATTATTAAATTAAGATATTTTGATTAAAGTTGACCTGATTAAAGTTAAAGTTGGTTAATTTTGGTTAATTTTGATTAAAATAAATGATGCTATTTAATAGGTTATTTTGGTTAAACTAGGATAATTTTTCATATATTTTGATAAACTAGGTGAAAGTTTTTGAAGTTTGGTTAAATGAACATAAATTTAGTTAAACTAAATGATTTTGGCTAGATTTGGCTAAACCTAGAAATACTTTAATTAAAGATGGTTAATTATTGCTAAAATTGAATACATTTGGCTAAACCTAAAATTCTTTTAGTTAAAATTGGTGAAATCAAATTACATTAAGCCATTTAAATTAACCTAGTTAAACTTGGTTAAATTTGAATAAACTTGGTTTGAATTTGTTAAATGTGGTTTAAAAAGGTATGTTGGTTGAATCAAGGCCAAAATTAGGCTAAATTGAACTAATTAATCTAAGTTTGGCTAGGTAAATTTGGTGAAATCTAAAGGTTATTGAAATTGGTACACTTGGTTAAATCACACTAAATTTTTAATTACATATGTTAAAGTATGGTACATTAAAGTAAAATAATATTAATTAGAATAAACAAGGTCATATAAAATAAACTAGGGTACTTGGGGCAAATTAGCCTTAAGTAGGTTAAATTAGGTTACGTTAGGATTGGATTAAATTAAACTAAATTTAATTAGGTTTAAATTCATTCATATTAAAATATGTACCTAGGCCTATCTAAAGGCTACTTATTAAGAAGAATTTAAATCCATTTAAGCTTATGTTAAAGGGTTAATTGATACCTAATACGTTTATCTAGGCCTACTTAAGGTCTATCTAGATTCTAAATCCTTTTTACTTAACCTATTTACTTACTCAAACTTGTTTAACCTACCCATGTACCTATTTAACCTAGCTACCTTGCATGATTACCAGTCATCGAATTGTAATATCATAATCATATGAGACTAAAAGTCCTATAATCATGATTAAAATCACATAGGATTGGGTCATATCATTCCATGACTAAGTTTGGACACTAGTCACAATGTGTCCTAGTCATGAATGCTATGTTTTGGTGTAGTGTTTACATGCATTAAACATAGTTATTCTAAGCAAGTAAAGAGAGTAAAGGTGTGGAAACAAATGGGAAACACAAACAAGGAATGGGCTAGTAAGGTGGGGTTAGTCACATTGTTAGCCATTGAATGGAAAGAAGCAAACCATTATGCCTTGGAGGAATTCTTGAACACTTTTGTCATGAAAGGCTATGAGATTTATTTTGGGAGAAAGATTATTGTATATGTCATAAGCAAGTAGGTAATAGCTAATGCTTTTGGGCTTTGTCAAAGTGGTTATGTTAAGGATCCTAAAGGACAACTTACCAAAGCCTTGGGTAGATGCATAATTGAGTGGTTTATTTTTGTGACAAATTCAGCTTTTTTTTTCATGGGTACCCTTTATTCAAATGCATATGGTGATTAATATATTTTTAGATCTACTAATTGGGACTTGGATCTAAATTAACTTAATTATGAAGAAAATTTTGTGATTATTTATTGATTAAAAATTCATTTGCTAGTAGTAATGGACTTTTGAAGTAAAAAAATATGGATTGGTCATTTGACTAGAACATCACAATATGGAAAATTTTATATTGATTCACATTCAAATTGTTATTAGGACTCAATATATGACGAAATACAAAATGATAAATTCATATCAGGAATCTTTTCCTTGAAAACTTCAACTATTTAGTAATTAAGGACTTTTGAATGGTTAAAATTTGACCATATTATCATAAGTTCATATGAATTACAATTTTATTTTTTTTCAATTTTTTTGTCCCAAAAGCATGTGTTTTTTAAAGCTTTACATGGGTCATTATTCATATGGACTTTGTGGGTTTCCCTTTTAAGACTTTTAAGTTAAAAAAAAATCAATTACATTAAATATAAATTTTCATGTAGATTTGGGAAGGTTTGTAAATGATTGAAAATGTATTGTTCAAAAATTAGAATAATAACAATTTAAAAAATCTTGTATGGACTCATAAGGATTATAATGTCTACCATTTTTTAGCCACTTGAGTGTGCATTCATCCCCTTAGCAGAAAAGTTGATGTATAGAAATGATATATAACCCCCTTACACTAATGCAGAGTAGTGGAATGTATGCAAACTACCAATTAGTATAAAATATCCTATAACTTATCGAAAGGAGAACATGAATAATAAAAATCATTAACATTCATAAAGGTAGAGGATGGGAGTGAAATATATTGGGCATAAATCATATTTAATAATCTATGTAGTGAGCTAAATAGATGGATTAAGATGTAGGAGAAAATGTAAACAAGAGGAAAACAAGAGGACAATAAAGGAATCTGTCATTCGGCATTAGTTCTTGAAAAATTATTTAAGTATACGTTTTAAAAAGATTTTAAGGTTACAACCACTATTATAAAAGTGGGGTGTAGTTCACTAGCCTAAATCATTATGGGACTTTTAAAATGAAATAAATTCAATGCAATTTAGTGATTTCACCTTGGTTAAAGTTATTTCACTCTAATATCCTTATGTAAACATTGTGTTTCACTACTAGTTGACATAATTCACTATTATAATTTATTGTGGTAAATAGGTTTATTTTTATGTTCTTTTAACTATCCTATGTTATTTTATGATATACCCTATATTATTTTAAATTATTTTTGTTATTTTAACTTATACCTTGAGTTATTATATGTTATTATAGGTTATTATAAATTATTATACCCTAAATTATTATATGTTGTTATATTTTAAGGTATCCCAACTAGCTTATTATACATTTTTAAATTTAAATTAATCAATTAACCTTAGTTTATAGTTTGTATTATTTTATTTTAAGTCAATATATGTTATTTCAAGTTATATTTTAGGTTAGTCAATGTCATTATACTTTATGTAATTATAAGTTATTATATCTTAAGTATAACAATTTAAAATAATCTAAAATAAAATATAATGATCTAAGGTAAAATAACCTAAAATAATCAATAATAACCTATGAAAAATAATTTATAATAGCCTACAATAAAATAACTACCAATAGCCTACGATAATATACCTTAAAATATTCAACAATAACTTATAATAGAATAACCACTAATAATGGTAATATATTATAGAATAACAAAAAATAACCACCAATAACCATTAATATAATAACCACCAATACCCACTAATAGAATATCCACCAATATTCACCAATAACCACTAATAATCACCAATAAAATAACCATTAATAGTCACCAATAGAATGATTATTAATAACCATTAATAAAATAGCCATTGATAGCCACTAATAAAATAACCATTAATAATCACCAATAAAATAGCCATTAATAGCCACTAATAAAATAACCATTGATAACCATTAATAAAATAGTCATTGATAACCACCAATAAAATAGCCATTGATAGGCACTAGTAGTCACCAATAAAATAATCATTAATAAAATAACCACCAGTAGCCATCAATATAATAACCACCAATAATCACTAATAAAATAACCACCAATAGTCACCAATAAAACAATCATCAATAAAAGAACTGTTAATATCCACCAATATAATAACCACCAATAGTCACCAATAAAATGATCATCAATAAAAGAACCATCAATAGCCGCTAATAAAATAGCCACAATATTCACCAATAGAATAATCATTAAAATAACCACCAATAGCCACTAATAGAATAGGCACTAATAACCACCAATAGAATTGGCACCAAAAGGCACTAATAGAATATCCACAAATAGTTTATGGTAATATAGCCTATAATAGCCAATAATAACATAAGGTGAAATAGCTTTCAATAGTAAAAAATAACCAACAATAACCTCACATAGTCGAAAATAGCCTAAGATGATATAATTTATAATAATCACAATAAACCTAGAGTGAAATAGCTTACAATAGCCAAAAATAGCATAGAATAACCAAAAATAATTTATAATAATCGAAAAAAACCTAAGGTGAAATAACATTAAATAGTTAAAAGTAACATAAAATAGCCAAAAATAATTTAGAATAACCGAAAATAAATTCAAGTGAAATAGTTTAAAATAACAAAAAAACTAAAGATAGCCATAAACAGTTATAAAAAATGTAAAATGAAATAATTTAAAACAATGAAAAGTAACCCAAAAATATCTAAAAGTAATATAACATAAGTAATATTATTATATTAGCTAAAATCTTATCCATTTATTAAACATTTTTTTTTCAAAAGAATGGTCATTGAAATGTTATTAAATAGTGATATTAAAAAAAAATTGTTCAAATGATTTTACAATTTCAAAAGGAAATTAATGTAATTATGTAACATTATTGAAAAAAATAATTAAATTTTAATCATTTCATTTGAACAAAATTTCAATAAAATATGAATTTTCAAAGTTTATGTTTTTGTAATGTTTAAAATGAAGTATTTGACAAATAAAATGTAATGTAACACATTATCACAAGAAGTGTAGTGGCTTGATGGTAAGGGTGTTTGCCTTCATTTTAGAAGTCAAGGGATCAAATTTCATAAATGATATGTTTATGGTCAATAATGACAAGTTGACCGAATATTTTCCTATGTAATTCCTTATAATAAGTGCCTATTTAGGTTGATTACATGGCTTATGTACTTAAGCTAGGTTTTAAACCTAACATAAGTAGTGACACCTGTCAATAATTCATAGGCTGAAAATCATGAAATTATCAATAATATTAAATATCACATTAAATATTAAATAATTTAAATTTAATTGATTTCCATGCTGCTTAGTTAATTAACTAGTAAGTGAAATGGTTTGGTAAATTTGTATTTCACTAAATATTAATGGACCAATTCACTATCCATAACAACCGGTCCCCATCCATTAAGGGGTTGACCAATTCACCATGGTAAAAATGTCCAAATTCACTCAAAATCTAGTGAAATCTAAAATGAACTAGGACGCGTTTTGATGTAATGAACCAAAAAATAAATAAACATTTTAAAAAAATCCAAAAGGTCTAAGGAGGAATTGTAATAGGTTTTCAACAATAGAAAGGGAACAACAAAAGGATCTCCAAAATCCCTATAGGAAAGGAAGAACACATCTAAAGCAAAAGAAGGATCAAAACAAAAAAAAAAGTCAAGAGAAGATGTTAGGCATCAAAAAGTAATGTGTCGAAATACCAAACCACCAAGGGTTACAATTCCAGGAATAGTTATTAAACATGTTCCTAATAAACCACAAAAACATCAGGGCTAACAACAAGAGCAAGGAAAGAGGCAATAGTCATAACAAATTAAATTAGAATAAAATATATCACCTCAAATAACAACAGTACTACAAAAGCAAAACGAACAAATATAGTATGATGCAGTGGATGATTTGTGTGAATTCCATGCTCAGATGGTAGTCCACAAAGAGATTCCAATGGAGGAACCACTTCCACAATCATAAATGGAGTAATAGCACTGACTTTCATTTCAAAAACACCGAATGGAGGTACCAACATCAATAGTGCATGATTTTAAACCACCTACCATAGTGCTACCATGGAGTAGACCACGATCAACAGAGGGGCAAGGGTTAGATATGGATTTGGGTTTGCAAATGTGGGATAAGGGATTATCATCAAAGGATGCATCTAAGAAGGAGATGTCCACCACATAATTTAACACCAAAATTTGTGGAGGAGCTAGTAGATGAAGTATTAAGTAGTAACAAAACTACTAAAATGTTTCAAGCAATGGCGATTGTGAGTTTGAGGATGGGTAATATGGGTTTGGAAGTTAAGTCATTCAAAACCAAATTAATTAAAGTGGAAGAGGAGAAGTAGGGATTGTAGCAACAAGGATATGAGGAGTACAAATAGTGTATGCAAACTTGGAACAAACAAAATAAGCAAATGGAGGAGAAAGTTAATGTGAAGATGCTGCAACTAACCATAGAGAATAAGGAGATGAAATGGAAGCTAATGGACTTTCCAAAGTTACAAAAGCAATGCATGGAGTTGAAGCAAAAGGAAGAAAAATGGATTGAAATAGACCATGCATATCAAAAATCACTAATAACTAAAGTATAAGCATAAGGTCGAAGGTTTGGAAAGATATAGACAACTATGGTTACAAGAATATGAAATTAGAAAATAAACAATGGACAAGATGATAGTACGGATTTTCCAATTGAACAACATGGTGTAAAGGAGTTCAATAGGAAAAATGCAGAGAAAGATAAGGAACAAGCAATTATAGAGGTAAATGAATTGAAGTAGGAATGCACAAAACCAAGGCCAAACTAGATGATTTGCTGGAAAAGAACAAAGATTAGGACCCAACATATGTTAAAAACAAATTGGAGGAATATGATGACTTGGTATAGTGTTATTCAATACTACGTACTAAACAATAAATGGATGATGCCAATGCTGAGCCTGATGAATGGTGGGAGTTAACAAAAGTTCAATTCCAAGAAGAGATGCAGAAGATGGTTGCACACAGAAGGGATGAGGTTGCCTATAGAAGACATTTATTTGCCTTCAAGAAAGAATTTTTAAATTTCATTTATCACAGTCCAAATAGTACAGGACTATTTAGTCCATTACATGAATAGGAAGAAGTTGAGTACAATGAAGTAATTAAGGACATACAACAAGAACAACCATACAAATTGAGGGCAAAAAAACATGATACTTTAACTAAGGTATTTGAAGAGCAAGCATAGATAGCTTCACAACTGAAGATAGTAACCATAACTAATGATATTGGCACATAGAAAAAGCCAGTTGAAGTTGGGGAGCAATCAGAGGAATATACATAGTAACAAGTTCAAGAAGGTGTAACAACACCACTACTTGATAGTTTTGTTTTTTTTAATGAGTACAAAAGCTCAGGGTCATATAGAAACACAAAATGAAGTGCAGGTAGTAATACCAATGATTCAAAAGGAACAGACCAAACCACAAATGACTAACACAATGATTTGAAAAGTAATTTTGTTTTATTAAAACAAAGATTTCGAGGATAGAATCTATAAATGAATGGAAGGTCATTGGTACCTAGTGTATGGCAACGACGAAATAAGACGTAGTAGATTAAGGGAATGGTAGGGATTAATCAAGGTAGTGAAGCAACTAGATAGGATTGTTGAACCTTTTTAATTTTGAATTACTTTTGGATGGAAGTGATATAAGATTTGGGTTGTGGAAATTGTTGAAGTTTGGGAATTATTTTTGTTTTACACATGGAATGAGGAAGAGAGCTATTAAAATTGAACAAAAACACACATTTTTTGAGTTCAAAGTTCTATTGGTATTAAAAACCATAGATTTTTCATGTTTTCAATTCTTATTTTTATTTTCTAGACTAAAACTTGTTGATATGTTCAATTTGGAATAAAGAAAAAAGTATAGATTTGATAAAAAAACGTGGATTTATATTATGTATTTGTTGTGTTTTAGATTTTTAATAAATTTAACCTATATTTTAACCATAGATTTTGTTTAAGTAAGGAAATGGAACTAAGCAAAAGAAACAGTAGCTATATTAAGAAAATTGTGTAAAAATAACCTATATGAATTGTTTGCATAATGAAACCACAAATTTTAAATGTTGAATGGAGCATTGAATGGACTTTTGTATTGTTTTAAGTAGGCAACAAGCATTTCTAAGATAGAATCTACGCCTACCACATACACATTAATGTTAAAATTAAACCATCTTCATTTAATATTAAGTCACATACATTACATGCCATGGCACAAGTCATGGGTGTTCAAAATGAGATCCCCAAAAATAAACTAAAGTTGGGATCTATGTGTATTTGTAATAGTTTTTTCTCAAGGGAGGTTGGCCCCATTTTAAAATATTTAACCTACATGCTTCACTAGAAGAAATCTTGTCCATTCCAACCATATGGTTAGGACTATAGATGTGACTAATGTCTAAATCAACTATTTTTACAACTATAGTTAGGTCAGTCCTATGTGTCATTTTAGTCATAAATGTGCATAGTCATATATGTGACTATTATAGTCACATATGTGACTACAATGTTGATATAATTGAATGAAGTCACAAATGCAACTATAATTTCTGACTATTACATGTTTGGATGGAAAAGTAAAATGAAAGTGCACATTTTTCATCCAATATTGTGAATGAATCCTTGGATGGATGAAAACCTAATTATTTTTGCAACTAGTCATAGTTGGTTTGGCAATTAGGGCCAATAAATTTTCCATTTCCAATATTTTGATGATTAAAACATCTGTGGCATCTTTGGAATTATAATATTTTTTTGATAATCACCTTATGTCTAAATTTTTATTGGTATTTTGTACTATTTGTTGACATTGATAGTAAAAATTATTATTATTTTATTAAATATATTTGAGTTATGATTTATTTATAAATATTATATGTGATGATTATTTAATTATAAATTATACATATAAATTAAAACTTATTATATAATCACAATCAAATATGGGTGAAAGCAGGAAAAAAAGAGCCAACAGTGTGTGGATAATCCTTAAAAATTGCTTGTTGAAAATTTGAAAAATCACCATGGGAACACTATATATCAAAAAATTATTCTATTTTTTAAATAAGTTTTTATACTTTCAAAGTTGTCATTACAAAAAATTTATGAAATTTCACCATGTTTTTAAAATCCTTTTACATGTTTAAAGCACTCAAGAAAAACATGTGGACAAGTGGTTTTCTTGTATCAAAAGTTTTTTCCCCTAATCAAATGTTCACCAAATCATCTCAATTTTTTTGCAAACTTGAATATATTCCACAAGAAAGGATCCATGTGTTCAAAACATTCAAAAAATAAAAATACATATATCATTTTAGATTTTAATACACAAATGTCCTTTTACACTATTATAGTTTTGAACTTGTAATCATGGTTCAAAGTAAAGTTATAAATTTGACTATAATGTAAGGCTTGATGCAAAAAGACTTTTTATCATGTTATATGTCATATTTTGTTTCAATTTAGAATGAATAGCAAAATGCATCTTTCCATCCATCATCAAATTACACCTTATGCCGATTAGATTTTAACCATAGAAAAAGTCTTATAACAAGTAATAAAATGCATCTTTACATCCATCATTAAATTACACCTTGTGGCCACCAAATTTTAATGATAAAAAAAAATCTAAAACAAATGGCAAAATGCATCTTTACATCCATCATCAAATTATGCCTTATGCTCGCTAGATCTTAACCATAGAAAAAGTCTATAACAAGTAATAAAATGCATCTTTACATCCATCATTAAATTACACCTTGTGGCCACCAAATTTTAATGATAACAAAAAATCTAAAATAAATGGCAAAATGCATCTTTACATCCATCATCAAATTACACCTTGTGGCCACCAAGTTTTTGGCCACAACAAAAACAAGATGGATCAATAAACATATTAGAATTAACATAAATCAATAGAGTTTATTGAAAATTTAAAATACAATTTGAAGTTTGAGCCAGGCTAATGCCTAATTTGTTAATAACTCTTACTATGAATGAAATTGAAAACATTAGAAATTCCAACAAACATATTAATGGAATAAATAAAATATATTTGTGACATACAAATTGAACCTAATTGCCAACTATAATCTTATCATAAACTATTGTAAATAACCCTAAAACAAAGCAAATTCTAAGAATAATGTTAATTCCTCTTCATCTTTGAAATTTTGTGATGGTCAATGGTCACATATGCAATTATATTCACATTATCTTGAAATAAAAATCCTAATGGCAAACATTGCTTTCTCCCGTTTAGAGCTACGAACATCATCATGCAGTTTGCAAATAAGAAACACAACTAGCTACAAATAGAATTTAGTGCCAACAGAAGAAAACATCTAATATAATATTTTTCAACATATAAGATAAGAAATGAAATATTAACAAAAGATCAAAAATGAAAAAAAATGAAATGATTCATAATGCATACCCAAAGATGGTTAGGCATTGATAGGATCATCGTTGTCACAATTCATATACTCCATGAACCAAGAATAATTTTGCAAAGAAGAACTTAAACAAGGCTTATAATACTCGACCAAAACATCATAATGATCTTGAATTCTACTCATTGAAGGCAATTTAATTAAAGCTGGCCACAAATGAAATGCCAAGTCCAACAATTACACCTTATTCCTTTATAATAGCTCACCCCCAAAGAACTCTAGGAAAAGACCACTTCACTTCAAATTTTGAAGCGCTTTATTAGGTTCGTTGTCAATTAGCAATGTTTCATCTTCCTTCACATAAGGTAACCCATGGTAAACATAGTACACACGTTTCAAATCCTTCAAATAATAATAGGACCCAACCCAAGAAAAATTTGATCAGAAGTTTTCAAACATTGTTCACATCCCCAAATAAGAACAAATTGATCCATGAACATATCTGGAATTAACATTGGAAGAACCTTGAACACATCCTCCAATTTCATACAAGACCAAATTGTTATGTAAGACTTTTCAAATGTGTGAGCAAAAAAATGTTTCCTTCCAACTCCTACTTCAACTTTGCTCTTATCAATATTTCTTCTAAACACTCGAACATTCCCTTGTAAAACAACAAATTGAAGGAAATAGCAAAGTACACCATTCATGCTTTAAATTAATGTTTTTATGGGCCTTGAAGGTTTGAACATAGACATGAACACAAATATATACCTTCACTCACTTGGGCTCAATGTGAACGAATCTTGAGTTGCAAAAAAACCAAAACATGCCCCACTTAAATGCACATAGTACAAAATATTAGGGTGTTATGCACACTTTCAAAATTCAACTCATGATCAAATTACAATGTGTAATCAAGAATATTGTTGTCCTATTATACAACACGTTGATTAGCCACAAATTTAAAAAATTATTTCAAGAAAGCATCAAATGTGGGCACTAAGTGACATTATAGCATATCAAACAGGACAACAATAGATGTTAAAAACAAACACATGCAATAGGACCTTGATGGCCACCAGGCCAATTCCAATAAAACCTTGGTGGCCACTAGGCAATATATCTCAAAATCATCTAACTTATTGCCACAAAATTAAATATGCACAATTTATTACACGTGAATTAATAAAACTTGATTTTCATTCAATAATAATTAAACAAATAGATAGTAAACCAAAAAACTTCAACACTACAAATGGTATAATAGATAAAGAACTACATAAAATATTCACCTATTTTTATTTGCAAGTTTAGATTTATCTTGCTACAAAAAGTGCCATTACGTTTAGAAGAATACTTCAACCAATTTCTCATACCAAGGGTTGGAAAAAAGAACATGAATAATCCTCTCGAAAGGATTAGACTTTGCAAATTTATAGACCTGCATTCCAAAGGAATACGATGCTTCCAAGTAAAGGAAAACGGTTATAAGCAAGTAATCATTGTTTGCTTGGGGCTTGAAGAACGTTTCAAGAAAAATGACATTAAAAGGAAGATTAAATAAACTTTTGTAAGGCGTGTCATCTACAAGCAATGTATTTTTGTAGTTTGTACTAGGAAAGACATTTAAAAATGCGTTTAAATTTTCATGGAAAATAGGTTTTTTTGGCTTTCAAGGAGGAAATGATCATTTTTAAACATAATGTTCAATCCACTATTCTTGAAGAATCAAGGTGAACACCAGTTCTCTCCTTGATTGTTTCCAATTGGCTAGTGAAATTTCTCATCAGTGTAGATGACCATATGTACATAGTGAATTTGGATGCACAATTGGAAAGGAAATCTCTCAACCCAGGTCACAAATCATTGGCCACGATCTAGTTGGACCCTCCCATGTCGCTACTAACACTCCATTCAAGTCAAAAATCAAATGGTATCCACTCACCTTTGATTCAACTAGAGATTTTTTTTAAAACCAAGATGTTGTCACGATTTCATGCAATCCTTGCTCCTTATGTGGATCATATGTAAACCCTTACCAAACACCCACATTTAGAACAAAACCCTCACATTGAGAAAATAAAAAAGAAAATTGTTGATTACTTCGAACTTTCAATGATATTCATAATGCCATGAAATTCAAAATCTATTCATATTGGCCAACACTCCACATAATAAAGTAATTTAACACATTAGTAAACTTATAATAGTGATTCAAAAAATAAAAAATTATTGGATTTTAACATATATGTAGGGGACTCACTTCTAAATTGTCATTACGACAAAAATGACTTTCCATTTCATGACCTCTTGAAAGATATAAGGGTTTTTCCATCGAAGAAGCCCCTACATCTTCAATACAAGGAATGGTGCAGCCATCTATTAAGTCTATTATTGTAGTAGCTGCCATGTCCTCATGAACACCGACACAATCGTCTTTTGATTCATTCCTAGAATTCCCTGAATTAAAACATAAGAAATCAAACACAATTTAAAATTGAATTCGACTCAACATACATCTTCCCACAATGCATTGACCAAAAGGATTCAAAGAAAGTTCAACATTACCGTGAGAGGAAAGTCTTTCACTTAAAATTCCATGCCCTATATCAAAAGGATTCAAGGTCTCAAATGTATTTACATTGCAATTGTGCAATACTAATTCCAAGTAATCTGCACACAAAAGTTGAAGCAAATAAAACTCAAATGCAATTTTACATATCATTGACAAAATCACAATTAACCATGAATACAAAAACAATAATACTAAAAATAGGGCAAAAAAAAAACTTAAAAAAAGACATTACATTTAATTTTAACCTATTCATGTAACCTAGAATATTACATTGTTTTAATGATATCTCAAATGAAAAGTGCGTTGTGCTATCGATAAGCCTTGAAGCCACAACCATTAATGAAATTCCATATTCATAAGAACTAGGAGAGCTACACTTGGCAACAACCAAGCATTTAGAAAATGCCTAAAGACCGCTAGGCATATAAAGAATGCTTAGTGGCCACAAGGCGTTTAGAGAATGCATGGCGGTGGCCAAGCATTTAGAGAATGCCTAGTGGCCGCCGGGCATTTAATTATGAAGTTAAACCTATGCATTCCTCAAACTAACTTTCAATAAGTCTAGTGGCCACCAAGTTCATAATGACATTCACCTCCAACATTTAAGCTTAGCAGTCACCAAACATTCATTAGTGAGAAAAATTATCCTTCACACCTTGTTGAAATATGGCAAGGCCTCCACTAAGTGAAATTCTAGTTGAGAAGAGGATGTCACCAACTCACTAGAAATGTACAACACAAAAAACACTATAACATCCTTCACTTGGATTGAAAGTTGAATCCTATCGTAGATATGACATAGCAAAAGAAAATTATGCAAATTAAATTACATTTAAAGCATAAAAACAAGAGTTCACAATATCTCATCTTTTTCTAATTTCTTAATTTATAATTATCACATATCTACATTTAACAATTGTTAGACATATTTCCAACTATGAAGCCATGTATGGGCTTAAACTAGAAAAGTTTTAATCAAGTTCAACATATCCACAAGAGGTGCAACATTTAACAATTTCTCACCATCTCTCTCTCCTTATCGTCTACATCTGTCACCTATAAATTCAAACATGATGATGATGCTATTGATGTGTGTGGGACTGAAGATGTTAAGGGGGTTGGCGATTCAACACTAGCTTGAACCTTATCTTCGATATCAATAGAGTTTTCCTTGCTTTGAAATAATCCAGGATTTTGCTTTCATTTATTCGAAACCTTCTTTTCCTTCAATATCAATGGATTCCCCTTTTTATTTGTGCACCTCACAACACCTGCATTTGATTGGTTTACCTTTGGAGGAGGTAGATCGTCTTGGCTACCAAAGATTTATCCTATCCTCCTTAAGGGTAATTAGGTACCCCAACCTCATCATTAGTTTGAACCTCATTTGTGATTCTCAAGGCCTTTATTGGCAAATCTGTTGTTACATCTCTCCGAGTCACACTTGAGAGCAATCACAGACAAATTGATGAAATTGTTATGCACCTCTCCCCTTCCATGTCAATGGAAATGATTAAAGCACCTTATAATTTTTTTCCTCAGCATGCAGACTACATCTAGACTTAGGAAACTATAATAATGCAATTGAAATATAGTCAAAGATTCAATTTCAATAACACCATTAAAAAAGTAGAAATTTACTAAGCATACATATGTTACAACACCCCTACCAAAAATGTTGAGACATACAAGATCATTATGAAGTATTAGTAGCATAATCTTCAACAATGCTTCTAGTATTATCTTATACTTATACAATTGCAGATCTTCTATGGAGGAAATCAAATGAGGAATCAATGCTAGTAACTTCTTCATTCCAAGTATATTTTATATATATGTTCTGATTTTACAAGTGAACATGTAAGCATAGAAAAGCACCAATTCCTCCATAGGGCCTTTTGAAGAACCAATACCCTCTATAGCACCCGCCATGTATTGACTAAACTCAAACTGCACCTTCATTATGAATACAGATTTCATGACAGTTGTGAATAGGTGCCTGCATGGTTCTTAATTACAAATACAAACAACCACTTTAAAAATTGCCTTTACCTCGAACAAGCCAATTATAACGGATTCTTAGTCAGGGCCCTTCCACACTATAGGAGTGTTATAACCCTAGTGTCGCAACCCTAGCTTTGGGTTCATGACCAAGGCAAAAGGGTTACAAGGTTGTAGGCCAAGAGGAAGTGAGGAAGTCAAGGCGAAAGGAAGCCCAGGAGTCAAGGCAAGAGGAAGCCCAGGAGTCAAGGCAAGAGGAAACCAAGGAATCAAGGCAAAGAGGCCGCAAGGGTGCGGGCCAAGAAGAAGCCCGGGAGTCACATCACATACTCCCAGGAGTGTTAAAAAGTGTGAGGGAGTATGAGGGAGTGAACCCTCACACTCCCAAGGCAACTCCCATTTTGGGAAATGGAGTTTCGGAAAACTCCCAAAATTTCAGAAAGCGATTACAGGGGTCAAAACTCAATGGCTTGTGACGTTCTTTATGTCATTGAAAACCTCTTGGAACGTAAATGTCTAAAATGGGCTTGCATTGCTCATTTGGACATCTGAAACACAAGTTATGGCCAAAAGAAGGGCCAAAAGTCAAACTGCCAGTTTGATTTTCGACCACAAAAAGTTGCAAATTGACCCAATTTACTGGGCTGCAGGGGGAGTGTCACATACCATTGAAAAGCTCTCGACAAGAGCTACAACTTTGCTTTGGACCACATTGCGATCCGAGGTCTGCTCGCAAAGTTATGGGGCTCCAAAGTTGTAAGAGTCCCATTTGGCACAATTTCGGGACTCTGACTCAAGAGTCCCAGGAGGGAAAAGCCATTTGGATGTAGGCTCCATGGCCAGCCATAAAGTATACTATAAGGGGGAAGGTGATGGCTTCCCCCAAGTCCGAGCCGTGATGAGTCTAGTGTGTCCGTGTTGCCCATGGCTCGTCCTAGCACCAAAGGTGCTCCAACTATGCACTAACCATTTTGTGTAGGTTGTGTGCAGACTCGTGTGAGTGAATGAAGCTTGTTAACTCTTCCTAGTCCCATCCCAAAGCTCCAACACGCCCCTCTACCCTTCAAAGTGTTGTGAGCTAGGGAGCGTGCCCCGACTTTTCCTTCTTCCGCTATCTTCTATTTAGACTCATATTTAAGTCCTTCAAGGAGTTGGGAGTGCGTCACCTAACCTTGGGCTCGCAACTAAGGCAAAGGGCTTACAAGGGTGCAGGCCAAGACTAAGTTCGGGAGTCGCATTTTCATGCCCTCGAAAGTGCAAAAGAGTGTGAGGGAAAGAACCTTTACACTCCTAAGTGAACTCGCATGTTGAGAGTTGAAGTCCTAGTGGACTCCCGAATGTTTAGAGAGTGATTGCAAGGGTCAAAAGCCAATGTTTTGAGGAGTTATTCATACCATTGGAAAGCTATTGAAATGAAGATATTTAAAATGGGCTCGCATGACCCATTTGGACATTTGAAACACAAGTTATGGCCAAAAGAAGGGTTGAAAGTCAAATTGGCAGTTTGACTCCCGACCACTAAAAGTCAGGAATCGACCCAATTTCCTTGCATGTAGGTGACGTGCGACATATCATTGAAAAGATCTCGATGAGGGCTACAACTTTGTGTCAAACCTCATCTTAATCGGAGGTTTTCACACAAAGTTATGGGGCCCCAAAGTCACGGGAGTTTCAACTTTGGCAATTTTGGGATTCCCACTTGGGAGTCCTGGGACAAAAAGTCATTTGGATGTGGCCCTCATGGAGAGGCATAGAGTATATTATAAGGGGGAAGGTGGTGGCTTCCCCCAAGTCCGGGCTATGGTGAGTCTTGTGAGTCCGAATTTGCTCGTGCTTGTCTTAGCACCAAAAGTGCTCCAACTATACACTAACCACCTTGTGTTGGTTTTGTGTAGGTCCGTGTGAGTAATTAATGCTTGTCACTTTTCCTAGTCCCATCCCATAGCTTCAGCATGCCCTTCTACCCCTCAAAGTGTTGCAAGCCAAAAAGTGTGTCTCAACTCCTTGCTTTTCTGTTGTTTTCAGTTTGAACTCACATTTGAGTCCATTAAAGAGCTTGGGAGTGCATCAAGGAGTCTCTTTTATGTGTGTGTTGTGTAGACCACAACAATTACATGTGGTGTTCTATCCTATAAAAATGAAGACAACCTTGAAGTGTCAATGACTCCTTTTAATTCGACCATACTCCGTACATAATCAAACCTATAATGTGTGTCCAAAAGAATTTCCTTTGCTATAAGTGCCTCTAGAGTGGAACTTTGGACCCACTTTAATAGCGCAGATTCAAAGCCAAACAAAAGAGCTTCATTGGACGGGTTTAGCTTCATTTTCTTTAAGTAAAAGTCCTTGGGAAACTTCGTGTCCATAATAAAAAAAAACATTTTATCCATCCTATGCTTCACTTTTAAAGCATGTCATTATTCATCCTTGTTTGGCCTCTAATTTTTTTTGTTGGCTTTGGAAACCCAAAATGAATCATGATTTCATTCAGGATTATGACCTTTCTTTTGAATGTCCTACATACATCATACATGGACTTCAAATCAAGTCTTCCACCACATGTTGGTCTTTCACGGATAAATAATGTCCATGAAATAAGCCCTCTTGCTAGCTTTTTTGGTTGGTTTTCCTTCAGATTGGCTAAACAACCAAATGTTGATTTTCCAATCGGTTTTGGCAACTTTGTAGGAACATCACTAGAACCATCTAAAATGTTGCATCTTTCCCATTCCATTAGGATAGTCTCTGAAAGGTGAAAAATTATGTCCGAGGAAAGAAGGATGCTCATACATTCCTTTGTAGACTCAACATTCAAAACAAGTTTCAATGTCTCTTCAAATTATTGTAGACAACGAATTGAGGGTTTTCAGAATCCAAGAAGCTAAACAAATCATTGAAATTATGACAATGTTTATGGGCTTTCTTTTACCTTGTATTTTTCCAAATGCCAAAGGGACGAATCAAGACTTGGAAGTGGTCTTTTGTAGGAGTCCCATATCCACTATGCATGTACAAGGTTTTCACAACAGGTGGACTTGTGTTTATGGCACAATCCTTGTTGTTTAGAATTTTGGAGATTGTGCAAATCCTCACAAAATCACTATCCCACATTACCACAATTTGGAAAGTGTTGTATAGCTCCCACACCTTCGATGACATATTATCGTTTGCAATGAGTTGTTGGAAGATGTAAAGCAAGGAAAAACTAAGACAATTCCCTCATTTCCAAAGAGATAAATTTGGGGAAAGGCAATATACCAACCACAACAATGTAACATGGAAGGATCAAAATAAGCATACCTTTGTAGCCTCGATTGTGTGTTGCTCACTAACAATTAGAAAATGGTGATTTTAAATTTCCTCCTAGTTTTTTGGACGTCTTGGCACTATGCAATCTAGCTGTCCTGGGTCTTTAGGAATTGCAAAATTGGGGCCTTAATGTCAAACTTGTTATACCATGTCATCTGTTTTTTAATTTCATCAACATGAATGCTCGACAGTGGTTGATAAACAATATTTGGGGGAGACCATTTGAATCCCTTAGTTAGAATAGTCACATCGGGAATTGGATGGTGACTAAAAGAGACACACAAAGTACTTGCCTTCGATTATGTTATTAACAAAACGACATTCCTTTATATTGTACCCCTTATCCTCTTTCGCATGCACAAGTTTTTCCAATACTTTCTCCTTCTTTTAGTGTCATTGGGGTCTTTTCTCACCTTCTTCCTTGGACGTTGTATAGTTGAGCTCTCTTCACCCCCCATTCAGTAGTCTTTTCTTCAAACTCCATCTTTTCAAGCATCAAGAGTTCATGAAAATCTGTCCTTTTTTTAATGACGTCCTCTATAGTTCACAATGCAAGGCCATCAATTTTGAAACCTCGATCAAAGATGAGGTCATTGTTCATTTACATACATGGGTAAACGAGTTTGACCTACTTTTTCCTCCTTAAGTCTTCAAGGAAAACTACCACCATCCCCAATTCATGCGCCCAAATCTTGACTGAGTGGATAGGCATTTTCTTGATGGAATTTTGATTCCCATTTTTAATAAAATGAAATTCCATGTTACTATCAGAATTATCCATGACACATATTACTCGAGATGACACTTAAATTGTGAACTAAAAGATGCCAAGCTTTGGTTCAATATATAGTTCATTAGTTCCAACGTACTTCCCCCAATCTTTTTAAGTAATGGTGGGGTGTACTTATATGTCAAAACAAGTTCAGTCAAACATCATAAAAGATGGTGCATATTCTTGAAATATAGTATGCATGACTAGTTATTATAATCCTAAATGCCTAGTGGCCATTAGGCATTCATGACTATTTTTTGTAATGGTGAACACCAAACAGCCGCCAAGCACTGACGATTGTTTTCTACAATGGTGAATGTTTGGTGGCCTCTAATTGTTCATGACTATTTTTTGTAGTCATGATTACCTAGTGGCTGCCAAATGTTCATGATTTTTTTCCACATTCTTGATTCCTTCATAGCCACCATGCATTCAAGATTGGTTCTTACAATCTTGAACGCTTAACGACTGCTAAGCCTTTGGGATTGGTTTGTATGAAGGTGAACATCTTGGCGCCGCCAGGTGTTCTAACTAGTATCTATGAATGTGAACACTTGGCAGGTACTAGTCCCGAACACTTGGCAAGTACTAATGTGACCGAACAACAGGTCACCTCACCGGTGTGAACACGACATGCTTTTAAGGTTTGCTTTTTGATTTATTGGCCATCATTTTCCACAGTCGAAATCTCTCCATTTACTGCTACGGATGTTGCATGGGGAGGTTTTCTCTCTTTGTGGGCTATTATGGAGTACAGGGAAGAGGCGACGCCAATGATGCTAAGGGATGGAGCTCTATTGATGAAGGGAGGTGGAAGGAAGAAGGGTGGCGAGAGGACAGGAGGCCGTGGTGAATTGATGGCGGGAAGGTCCAGAGGACATCAGAAAAAAGGCAGATGGGAAACAGGGAAGGACGGACGAAGAGGTGATCGAGCTCTGTAGAGAGCTGATTTTTTTGAACTGTTTTGAGCTGTACAGAGCGGATTTTTTTTTAGCAAAACTTAGCTCGTTGTTGTAATCTTTCCGCTGCGCCAACAACTTGGCTGGGTAGCTCTGAGAAGGATTCATGAAAGGGTAGTGTCGAAGCATGAGGAAGAACTAGAGGGATCCGAGCTATAACATTGGGGATGCATTTTGCATGAAAGGGAGTCTATTCGAGTAATTGGGTTGCAGTACCTTTAGTCTGAACTATTGGTTGTGGTCTATGAGAGTGTGAGTTGTTCTTGTCCAAAGATCAACGAATGCATATGGAAATTGATTAGGCCCACACTAGTGGTCAGATTCTTTATTGGGTTTTGAGACCCTCTCTTTTGGTATCAAAACAGGTTCAGATCTGGTAGTTTCAGTAGGACTTGTGGATATTTAGTTATAATGATAATTGAAGCATCATATCTACGCCTAGTGCAGACGAGGTGGGAGTAGAAGAATTAACACAAGAGATTCGTGAACAACAAATCGTTAATAGGTTCGATTATCTGACTGCTCAGTGTGGACCACAGAGAGGTTTGGTAGTCCTGCGTTTACTGGGTTTTGGAGTGCTGACACTTGTAGGAATAGATCCAGATGAAGCTCGAGTCGGAGACATAGCAGTAGAAGTAACTCACAGTGGTTTTGATACGTGCGCTAAAGTTTGGTTGAAGGTGAAAGATGGAGCAAGGGGATGGGTGTCAATCTCAGAGCTGCAGACGCAGCATTATTACGCCTCATACCTTGCGTAGAGTAACGCCTTTATTTGCCGAGAGGCAGCGTAGTGTACCATGGTTAGGGGACATTTGGGTTCCTAAGTCTGTTGTTTCACCTAACCATTTCACCAGATTCTACATCCTTGGTGTCGAAGATTTGTTCCAGGTTGGAGATCATATTGTCAGGGTGGAACATGGTGGATCGAGTTCTCGTGTCATCAGTTGGAGAATATGGCGCAATTCAGAAAGAAAGTGGCAGTTCCAGCAAGAATCCACAGATGAGCAAATTTTTTCCATTTTCCATCTAATTTTGCACCTTTGAGACCAGTAGCAGAAGGGGATCAGTCTGAATTCGCAGATTGAGTCGTATAACATTTGTTCTTCTCAAAATCCAATACAAACATAATAGACTATAAAGCTGTTCGGTACTGTGGTTGCCAATTGTGGCATGAGGTCGAGTGTGTAATAGAGGGTGTTGCAATTTTGGTTTAAAGCTGAAACGTTTGCAAGATGACCAGCCCCCAGGGTATGGATGAGTTGTTCTGGGGACGAGACCATGAAGACATCAATGACTAGGCGGAGAGGTTCACCATGGCAGCTGAAATGCGAGATCTGAATGCAGATAAGCTCTTCGAGATTGCGAAGTTGAATCTGAGAGGCAGAGCCAAGGAATGGTTCAAAAGGTTGCAACTAGCGCCATTGGATTGGGCTAAGTTGCGGATTCTGATAGTGCAAAAGTATGGAGATGTTGATGTTGATGACATCAGAATGAAATTCGATGCCATCAAGTAAGAACCCAAGGAGAGAGTTCGGAAATATTATGAACATCTCGACAAACTGTTTTAGAAGGGCCAGATAAAAGACGCCGAGCAGAAGAGGAGATTTCTGGCCAGATTGAGGCCAAAGATTCGAAAATTGTGTGGTGAGAACATTTACGGACATTGAGGAGTTGTTGGTGCTGCAACAGAACTTGAGAGAGTTCTGGGCGAGCTTGGAGAGACTCCTTATGAACCTCTAAAGGAGGAGCAAGAAGAGGAGACCTCGAAGACTATGATGGAGAAACAGGTCACGGCGCTAAACAACACCCTGATCAACTTCTTCAAGGGGACTGTGCATAATCCAGAAACATCATCTACTTCCACTGTGTTTGGAGGATGTCAAATTTGCAAAGGGGGGGGACCATTTGGCCACCACCTGTCCAAGGTTGAATGAAGCACGGCCAAAATGTGCCAAGTGCGGTATGCCTTATAGGACAGAGAATTGTGGAATAAAATGTACCTTCTGCTTAGGGATGGGGCATTCCGAAGACAAATGTTGGAAGAAGCCCAAAGATGGGAAATCGCATTCTGGGACAACGAACTTCTTGGAGGTGTTGCCGAATGACGAAGCAGCAACCCTGCAACAGCTTAATAAGCTATGTGGGGATGAGAACCTGTTCTTGTACACCTGAGTACCTAGAAGGAGGGTGTCGGTTGATGTAACACAAGGAGGGGCTGTGCCGACCCTTGAAGCTGAGGGAGATGGAGTAAGTGCAAGTCGGGATACCTCAGTCAGATCCAAAATTCTGGCACACTTCATGAAGGGAAAGGTATCTCTCTCACCTATGGAGAGCATTCTAATGATTCCAGGGGAACTAAAGCATCTTGAAAGTTTGGTGAAGCTGGCTAGGAGAAAGAGGGATTCAGAGGCGACTGAAAATCAAGTGTCAGTGGTCTCTGCAATTCCAGCACCTAGGAAGATATGCATCAACAAGACCCATAGAAGCAAGACACTGCATCTACTTGTGGAGATCAACAATTATGTTTTTGAAGGATTGGTGGATACTGTTGAGAATTCAAGCTTAACTAGTTAGGTTTCATTAGTTACTGGAATAGGAAAGTAACTAAGTTACTTTCACAAGGTTGAATTACTTTCGTTACTTATTTTAGTTTGGTTATTTGTGGTTGGGTTTTGTAGTTAAATACCTTGGTGTTGATGGTTTGCTTCTCTTTTCTTCATTACACAAGTTTGTGTATTTCTTGTGACAAGAACCTTGGAGAGTTCTTGATGTTGTGT
>Ga0209611_10002188_pt1 | contig 34286 bp, 28 predicted proteins | sample S1TSphgellanicum_3_FD_187693 | JGI IMG/M metagenome (GOLD analysis project Ga0209611, IMG submission 187693) | Host-associated microbial communities from peat moss isolated from Minnesota, USA - S1T2_Fc - Sphagnum magellanicum MG (SPAdes) (version 2) | ecosystem: Host-associated > Plants > Peat...
CTATTGGCTAATATGTTATAGGATTTGAAATCTCTACTACAGGTCTGTCTGCTCATCTCTTGGTTCTATTCGTATTGACTTGAAATTTGTACTTATCAAGATATTTTTCTATGAGTTCCAGCAATGCTGACTGAAAAGCCTACCAGCTTCATGAGGGTGCAGTTCTCTTCAGTACACCATGTTTTTGTTTTGACATTGTGTTCCTCATGTAACTGTTTCAGCTTGGTAAGCTGCCTCTTTATCTTCTACTAGTTTCGAAAGGATTCCCAGCACATGCGGTGTGAAATTCATGTTGGTGATTCTCTTGTCAAGAGTGGGTGGGAGTACTGCAAGAAGAGAGATTTCAAAACCTTGAAAAGCAGTGTTGGAGTCATTGGATCAATTGCCTGAATGTGACCTGTGGTATGTGTAGTTACATTGGGGGAGTTGTAGCTCTGGCAATACAATGAAAAAAAAGTTGCAGAGGATCAAGAGCAAGAACAGATGCACATCAGGTGACACAGCCACATTTGTGACTAAATGGAGGAAAAGTGCTGCTGCTACTCCTGCTTCATGTGTAGTGAACTCTGATGATGTTGATCGCTGCCATGCAAATTTGCATCAAGTGATGAAACACCATCACCTCAGGTAACCATCTCAGCAAAGTGCATCAACCCTGCTTAGCATGAAAAGGTGTGTTTGATACCCGAGCTGTTTGCCCATATGACTGATCACAACTTCTCCCTTTGCTACAAACTTGCAAACCTTCAAAATATTTCAAATTCTCTACACAATATTCATAATGGTATTTGAATTTCTGGAAGTTTTTCAATATCTTTTCCCTCAGTTTCTAATCTCATATAAAGATATCATATCAGGAAAGTCCCAGAATCCTTGAATTTCTTGAAGTTTCTGGGAAGAGACCAAATTTTGATGAATCCACTTTTTTGATACAAAACTTAGATTGACATTGGGGTTTAGGGTTTAGGGTCATAAACAAAATGTATTGCTTTTAGATGCACATTTTGAAGGTTCACAATGTGCACTCCTAAACCTCTACAACATTGACTGATCATCTTATTTCTCTGCATTTCTGCTACTTAACATGTTGCTTTTCTGTTCGTTTATCTGTATATTCTTTTGTTTGGGATAGGATCCCGAAGACATGAATTACTATGGAAGAATGGGATATTTTCAAACTTACCCAAGGTGTTACATTCCATCCCAGTTCCACTGTGATGCAGCTGAAGTGAGCTCCAAAAAGGAGAACTGGGAATGGACGACTGAAGATATCAATCACTGTAAAAGCACTTTGATGCGGGCAGTGGGGAAACCATCAAATCCCTGAAACTTTGAAATTGGGTCCATACTTGCAGTGTTTTTTTTCTCGTTTTTGTGATGCAGCATGGGTGGCAATGATTCCACAAAAGATTTAGCATGAGTGGCGATGATCTCCCAGAACATTTAGTTTTAATGGCAAAATATTTGAGGAAACTGTCAAAACAGGAGAAAACTAGTAGAAAAATTGTAGAAATCTGGTGAAAATTCCATTGTCACTGGATGCAACCTGGTGCCTCAAACTTCATTCAAAAGCAATGTCTGGTGCATTGGAGCTAGAAACTCCTGTTCTGGTGGGTGAGGGCGAAATTTTGCCCCAATTCGCCAGAAAAAGAAAATAATGGTGTACCTTTTGATTGTTGCCATTTATCAATTCTTGTCCAAAAAGTTTATGATTTGATTTTGTCACATCATCATGTGATTTTGGCAAAACAAAATGTGTTTCTGCCAAATAAAAATATCTTTGAACTTTGGTGTGCATCTCTTGCCCACTGCTTAGCATGGTCATTGGATTTAGCTGGCTAAATAATTTTAGAATCCATAGTATATTGTTTAAAGTTTAGGGTTCACCTTTCTTTTCCGTTCACTTCGGCCACTTCCTCCTCCCTACTTCTTTTTGTTGGCCTTGCCTACCAAGGCGAGGATATTGTGTTTAGATTCATTATAGAGTATAGTAGCTTAAGGGATTGTGGCCCCTAGGTATTTTTATATAAGGATTTTTGAAAGATGATCTTTTGGTTTGTGTTAAGACCTGAGATTAGTTATAGAGTTATGATGCTGTGAAGGATTTTGGTTTCTTTTAGAGGATTTTATTTGAAGATTATATTTTTGCATGGTGAAATATTTGAATTTTCTTAATTCTTCTTTTGCCTTAAGATTTTTTTAAAATGTAAATGGCAAGGCCCCAGGGTGACACGCCCCTTGTTTCTTTTTTGTAGCTATTTATTTGTTTGCACTGCACACCTTTTGCACCTCATTTTGTTTATAGTAAAAAAGGACAAAAGAATTAAAGCTGTGGAAAACTTCCGAAAAACAATTGCAGAATTTTATCCATGAGCTTACATTTTCAAAACCAACGTTAATATACAATGTATATTGCATTTTTTGTTTGGCAAAAAAAATTGTCATTTGGTGACAGAAAACATTGCAGTGCTGCTCATATAAAGAATTTTTGTGAAAAAAAATCCATCAAAGTCGCCAGATTTCAACCAATTTTTTTCTTCTTAAATCACCAAATTCACCTCTCCTATTAATTAGATATTGGGAACCTGATGAGAACCCATTGGGAACTTAGACAGGACATAGTGGGAACAAATGGGGGAACCAGGGAAAAATGAAAAAAATCTTTCCCCCTCTCCTTAAAACTTAAAAGGAAAAAAAACAAGGCACCATGAGTGCATGCTTGGGCTCCCCATTGGCTGCATGCAAGTTTTTTCCCAAAAAAGATTGTCACCATTTTTGGCCTGGGCTGATACCGTAATACCTTTTCAGGTTCGGCATAAATTAAATTATTTTCAACTTTGCCGAATTTTTTGGATATTAATAGTTACTTATGACAAAAAACTTAAGAATTCATGCAATGAACTAAAGTTTGATACCTGAATCTCTCCAAGTGACTTTCCAGTAGTAAGTTACTCACCACCTACCCTCAAAAGCAGTAAAACTTCTTTTCTGCAAGCAGTTGCTTATAATGAATTTAATAGAGTGCCGAAATTTTCAGAATTCAAGTTTTAACTACCGAATTAAGAATTGAAAATTAAATTAATTATTCAGCACCGAGGTGCCAAACCTGAAAAGGTATTACGGTACCCCTTGCAAAGAACACCTTACCTATTTAGATGGTAGGTCCTAGCAAGTCACAAAAATATAGCAGGATTCTTGAATTTTTCTACTATCTGCTCCGACCTATAGCCAAATTTGGTTAATTCCTCTTGTGGATGATCACCAATATGGCTACATCTCAAATTTTTTTAAAAAGAAAAGAAAACACCCTAAACCCTAATTACTCACTGCATTTAAAAGCCTGCAAATTTACCCAGGGAGAAAGTCACTGTAACTTTTTGGCCCCTGACAAAACTGCACATTTCAGTTTCATAACTAAGCTTATCCTGGTTTTTGATATTTTGATTGTTTGCCAGAAGTATCTCTCTTATAGAAATGGAACATCAGACTTACTTTTTGACATTTTATGAACGCACCAGCCCTTCAGGTACAATTTAGGGTTTAGGGTTGACACAATTTTTTAGCTTTTATGAAAAGGGAGTGAGCACAGCATTTGTTGGTCTTCCCTACCAAGGCAAGGATATTGTGTTTAGATTCATTATAGAGTATAGATGGTAGCTTAAGGGATTTTGGCCCGTAGGTAGTAGGTCTATTTTTATATGAGGATTTTTTTTAATATGATATTTTGGCTTGTGTTGAAACTTGAGATTAGTTATAGAGTTATGCTCTCTTGAAGGATTTTGATTTCTTCTAGAGGATTTTTTTGAAGATTATATTGTTGCATGGTGAAATATTTGAATTTTCATAAATCTCCTTTTGCCTTAAGATACTTTTAAATGTAAATGGCAAAGTCACAGTGTGACACACCACTTTGCACCCCTTTGTTTTTTTTTTCCAGCTCTTGCCAGAGGGGAAGTGCATACATTGATGTTCAGTATACCACCCAGGCAGGTTTCAGAGGATGGAAATCAAATACATGATTTGAAACCTCGCAAAAGACTGGGCAGCAAACAAATGCACCATAGTTGCATAACATTGAAACTGAATGAGCATATGGAGTAAAGTGTTTTGAACTAAAGTTTGTGAACTTGTCTAAAGGACAATGGACTAGGCTAGTGAGGGATTGATGCAGTATGGTGAACTCACTGAAGGGACAGCCATTGAGTGAAGCAAAGTGAGACCAATGTGCAAACAGCCCATCAAATGATTTGAACCTGGCCAGTTGGTTGGTTGGGGTTAAAGACTAGCTCCATAAATGTGTTGTGCCTGTTGTAATGCATGTGATTTAAGCAAATATATCATGGGATGCATGGCAAAAATAGCAAACATTATTGTTGGGATAAGCATGCCCCCTGTCTGGTAGGACCTCAAGTACCTTCCTAAGTATAAGCACCAAACACAATTAAAACTTTTTCTTCCCATGGCCACAAGTGTGTAATTTGGTTCTCTGATGTAGTAGGGGAAGGGCATACCCACCCCAATCCCCATGCCCAAGAGCAATTGAAATGTTTTTGGGCCTGGATCACTACCCTACCACCAAACATTTATTTAGATCTTTGTAATCTGTGTTTCATTTTCAGGGATTTAAAATGTTATGGGAGCTACCTCAAGCTCTAGAAATCACCTTCGAAGTACAAAGGAAAACAAGTAATGAAGAAATAGCAAGAAGAAAAATAAGCTTTCCAACTTACAAATCGCATTTTTTTTCTTTTTTCTTCTCTTTGTACCCTCCCTCCTTTCAATGCTTTTAACTTTCTTATTTCTTGTTCATTTTAAATGATTTAAAGTTCTATAGGAGCACCACCTTGAGTTCTACAAATCATCTTGGAACTCTAATAGCGACAAAGCAACATACAAGGAATTTTTTTGGGTTTTCAGGGACTTTCAGCCGTTTGTTTTTATGAGTTCTTGACCCCCTCTACTTTGGGGGCCGTAATTTTCTTTCTCAATTCTAATTTATTTTTGACAATTTTTAGTGCACCAGATGCACCAATAGGAGGGTTCAAGTTTGTTTGGACACCGAAAACAACGCAGCACCCCCCTTGGATCCTGAGCGCTTAACTGTTCACTCACCAGCTGTTCTGCCATAATGAATATTAAGAAGCATGTTAACTGCCAGTTAACCCTCAGTTCCAAACTTTTTCCCCCCCATAAAAACATTTGTTTTTCAAAAATTTCAGTTCCAGTTCCAGATTCAGGTTCTAGTTCCAGTTTTAGAACTGGATCTAGGTTTTGAACCCAATTCTGGTTCCAGTTTCAAAAATCAGATTTGGTTTTGGTTCATTTTTTACTAATCCAAATCAGAACCAACAATTGTAATAGCTCAAATTGTCAAGTAATTGGCCAACACCGGTTTAAATCTAACTTAATCTTTGAATGGAGTAACCTTGCTACACTAGGGATATAAGTATAATTTTCTTTAAATGAAAAGAGGGAAGCCTTGGTTTTTGGTCAAGTTATTGCTTTTAATTTTTTATACATAACAATTAATACACAATCTTTGGCCACAGTGAACCAGCACCCACCAGCACACCATCCATCAGAGGCCCACAGTGAACCAGGACCCACCAGCGCACCATCCACTGGATGCCCATTATTACTCAGTTGTGGATGAACCTCAATTGGGTTACTATTTGGTTCCACCTTGGTAACCAATTCTGTAGGAAATAGGTTTCATACATAGGCAGACAAGTAGGAAAATAGGTAATTGCTAGGTAAGTAGATGGTTTATACATAGGTAAGAGATGTTTTTACGACCTACCAACTAACAACCTGCTTGAGGGTTGTTGGTAGGTATGTAGGTAGGTAGGTAGGGGAAAAAAAGCACTAAACTAACCACCATGGTTAATGAGGGAAATGGAACCTTGTAACAAGTTTTTAACTTTTAGGGTTTGGATGTGTACTTGAAGGACTTTTAGGGTTTTCAAGGAAGAATGGTTTTTCTTGTTTTCGGCTAGGAGTCTTTGTAAATGGCAACAATGGAGACAAGGATGGAGATGTGGTGGTGTTTATGGCGTTGAAGTTTTTATGTTGTTTTCTTTTATTTGGGATGAGAATGTTGTTGTGGATATTACTGGACGTTAGCTAAATTGTGGCAAGGGAGCTGCCAAGTGAAAAGTGGCCGACGAAAATCTCACTATGAGGTGGAAGTCTCGCTATGAAGCGGAAGAATGAAGAATATAAAAACAGATAAATGAAAAGGGGGGGAGGTTTTGTTTTTCAATAGGTAGAGGTTTTTAGAGAAGAGAAGCTAGATTTTTGTCTCCAATAGAAGTATAGAGAAATCCGTTGCATAATGTACTTGAAGAGGCAGAAATTTAGTCTAAGGGTGGGTTTTGATGGTTAATAAGGGGGATGATGAAAATCTTAGAGATTCCAAGGGCGGCCAAAAATCCTTCTCAATATGTATGTGTCGGGTTGATCTGTATGTGAGTGTTGTTGGCTTACATATCATGAAAGAACACCCTGATTACTTGGAACTCTAAAGAACAACTATAATCTATTGATTTTACAATGTGGATCATGCAAGGGGGGGTTGTCGTTCTTTGTAAAACTTGTGAAGCAGTCATTGGGGAGTTGAAGTGTGTTGTTTTCTTGCTTTTATGTGTTGTCAATATGAGGGATGGTGTCAAGAGCACTGGATTATGCAATTTGTTTGGGCTTAGGGATTTATGTTGAAAGTGTAATCTAGGACTTGGGTTCTTATGGAAGCTTGATGTGGTTTTGGGTTCATATGGTCTGAAAACATTGAGAAGGAGAAGGAAGGCTAGTGGGTTCAAGAGATAGAGATCAAAGCGTTCTGACCCCCTAGAAACCTCAAGCCTCTCTTTGTTGAAAAAAGCAGGAACTTAGGTGGTTACAGGATTTGAGTTAGGTGGCCATAGGCTCATGCCAGTGGGTGATTCTTAAAGTGTATTTACCATTTAATGTATGTGTTCTGTGTTTGGATGATTGTGTGGCCTAGATTTTGGTATCAAAGTAGGTCGACTTAGGTATACAATCTATTAATTTTGAACAACATTATGTGTGGTGATAGGTTTTATGTCTCGGGAAGCTATGTCTAGTCCTGATTCAAACTAGTTTGTTACTGATCTTCAATCAATCCATGATTAGCAAATTGTTAGGAATTTCAATAACCCTTCCAATCAACCATTTCCTAAAGTTGGATTTGTGGTCTTAAGGTTGGTTAGATTTGGCGTGGTGACTGCGGTGGGATTCAACCCTGCAAAAACATAAGATGGAGATATTGCCATCAAACTCACACATAATGGGTGTGTGTCTAGGGTGAGAATGTGAGTGAAGTCACAAGATGGAGCAAGCGACTGGTACACAAGTGCAGAATTGTAACAACAATTCCACTTCACCTCTTACCTCGCATAGATCTACCCACATTGTGTTAAATAGAACCAAAGGAGTTCCTAGGGTTGGAGATATCTTGATACCTTATTCTATAAAATCTCCTAACCACTTCACCAAATTTTTCATACCCGAAATTGAGGCCTTGTTCCAAGCAAGTGACAGGATTCTCAGAGTTGATGCATTTGGTATATCATCATGATTGGTGTGCTGGAGGCTTTGGCAGGATGTTGAATTTCAACAATTATGGCAACTAGATAGCTTAGATGAGCAAACTTTCTCACCTTTGCCAATTGTTTTTCAAGATCTTGTTCCAATAACTAAAGGAGAGCAGCATGAGTTCTTTGAATAAAAAAGCACAGGACAGAATTTAAGTTTTATTTTGGGAAAGGTCATGAATTTTAGAAATCCAACGGGAATCATATCCTTTGATGAGATTATATTTTCCCAATAATGCAATGCAGGATCTGTAGTTGTTAGTTAAGTTAGTTTGCATTGGTAACCTTAGTTGGACTCTGTCTATGAATTCCTGAAAGTTAAGACTTGGCTGTCAAAGTGACTCTGAATCCTTCATTAAGGTGGTAACCTAGATGAAGGCCAGATGTGGGAATAGGTTTATCATGCAATGTCTTTCTATTGTTGACATTCAATACTTGTACACTGGATGAAATAGATGTATGGTTGTTTGATGTGGTGACCTAAGCTTAGGTTCAAACACTGATACCTTACCTAAACCCTCATCTTTTGATCTTGTAGTGACAACATAAGGAGAAGTAATATTTTATGTACTAAGTACACCAAAGAAGGGAAAATGGATTAATAAGGTTTGTGATCATGAGGATGTCTACACTTGCAGAGATTCTTTTTAGCTAATATGTCCCAATAATTTTCACTATTTGACCTGAATCCAACGAATCACCATGACTAGTCTTCAAGGTATGGATGAATTATTTTGGGGCAGGGACCATGAGGATGTGAATGATTGGGTTGAACGTCTGACTATGGCAGCTGAGGTCAGAGATCTCAATGATGATAAACTATTTAAGATAGCCAAATTGAACTTACACGGCCGGGTTAAAAAGTGGTTCAAAAAACTTAATCCACCACTAGCAGATTGGACTGTTTTAAGGACTGCAATTGTTCAAAAGTTTGGTGATGTTGATGTAGATGAAATTCGTGTCAAACTTGATGTAATCAAACAAAAACCCAAAGAACGGGTTGAAAAATATTTTGAGAGGTTGGATAAACTTTTGCAAAGAGGGAAGATTGGAGATGCTAAGCAAAGGAGAAGGTTTCTGGCCCAACTAAGGCCAGAACTTAGAAGATTCTATGTGGTAAGGACCTACACAAACATTGAAGAAATGGTGAATGCAACAACAGAGATTGAGAGAGTGCTAGGAGACCTAAGGGAGACACCATATGATCCCCTCAAGGAGGAAAAGGATGAGGATGCAACTAGAGAATCATCTACAAATAAGCAGTTGTCAGTGTTGAATGAAACCTTGATACACTTTTAGGGAATTTAGCAATAGAAGTGGAGCTAATGCTAGCTCTTCTGGGAATACATCTAGGTGTCAATTATGCCAAGTTGATGACCACATGGCCTGTCCAAAGCACAATGATAAGCGGCCCAAATGTGGCAAATGTGGTGGAGGACATAGGGTTGAAAATTGTGGCATAAGGTGTTCATTTTGTAATGGTTTAAGGCACTCAAAGGATTATCGTTGGAAGAAGAAAGACACTAAACATTCTAACTCCACTACCAATTACCTTGAGGTGTTGGTCAATGATGAAGAGGCCACACTAACAAAACTGAACAAAGTTTGTGGTGCTACTCACCATTTGTCATCTGGAAACATAATGCCCAAGAGAAGGCTTCTGATGTAGGTTAATGAAGCAAAAGGGATTGCCGAACAAGTTTAAGGCATTGAGGCAAGAGATAGAACCAAGGAAGCAATGCCCAATTTTTTAACAAGATAAAAAATTCTTTTACATTTCATGAAAGGTTGGATTTCCTTAACCCCCATGGAAATAATCATGAGGATCCTTGGAAAATTGGAGTATCTTGAAGGGTTGGTTAAATTGTCTAGAAAAAAAAAAATGAAGAGACTAGTAGGAATCAAGTTGCAATTGTCAACAATACCCTTGCTGTCAAAATGATTTCTATGAACAAAACTTACTGAAGGAAAACCATGCACTTGCCCGTGGAGATCAATAATGGGGTGACTGAGGGACTTGTGGATACTGGCGCATCTATGTCAATAATGGCAGCTAGTATAGTATGAAAGCTTGGGATCATGCATTTGGTCTCAGGACATGAGACATACAAAACAACATCTAGTACTATTACCATTGCTTCGGGGAGACTTGATGACATACATGTGCATGTTGGTAATGTAGTTTGTAGTATGGTGTTTTTGGTGGTGAATATAGATACATATGACCTCTTGCTAGGTTTAGACTTCCTCGTGAAGATTGGGGCAATGGTCAATGTAGAAAAATGCACCATACAACTTAGGCATGGACCTAGGGCTAACGTGGAAATGCTACCTTTGAATGTTGTGAACATTGTACAATATGGAGAGACACAACCTACCTCCTCAGTGGAACATGTTAAGAATCTTGACAAGATGTTCCAACAACTCCAAATGGAGGACCTGCTTGAAAAGGGCTTGTCTTGGAAAGGTAGATGCTCTTCAAGTTCAAACCATCCTAATGATGAAGGATCATTTGATGACAACATAACTGAATTTGAGAGTGATAATCATGAGCAAAATGCTCAGTTAAGCCTGATCATGCAAGAAAATGAGGGCATCTGAAGATGATCTGAAGGAGCAAGGGCTAAACCATCTTTTTCAATAGGACCCTAATCAAATTGTGAATTTGATATTATAAGATTGGCACTACAAACTATTGGAGGAGTATATAATAAAAGGGGATGATTATGCTGATTGGTTTCAATGGGCAGCTATTAAAAAATCAAAAAAATTCAAGGGATGTTTTGTTAATGTGCATGTGCTTAATCCAATGCATCTGGATGATGAAAACATGCAATAGGTTGTTCCATTTAGAGATGAAAGGTGGGATGAAATATAAAGCAGGATAAAGTTTGACCAAGCCTTTAGTGAAAACCAGGCTGAAGAACTATGGATTTTGTTAGAGGACTTCAAGGATGTCTTTGTTTGGCACAAAGGGGAGTCGGGGTGCTACACAATAGGGGAACATGCAATTGACACAAGGCTTTCCCCCATGTCACACCACACCTGGGAGGTTGTCTTACTAGGGAGAAGCTGAAGTGAATAGACAAATTCAAACATTGATCAAACTTGGTAAAATGAAAAATAGTTATTTTGAATATGCTTATAAGGTCAGTCTACCTATTAAAAGGGATGGCAGTAGGTGGTTCTATGGGGATTACAAACCATTGAACATGCAAACTAGAAGGGATTCATTTCTAATGCCTTTGATTGATGATGTTCTTTCTCAGATGGGAAACAGCTAATGGTTTAGTGCATTGGATTTGCAATTTGGCTTTTGGTAGATCCAAATGTTGCCAGATGACGTAAAAAGGACATCCATAATCACAAAGTCTGGTCTCTATGATTGGAATGTGATGCCATTCGGATTAAAAAATGCAATAAGGACATTGTCCATAACTATGGCTGAACTATTTAAAGATTGGACAGACTAATTCTTGAAGGTCTTTGTTGATGACGTCAACACACATAGCCAAACATGGGAAGAGCACCTTATACATTTGAAGGCTATTCTTACACGATTTTGAAAGGTAAATTTGAAGTTAAACCCCGGGAAATGTTCTTTTGGTGCACAACAAATTGTAATTTTGGGACATGTTGTGACCAGACATGGCTCATATCCTAATCCAAAAAAGGTACAAGTTATTAATGATTTTCCAATACCTAGATCTGTAACTAATGTGCGGGCCTTTTTAGGTTTGACAAGACATTACAGGAATTTTGTATGTGGGTATGTTAAAATTATTGTGCCACTTTTTGATTTGACCAAGAAGGATCAAAGTTTCCTTTGGACCCCTACATGTTAGGAAACTTTTGACACCCTCAAGCTTAAGTTGATTGAGGCACCCATCCTTGTAAGACTTGATTTTGAGAGGCCTTTCATACTTGATGTAGACTGGTCTATAAAAGGAGTAGGGTCGGTTTTATCCCAAAAGTAAGATAAACATGAATGTGTTATTGCATACGCAAGTAAAGGTCTCACACCCTCACAAAAGAAGTTCCATCCTATGGAAGGTGAGTGTTATGCTCTAATATGGGGGATAATGCATTTCCACTAGTATTTATATCAGGCTTCATTTGTTGTTAGGATTGACCACAAGCCATTAGAATGGCTTGCAATATTTTTTGATCCATTTGGTAGGAAAGGTAGGTGGATCTCTATGCTCCAAAACTTCAACTTCGAAATTGTCCACAGGGCAAGAACTAAGCAGGCAAATGTTGATGTTTTGAACCATAATCCAATTGGTTCACATGATGAGGATGAGAATTTTGGGGTGGAGATACAAGATGAGAAGAACAATGTTAGTGTGGCACAAGTCTGGAGATCCATTACTTTGAATCCACATATCTTTACTATCTCCCAGACTGTTAATGCTAAACTGATGCAAAGGGGAGAACATGAAGAAATTAATTAGTCTAGGGAATTTGTAGAAGGGAATTGTAATCTCTTAGCTGAGGAACCTGCTCCAAAAAGAAAGGCAAATAGGATTTCATCACTAGACACTAACTATTGGGGATTGATTTGCGAGGCCTAAGAGATGGTGGATGTAGAAATAAACCCCATTGATGTGAGTAGTAGTGAGGAGGACATTGAAATAAAAGAAATAGGGAAACAAATGGACATCTCGAAAGATGAAACTTGCATGATTTTGCTGTCTTGAGGCATTCTGGACCAAGTGTCGGATGATGCTATTGAGGTTAACTAAGCCAAAAGAAGATTGTTGAATTACCATTGGAAAGAAGATACGTTGTTCTTCAAGAATATGGTGGTGTCAAAGCCCAAGGAAAGAAAGGTGCTAGTCAAGGACATACATGAGGAGATTGTGCATTTTAGTGAAAGAAAAACATTAGCTGAGGTTAAGAAGAGATTTTTCTAGCATGATAGAATAAAATCTATGAAGATGGTGGTGAAACAATGCCATTGTTGTCAGCTTGCCAAAAGTTTAAGAAGTATTAGATCAGGTATTGAAGAAATGAAAAACATTCCTATATGTGACCTTTTCTATAGGGTGGCATTAGATATTGTTGGGCCTTTGCCTGAAACTAAAGATGGAAATAGGTATGTTTTAGTTACCACTGACCACTACTCAAAATGGTGTGAAACAAGACATGTCAAGGATCATGATGTTGCTACTACCGCAAGATTTTTAAAAGAAGAAATCATATGCAAATTTGGTGTGCCCAAATTCATTCTCATGGACAATGGAGGTGAGTGGATGGCTAAATTTGACTTGATGTGTAAGAAATATGGGATTACTCATTAGTTTACAGCTCCACAGTGGCGTCAATGTAATGGGATGGTGGAGAGGATGATTAAAACATTGAAGAATGAATTATCTGTTGTGTCATCTACTAATTTGGATAATTAGGACCTCCAGTTACCCCGGATTCTGTTTGGCTATAGATGTGGAGTTCAAGCTAGCACCAAAATTTCTCCTTTCATGGTGCTGACTAGAAGAACCCCAAGGCTCACATGTGACAATAACCTTGTTGCATTTTTTAATGTGGAAGAGAAATATCTCACCTTAAAGGAGATGATGTAGCTAATGGTGGAAAAACTCAAACTCATTTCCAATATGCATTCATTTGTCTTGGAGAATGTGGACCAAATACAAAAGAGGCAACGTAGAAGCTATGTTGCGCGAAAAGGCAAACAAGAGTTTGTGGGATTTGAGGAAGGAAAAACCATGGTAAAGATGAAAAAGCCAGGAAAGAAAAGGGCATTATTTGCTAATAGGGAAAGTCCGTATGACTTTATGAAATACAAAGACGAGAAGGGATGCAGAGAATTTGATGATAGCAACTGAATCTGTATCCTAAAAAGGATTAATGGTAAGCAATGGGAACATGTTAGGTATGATATGCAAGTGTTCAACTAAGTTCGAGATTTGTGCAAACACAAATAAATCAAGGAAGGAGATGTCACACATGTATCAAGTTTTTAACTTTTAGGGTTTGGATGTGTACATGAAGGACTTTTAGGGTTTTCAAGGAATAATAATTTTTCTTGTTTTCGATTGGGATTGTTTGCACACAGCGGCAATGGAGACAAGGAAAAACACTAATGGAGATGCAGTGGTATTTATGGCATTGAAGTTTTTATGTTGTTTTTTTTTGGGATGAATGGATATTACTGGACGTTGGTTAAATTGTGGCAAAGGAGATACCAAGCAAAGAGCGGCCGGTGGAAATCTCATTGTGGGGCGGAAGTCTCGCTGTGGAGCGGAAGAATGAAAAATATAAAAATAGATAAATGAAAAGGGGGGGATGTTTTGTTTTTCAATAAGTAGAGGTTTTTATAGAAGAGAAGCTGGATTTTTGTCTCCAATAGAGGTATAGAGAGATCCACTGTGCAATGTACTTGAAGAGGCATAAATTTAGTCTAAGGGTGGGTTTTGATGGTTAATAAAGGGGATGATGAAAATCTTAGAGATCCCAAGAGCGGCCAAAAATCCTTCTCAATATGTGTGTGTCAGGTTGATATGTATGTGAGTGTTGTTGGCTTGCACATCATGAGAGAGCACTTTGATTACTAGGAACTCTGAAAAACAACTATAGTTCGTTGATTTTACAATGTGGATCATGCAAGGGGGGGTTTGTGGTTCTTTGTAAAACTTGTGAAATTGTCATTGGGGAGTTGAAGTGTGTTGTTTTCTTGCTTTTATGTGTTGTCAATTTGAGGGATGGTGTCAAGAGCACGGGATCATGCAATTTTTTTGGGCTTAGGGATCTATGTTGAAAGTGTAATTTGGGACTTGGGTTCCTGTGGAAGCTTGATGTGGTTTTGGGTTCATATGGTTTGAAGACATTGAGAAGGAGAAGGAAGGCCAGTGGGCTCAAGAGAAAGATATCAGAGCGATTTAACCCCTTAAAGACCTCAAGCCTCTCTTTGTTGAAAAAGGCAAGAATTTAGGTGGTTACAAGATTTGAGTTACGTGGCCACATGCTCATGCCAGTGGGTGATTCTTAGAGTGTATCTACCATTTAATATATGTGTTCTATGTTTGGATGATTGTGTGACCTAGTTTTTTTGTCATAACCCAACAAAAAAATATTTCTTGACTAATTACTAGTCATCCTTCATGGTGCACTAGTGGGTGCTAGTTCATTGTGGCTAGCATTGGGTAGGTTTCTCTTTTGAATTATTTTGAGGCCTCGCAAGATATCATTAACAAAAAGAATTGAATGTTGAGTAAGTTATCAAAAACATTTGGGTAGTATCCGTTGATTATGCATCAAAATAACCAGTTGAGAACCGACGATTAACTTGTCAATTATACACCAATTATAGAAATTTTAGAAGTTAAAATCAAAATAATTATTTTTTCTGCTTTAATTTTATTATTATTAGTGTTTAAAGATCGATAACTTATTGGATGATAATTGTGTCATCTAAGTAAGTTATTAGGTTTTGAAAATTCAATACCAAGCAATTATCAAAAAAATAAAAAGTTATTTGATAAATAAGAAATAACCGAGTTGATACCCTTATTGATAACTAGGTCACTTTTCAACAACCGGCCAACACCGGTCACGACTCACCACCTTACAAATCTATGAGAGGTGAGGAAGAGTATGGAATATGCTATTTGAGAGGTTCATCAAAGTATAACACTGGAGAATTTCAGTTAGGTTTTTACATTTTGGGAAACTGTGATGTCTATATATGTATGTAATAAAAAATTTAATTATTATTTTTTTTAAAATTAAAAAAAAAGCGTTTTCTAGTGAAGCGTTTTAATTGTACATTGCAGTAGAGTGAACAATATGTTTGAAAACCTCTGGTTGAGATCACCCTTGCAGTAGGCTGCTATTGCAATGATGTCTGCTTGAAATCTCCACCAGAGTCCAAAACACACATCATTAGGAAAAGGAACTCTCCTTTGGTAGACCAAACAAAAATGAGTATCTTGTGCAGTGTACCCTCTTGTAGGTAGTTGTGTCCAAAAACATCATGAGCATGATCATCATCATCACAGAGATTCACAAAAGTCATTCTGAAGAGTTGTTTTTGGGGGCTAATTTGCAGAAACTCACTCAGATTTTACTGCCTATCACCGATATCTCACTGAAGCCCGCCCTTACTAAAGGACTTGCTGTGCCCTTTGACTGGAATGCAAAGGAAAGAATTTTTGACAATTTGTTTTGACTAGGTAGCCTAGTCTGTTGTTGGTTTTTTTCATTTGTTTTGCTCTTCACTTGTCTCTAGTCTCTCTCTATCCAGTCCTCTTTTGAACCAACCACTGCTTTGGACAGGTGCAGCAGACTCATTCAAACTCTTGTTGGTCAATATCACTTGCTACAACATCGTCGTCGTCATAATGCACCAAATTATACCTATCTCCTCTAATCACAGTGACCTTATGCAGTTTTTCTTGACCTTGGATGTGGACTTGTGACCTGCATGCAACAAACAAAGTGTGCTTCTTTCAACACCCTTACTTACAATAGTCAGGTCAAACTGTCCCACATGACACACCCCAATGGCAATAGCTGGTGATCACACACTTCATATACATCCTGTGTCCTAGGGATCTTACAATCTCACGCCCTCTGCCCTAGGGCTCTTTTCGCAAGGCTGATTACTAAATGTAATCTGCCCTATAAATACACTTAAGAATTCTCTCCGAGGTTATTACGTGTTATGTAAAGTCCTACAGGGAGAGCATTCTCAGAATAAGGGGTTGCCTTGCTCAGACGCCTTATTCTGAGAATGTCTTCCCCCAAGTGCTTTACATTGCATGCGTAACGCACAGCTACTGAACATTCTAGATCTGAAAAGTTCCTCCGCTGAGAGGAGGAACTTTTGTGGTTATGAGGTTGCCCTCTGAGTACACTGTTTAAATGACAGCAGTACGTTATATTTAGGAGGGTACCGGCCACAGAGCAGTCCATTCCTGAAGTAAGTGCCTACCCAAGGTGGAATGCCTCGGGTGTTGGCGGAATGCATTGGGTGTTACTTTGGGAATGCCTTATTCCTTGTGTGTCACCTGGTGTAAAAAACTTACAAGAAAGTTTGTTTTGGATTTTTCTTCCTGTGATGCCCCCTGGGTATCATGCAGAAAATAGAAAAGAGGGTGAGCATTATGAAAAGCAAAATGCTTGCAAAGTTCAAAACACCCCCCTCTTACGGTCAAAAAATTCTACAGCTCTGTAAAGTTACCAATAAATACACTAGAAAGTTTCTCATAGGTTTTATACATATTTGAAAGGCACCTTATTTGCATTAATAATGCCACCACCTTATGCCTACAGGAGGCCTCTTACATCTTTGTAGGTTTAAGAGGCCTCTAATGTGTGAGAGGTGTGTAGGTCTGTCTAAAGGCCTGTCACTCCTGCATCATGATCTACTTATGTGTAGGGTTATGATAACATTGGTCTTGCGTTTAGGAGGGGAAAGCCCGTTTGGGGGTTGGGGGGAGAGGGGCGCTCAAACTTTCTCGAAATGTGGGGCTGAATTGCACTACTGCCTCAACTCCTTGTTTCAGTAATACCCCCACCCCAGGGCCTTACCCTGGACTTATGTTGTGCAATTCTTGATGGGGCACCTTCTGCTTTGTAGGGAGCATCCTTGAAAATGTAAGATGCCTGCACCCTCCCTTTCAAGGAGGCAATCCTGCAATAACCTTTTTAAATCTTTTGAAATAAATTCTTTTAACACCTTGTTATTAACAATCATCTCATGACTTTCTTAACACAACCATCTCATAAATGGCTTCTACCAAGTCCGGCTTTATGTCCAGTATGGCACATGGAGAGCCTATTGCAAAAATGCAGGGTCGGACTTGACTTTGGCCTTGCACAGCCCCTTTTTTCACAAGTACCCTCACTTGAAGGCCATATCCTACATTAAAGATCTAGCAGAAACCATTGTCAAGTGCTGGTGCCAATGGCCAGATATCTCAATGATTCTCAAGATTATGTGACAATAAGGTTAGAAAAGATTTTTAGGGCTTTTGCTAGTTTCTATTTACTGCAAGATTCTATTTGTTACAATTTTATGCAAGTTTTAGTTATTTCAAGTTTTTATTTGCTTTGCTTTGCATTGGTTTTGGTTTTTTTTGGTTGGCGTAGGTACAGTTAGATTGATAAACATTTGCGCAATGGAGCTTTACAAGGTATTATAAGTGGCAAGAAAAAAGACAATCGTCTTCTAGGTTATGATGAGCCACTTAATGACAAAAGCGATGCATTTGAGAATGTTAAGGTAAGTTGATTAATTGTGCATGTAGGTAGTTGATTTTCTATTTAGTGTGCAATTTTTTTTGTGATGGTTTTTATTCTAGGAACTTGAATGTAAAGAACAAGCACTTGGTGGTGGTTTAGCTGTTCTTGAGGCTTTAGTTCCTATTCTTGATGCTTTGTTGGTTTGAGTTCTATGACAGAGAGATACTAAGACTCTAGCTTAATTTATGTGCTTATGTTTGTATTTTTGTCAAGACATAATTGTTTTTTTGTTAATGCTTGCTATGAGACTTCACTTTTGATTTTGATTCAACACCAAAGGCAATGATAGTTGTGGATCGGTGGAGACAAATTGGTTACTCCATTGCATTATAAAAATGTTCGTTCTTTCTAGATGGATTTTGACTTTTTTTTTTATGGTGGACTTAGGCTTTGATGGAGTTAAGACTTAGTTTTAACTTTGATGGACTTGTGATTTATAGTTTGCAAGAGTTTAAACAAAACATGTTATTGAACTTTGATTTTTAAAAGCATATGACCAAGTTTGGGCATTCATATTTCAAGTCTTGGAAAGAACTGGAATAACTAAAGCATTCATCAACAAGGTAAAGCTATTGTTTGAGGGAGTTGAAGCTATTGTGAATGTCAATGGAGCATCATCATGTGCTTTTCCTATCCAATGTAGAGTTAAACGAGGGTGCTTAGTAGCACCTTATGTCTTTCTACTAGTATGTGAAGCACTCAATCAAGCCATTAAACATGTTGCCAATGTACAAGAGATGTACGTGGGCCACATTAAAAGCATTAGGCTTTCAAATAGGAATATATGACAATTCATTAACTAATATGTTGACAACACCACTCTCACAATTTGTGGAATTTTTTTTTTTGTGAAAAACACAATTGACATCTTTAATGGATTCAAAAAGGCTTTTGGTTTAGAAATAAACTAAACCAATAATTGTGCATTCTAACAAGGAGTTACATGAAACAAACCTCCTTGACTAAATGGTTACCATTGGAAATGGGTTCAAGCCAATGAAATAACTAAATTATTAGAAACCTCTTTGAACATTGACATTTTCACTTCTAAATTGAATGAAAGAAAATGGTTAAGGGAATTCAATGGTGTTACAAATTTTCAATATCCCAAGGCGTGAAATCCAAGATGTGCAAAGAGAGAGCCAACCTTCATCTATTCCATGAGGTATAAGGTTGTAACAATAAACGTATGGCAAGATAGCATCAACTTTGAGATTGATTCAAATTGCAAAGTGTGCTCTACAAACACCCTTGAAAACCTTATTAATCCCTTGTGGGATTGCCCTTTGCATTATAAATTGTATGGGAGTTCTCTATTTATGTCCTTCATATATAGATTTCATTCAAAGCCTCAAAATAGTGGAAAGTGGAAAATGTTCATCAAAGAACAATGTTTATTCAATAGCATACTTTTGAAAAATAAAATAAAATTCAAAATATATGGGCTACCTTTTGAAGGATTACCATATGGCTCATATGGGTTGAGCATAATGAGTATGTGTTCAAAACAATTGGGTGGAATGAACTTACAAGAGTCAATGATTCATGAAAAAATCAATCAACATGGGAAGATTACATGGAACATGATAGTTATTTTGTCAAAAATAAACTTCAAGAAGAGGAATCCTTCTTCCATGCTAAATCAATAGATCTTGGGATGCTAGACTTATATTTTATATATAGTAGGACAACTTGCTATATTATGTGGTCTTTTGATAGGCTTTATGAGGGAAATTTTTACCAATTGTTCATAATTTTATTGCCACTATCCCTTGAAGGTTGACCTTTGGTTCCTTGGCTTGGCTTAATTGTTTCTAATTTTTTGTGCAATGAATTCTTATTCATTGTTATATATTTTTTTAAAAATTAAATGGCATTAGGTGACATGAATTTGACGCCAACCTTTCATTGATCTTGGACAAGAGAAATAATGTTCATCATTTGAAGGAACAATAGGTAGTGGACAAATTATGACAAATCTATTTAGAATATTTGGAATAATTTGGCTCTAAATAAACATGGACCTATACCCAAAAAGATTGTTCAAACTAGGATGAAAATTGAGTCCACCTATTTGCTTGAAATGAATGCATTATCAATTGCCATAATTGTTGATTTTTTTCTTTTTTAAATTATCAATATAACAGAAATTTAATACCATTTCATTTCTATACAAGCTTTTCATGAATTAGCAACAAGTAACAAGTAACCCCATATGTAAGAATCACACACTTGCCTAAATGTTTGCTTATTCATGTAGAACAAATTTGCATTTGCAAATGCATAATTGCAACTTATGTTATAGTTCAAGATTGTTAATTATATACAAACCTATAATTGACATTGAATACAATGATTCATATGCAATACCATTCAAACCTCCATGATAATTGATGCAAACAATCAAATCACATGATAGTTCATTTGCATATTGGAGGTTTGAACCACTATTCATTTGACCTCAACTTACTTTCCATATGCAAAACTATTATAATAATAAAAATGTTCAACAAGTAAGTTGGGTGTGATTCAATAGTTCATAAGTTGAGAATTAATTGTTGGTAATATTGACAAGAGGGTGCATTCACAATAAAACGATTACATCACATCATAACCAATGCTTAATATTTCATATTCTATGTGGCAATTTAAATTGTTGTTGAAATTTTTGGATTAATCTATATAATAACATTCAAATTATACCATGTGAACATGTGAATAAATTTAAAATTAATCTAATAAATGAAAGACACCCAAAAGCACTTTTAAAACAGTTGTAACCATTTTTTTCACTACGAAAAGGACATGTTAATGGCCTTGAAAATATTTTTAAATGACATTTTGGGCAAATTTTGAATGTAAACCATAAAATAATGGTATAAAATTTTATTTTTTTAAAATTTGATGATTTTTTTTAAAGACTTTTTTGAAAAATATTCTAAGAATTTTCCAAATTAAGCACTCATTTTTAAGCAACCAAGTGGGCAGGTGTTGGTCATTTTATTGTGAACACACCCAAGATGGAAATGTTTCAAATAAGGTTTGTTAGACATGTGAAAGTGGTTTATACACATTGATGGGTATTGTGAAAATAAATAACATGATTTTCAATATTATGCCCACAAGATATGAAACTTTTCTTCATACTTAATGTCCAACACAATAGCTCCTTTCGGCTTCAAATCCTCATGGAAATTAATCTTGTTTGGGTATTTGTTTTGTAAAGAACATGTAGATTCATATATTACACGTTTTACAAATGTGGTAAAACCTTTGAGTAAGGGTCCAAATGTTAAAACCTACAAATATAAGTAATATTGCTTTTCCCAAACATGGTGGTTAATTGGGTTTAAGGGTTTTTGATGAGATTGTGGTTATTTATAGACCATTTCTATTTAGGGTTTTTTTTGTAAAGTGTATATTTTATTCAAATTGACATCATTTTTATTTTCTTATTCAACACACAAATTGTCCAACAAGTGTAGAAAGAGACAAATAATGTGAAGAACATGTGTTAAATTGAAACAAATCACAAGTTTATTGTGTCACATTTTGCTTTAACATGAAATGAACATGCAAGTTTGTAATTTGTAACCAATTAAAAATAGGAGAAGTTACAATCTCTATTCACAAAGTTTGAATAGTTGGATTCATTATCAAATGTTTTCACAAAGGTGAATTTTCAACACAACATGATTTGAAAGATAAAGGATTTGAATACACTAAAGACTAAGGACTTAGGATTCACTAAAATTGACATATGATTGAAATTAATAAACATTGACAAAATCACAACAATTGGACATGGTAGACCTTGCACCTTCAAATTGGACATGACACACAGTCAACTAACAACTTCAAATGGAAACATATTCACAAGTGCATATTCTTGAAATCTCTAATTGATCCTTTATTAATATGAAGTTTTTTGGTTTTGATACATTAATTTTATTACCATATAACCAATGATACCATATTAAATAATCAAATTAACAATGTAAATGGATTTTGTGCAAAAACTTTATTTTGTCAAAAAATGAACCATTCAACTATGCATTCATTTTGTCATCTTCAAATCATTTTCAGTCCTTCAATAAGGAGTCCATTAAGTTACAAAAACATTGGTCAGATTATCTAAAAAGTGATTTTGGATGCTCTATGTTAATTAGATTAATTTCAAATTTATCCAAATGTTCTCATAATATATTAAATACATTATTGTACAAGTGCACCAAATAATTTCAAAATTAATTTGACATACCATTTTTAAAAATGTAAAATTAAGTAATAGTTACACATTTCATGGTGCATTTTAACATGGACACACCCCTTGTGTAATCATCCAAATATCAACTTGCAATAAGGCAAGGTCACACACAACACAACACATTGCATTGCTTGTGGATTACAAAAAATAACCATAGTAAAATCATAAACAACAAAGAAGGCCTAATAATTCAACATGAAGGTGTAAATGAAATCAAATGAACCAATGATGGTACTTTAGAAAAGGATTGCATATCATTTTGCCCAAATTGTTTTTTCATACAAATGAATTTTTTAACAATTTTTTTTTGCAAATTGTTATAATAATTTTTTATAATTGTCCAAGTACATGACATGCTTTTTTGTTTATAATTTTTTGAATAAATATGAAAATTTGAAAATGTGTTGATTTTTTATAAATTCAAGGTTTCATCTTTAAAAATGATAATAATTTCAAATCATAACCAGAATTTGATAAATTTTTAATGTTTTCTTGTATAATAAGCTACAATTTTTTAAAACTTATCATATACATTATACCCCATTTCTATATGGTAAAGGATTTTTGAAGTTTTAAAATTCTAGATCAAATTTGGAAAGTTCTTTGAATTTTTAAAGTTTTAAAATTCCGCATATTTTAAGGTAGGAGTGTTTTTTTAATGTGACTAATAGGTCTCTATTTTCTTAATATTTTTTGTATCAATTTAGTTTTATTATATGAGTCCTTTTGACAGTCCTTTGCAAAATTGATTCCTTCAAACACAATAGTTGTTCATTTTCAAAAGTCCTAAATCAAAACTAAATTTTTTATCAAATGAATTCTTTGACATTCACATGTATGAAAAAGGAACAATTTGCCATGATTGCCATGGTTTTAAATGGTAAAACATAAATGTTTTTCCAATTTTGATTATTTTCCTTCATCGTTTGACATCTTTTTTGGCTCGTTTGATTATGATTGCACTCTTGCAGTCAAAAGGGATACCATACGTCATGATTGGCCAAGAGTTGTGAATTGAAAAACATGGCCCAAGTTGTTTTTATGTCAACATTGGATGCCTCTTGAGATCCCATTAGTGCATTAGTGGAAGAAAAAATTCATTGTCATCTTCATATGCCATTATTTCTATATAGGTGTTACATTTGTTAATGTTATTTCCTTTCAGGCTTCAACAACATGCACAAATCAAAAGAACTAACAAAGATATCAAGTTTAAGGTTTGCAATTTTAATCAACTTATTATTAAATTGGCTTAAACCAAGATATGAACATTGAAAAGTAACTAGAAGCTTCAAAAATATAATGAACAAGTTTCTTTGAAGGCATGAAAGAAGACGTATGACATACTTCAAATTGTGTAGATCAATATCACAACAACCACCTTAAAGCCCTTCAACAATGGCAAGAATATGTGAAAGTTCAAAACATACAACTTATTTCAATTAGAGTGTAACACTGTTGAAGCCAATTACAATGCATTACTAGGCAAGGTGTTTAGTGCTTTGCATATGAACTTTTGGCATTGAAAAAAGTTTTCAAAGAAAGCCAAAAACAAAAAGATCAACAAACATTTGAAGGCAATGAAGTGTTTTTGATGTTCATGAAACTTTGACTATTGGTTAGAAAAACAAAATGCATGTTGCAAATTTGGTCCAAATTACAAGATAATATGACAAAAATATGTATGCGAAAGCTTGGAAATGAGAACGATTATAAAAAAAACACAATGTGCAACATATTGGATTCTTGAAAGCTCAAGAAAAACAAATAGAAATTATTGCCGAATCTGAGTTGACAGCAAGTGACAAATCAAAAATTTGAACTCTAACATGAATTGAAGTTGAAATTGGAAGAAAGTGATGGGAAGGCAAAAAAAACAATGGAGGCATTAAAAAAATACCCTTAAATCCTAAAATTCCCAAACTTGCCTTTAGAAACTAAAACCCTAATTCAAGTCTAGGTAGGTTTTTTTTTATGAAAACATCCAAGTTGATGTTTTAAGGTTGAACTTGGGTTTCTTGTTTAGGCAGGTCCTAGGCTTGGATCTTAAATCAATTTTCAAAGCATGTATAAAGCTAGGTCTAGTTTTTATACCTAGGGCCATAACCATGAATGTTTTTTCAAGTTTTTCAATACTCACATAACATCAATAGAAACTTCCTCCTTTTCACCTTAGACCCCTTGACCCTCAAAACAATGTCCTGCCCCCTCCCCTTCCCTTGCCACAAGTCTAAATATGTTTATAGTTTGTGAGCAACATAAACATCAATCACAAAAGGCATCCAATTTGTTCACAACACATACATGTAACAAAACAAACAAAACATAAGACAATGGGATCACATTTGACAAGTCCACGCAAATTACTAATGGCCCATTGCATATCAAAACCGTCATGCATAAACTTCTTAGACTTGATATGCATCAACAAATAGGTTTCAAGTACTCATAGGTGCACTTTAAACCTACAAGCATTTGCATGACTATATAATGTGAAAGTTGTAATTCAAAAAATGGAAATTCCTAGCATTAAAACGATGTTCCACTACTAATGATGTGAATGAATGCTCATAGCAAATATTCTATGAGATGAGTAAGTACATCGACATATGTTTCTAGAGGTAGACTCCATCTTTGTCTCTCTTTTTGATGTTTTACTCATCTCATCTTGTTTGTGTGTAGAGAACCTTAAGGCTCTATCCCACAAATTAGGCCCTAGGGTTGTACCATTGTTCTTTCCTCATCTTACATGAGGCAAAGGTTATCATGAACCCATACATACTCAGATCATGACTCATGAGGCATAGGATGAGAAGGTTCTTATGCCTACTTACATACTTACAAGCATAAGTTCCCTCCTACTCTTAAGGTGCATTGACACTTGGTGTTAGGGATTCTGGTGTTTAAGTCCCTTAACACCATACTAGTCAATGAAGACTTAAATTTACTTATCATGAAATTTTTATGTCAACCTAACATTCACTTAATATTAAGCTATTGCCCATTTAACATTGAGTGCCACCGAAGATTTCACCTAGATTTTCATTTAACATTGACTTAACATCAAGTGTGAATGCATCATTAGGAGTAGGCATAAATCATAATATTTCCTCCACTTTTCTAGGAAGGATATTCATATGTAGGGTAATGCCCAAGTGTCCAGGTGTTGTCAAAATGAGGTCTCACCCAACCTGAGGGGTGGTTCTTGAAATAAGGCTCACCGAAGTTGAGGGGGCACTTATTTCATGAATGCCCCAATCCAAAGCCAGAAGACTGGGTGGGCTATTTCAAAACAAGGGAGCATTTCGAAAAAAAAAGAAATGTTCACTTGCAAAGTGGGTGAACATTTTGTTTTATTGGGGAACTTTTCAAAAATGAAAAATTGCACCCTTTGCAGAGGAACAATTACACCCTATAATAGGGCCTCTATTAGGACTTTAAAAATGACTTGGTCTTTATGGAAACAAGGTGCCCTCCAGATACGTTAGGGACTATCTACCCCACAAGAGGCTGCTGGTTACTACATATAATCGAACTGAAAAGTGGTGTATTATATGTGGTAACCAGGGTGGCCTTGAGCCTGTTACCAGACATGACCCTTTGTCTGTAGTGAGGAGTTATGATGATGGACCAATGGCACATTAGGGTACTCCACACATGCAAGTTATGAGTTATAACTTGTGTGTGGTTAGGAAATTTCTTTGAGTGCTTTACTTGATTCAACATAATGATTCATTGCAAACTTGTGAAGACTCACTTGTGGATAAAACTACTTACAATTGAGTTACCAAAGTTCCAAAGTAGGTAGATGCATGTGGATGGGTAGTACCATTGTGGGGGGTGGGTAGGTATTAGAAATCCCCTCAAAACTGCCCCTTGAAGACAATTCTTAAGGTGCATAACCACAGTTCTAGGAAAAAAAAAAAAACAAAACACTTGGTTTTTGATATATAACCACGGTTCTCAAACTTTTTGAAAAAATCATATGACCTCCCCCAAACCTCCGATTGTTTGCCACTTCTTGCATGACAACCAATGGCTCTTTGAGGGGTTTGAAAGCACCAGAGCCAGTGCATATTTGATTCTGATTTTATTTCTCTCAAAATCTAAGAACTGATGGTTCTTTGACTCTAAGATATTTGAAAAACTGGAATCGACTATTACTTAAAAAAAAAAAAAAAACCAAATACCCATTACACCAATGTTGGTTAGTACCAGACTTGTGTTGGATGGTTATTTCTTTTTTTCTCATAACTGTCTTGGGTAGGTTATTCAAATTATTTTTGAGGGGTCACACATGGTATCAATATCAACATGTTTTTTGAAATTTTAAACCTGATGATTATCAAATTTTCACTCTGAGAGTAACACCCCAGTTATCAATTTACTTGGTTAGTTTTTCTTTGTAACAACTGCTGGTTGGGTTGGTTCTTGCACTCGACTTCAGAATCATCAGTTATATTCTGCCCATGTAGGTAGGTCATAGAGTTCATACATATGTTTGATCTGTTTTCTTTATTACCCTAAACATGTTTAGGGTTTAGGTTCCATAACCAACTTGGATGAAATTCTAATCACTGGGGTAAGTCATTAAAATTTGATAATTCAATACCAGGCCCATAACGGTCTTGCTGGTTCTGGGGATGATCTATATTAGGCAGGTAGGTTATTTCTCGATTCTTGAAAAAATCAATAACCAGCTGATAGATTATCAATATCAATATTAACAAATTGTGTATTTTCAATAATCGACCAACACTGGTTAGTACATATTTAACCGCTACTGTGATTAATGGTGCATTCACAGTTGATGTTAAGTCAGTGTTAAATGAAATCTAGGTGGCATCCTAGGTGGCAAGCATGCAATGTTAAATCGGTGATAGCTTAATGTTAAGTCAATGTTAACTTAACATAAAATTTTCATAGTAAGTAGGATTAATGACTAGCATGATGTTAGGGGACTCAACACTAGAGTCCCTAACACCAAGTGTGAATGCACCTTAAGAAGTATGGGAAAGGAAGTACAACTATCTGGGGAAAGAAGGATCCCACCATAATTGAATCTCTTTCTTCAGTCTGGAGGAGAAACTATTGTACTTGAAAGCTTCCAAAATGCTCACAGGAATCTTCTTCCCAAAATTGTAATACACAGGGACATGGTTGATGAATTCCCCGTGCAGGCAATTACATTGAGGATCCATGCTTGATGAGGTTCCCAAGCATGGATCAAGTGTTAGCTGGTAATAAGTTGTACTAGAGAACCTCGATTCGCGTGGAGAGTAGCATGGCAAGTTTAACATTTCAGTGTCCAAAAATTATATTTATTTTGAACCTTCCATGCAGTGCTTTATATCTGGGTGGATTTTTTCATTTTCTTGAACTGAAAAAAAAAATCGTTCTCAATAGATACAAAGGATTATTGTGAAAAAAAATGGTCCTTGTTCAGCAGATCTAAAAGAGAGGAATTTAAATTTGCAAGATTTCTACATTAGGTTCAAGCAGGTAGCCAAAATATGAAAGGATTTTTCAAATTTTTTAATTTTCATATCTAGTCCATAGCCAAATTTGGCTAAATCTCCTTGTGAATGATCTAAATACAAAGTTTGTTAGAAAAAAAAAACTCCTGATATTCCATGCTGGAAAAAAAAAATTCCAGAATATTCCAAAAGATTTGTTTACTTTTGCTTTCACATAATTTTTTCTTGGGAAAAAAAATAGTTTTTGAAAATTTTGGAAATTTTGAAAATAATATAACTTATTTTCAAAGCTGCCAAGGCAGAGAATTATTTTGTCACGAAATTTGCTAAAACTGGTTTGGAAAAGGGATATTCTGTCACGAATTCCCAGTTTTTTGAGGGAAAAAACCCAAAATATAAAAATAAAAATCGCCAAAATTTGCCCCAAACTGCATGCAATAGGAAATGGTGCTTAAGATGTTTCTACTTTCATATTTTGAATATCACCAAATTTGGCTAAATATTCTCATGGATGATATAAGGCACTTGAGGAAAATCACAAAGTTGCAAAAAGAAAAGAAAAACACTGTGCAGAGCTACTAACTAGAGGTACGCTGCTAGAGAGTAAAAGCATCTTCATTGCAGCCAACAAATACCTACTTAGGTTTTGTGAAATTGGGTTTGCACTTGGAAGTTTACACTGACTTTGTAGTACTGGAAATTTTGAAGCCTGCAAGGAGGAGCTCAGCTCATTCATAATTACTCACTCGTCCGCAGTTGTTTTGACATAGGTACTGTGCTTATACGTACTAGCTACCAGCTGCTGCTTGCTGCCAGAAACAGTGCTGCAAATTTACTAGGCATCTAGCTACTTAACGACAGTAATGCTCAATGCTCATTATGCTTCTTTCTCCTTTACACACTTGACTGCGTGCCTGGCTTGCTTGCCGGCCGTCGTTCGTCAGCCTGACTGGCCGACCTTCTGACAACGCGCTTCCCTCTTCTGTGTCTTGTGAAACTGGTCCCCTAAGCAATGATGTCCATGATTGCTGCACAGGACTCACTCACGGGGACGGGAATTTCCGACTTAAGGCGACTCATAACGCTCAAATTCCCGGCCTACTCACCCAACTCCACTCCACTGTGCTAGAGTAAAGCATCACCCAGTAACGCACCATCCACTGGATGCCCTTTATGATTCAGTTGTGGATGAACCTCAACCTGAGTTAGTAGGTAGTAAAAACAAATAACTGAATCTAACCACCATGGTTAGCTAGGGGACTGGAAGCCAACCAAAAACAATTTCGTGGCCACTTACCATCCATCCATCCTTCATGGTGCCTGCAATGCAGGGTGCTGGTCCGCTCTGGCCAACAGGATGCACACCTCGCTACCCACACCTCTGTCTACATTCATAAATTTCTCACTTGCGTTTTTTCACAGAATTCAAACCTCTCAGAGTACCTAACTTAAATGAAGTACTTGGATTCGTTTGTTTGTGGCAGTTATTCCATGGCCAGTATTAATGATTTAATTCCCCTTTGATGAATGAATACACTCTTGAAGAGGAGGAGAATGAGAAGAAGAGGATGAGGATAACAAATAACGAAAATTGATCTTCACATTCAGGACCAGGACCTAGCTCTAGATCAGATGATGAGTCTCGCTCAGATTCTTCTACTTCTATCAGGAAAGGGGCACCTACTGTTCTTCACACACAATTGTTGCCTTTAAGATTAAACGGCAATGGCGAAAGTTTAGCCAACAAACATTTTTTGTGTTTTTCCAACTAGGGTTTTTATCCTTTGATTAACCAGCCAACCAACACTTTTGTGTGGTTCTTAGCCAGTGTTTAGCCAATCAATGTGTTTAGTCGCCAGCCAAGTCTAGCCCCGTGTGTGTGTGTGTGTGTGTGTGTGTTCAGCCAGTGTGTTCAAGTAGCCAGCTAATGTGAGCAGGTTCAAACATCCTATGTTTGTGTGTGTTTTTTCGGCCAGCCAACCAATGTGAATAGGTCCACATAACAACCAAAAAGAAAGTGCTTCTTCTCTTCTTTACAAATAAAAAATAAAAAACAAAAAATCGTCTTTCATCGCTACAAAAAATAGTGAGATTTTTCCTTTTTTTTTTTTTTTTTTTTTGGGTGCTTCATGCATAATGGTTTTTTTTCAAACTTGTGAAGTAGGTGGGTTGGTGATCGTAGGCAAATTGAAAGTTGAGTTTTTTTGGTTTTCTTTGCTTGCATTTTTCTTGTTCATAATATTTAATTTAGAGTTTCAAATTAGGGCTTAATGTTTATTAAAGGTTTTAGATTTATTTAGGGTTAGGTAGTTTAGGGTTTAAGGCTAAGGTTTAGGGTTTTTTCTTTTGATATTTGAGTTTGAAATAAGGATAATCTCATTATAGTTTAGTTTAGGGTTTATGTGTTAAAGTTTGGGTTAATGGGTTTGGTTAGGCTAGAGATGTGTTTTTTGAATGTTGAACGTATTTTCATTTGTAAAGGTTCTCATGGGCTCCATGGGAAAGTTGGAGCTTGGGCCCAAGTTGAATGGCATCTAGCTTCATTAGATGTAAGTGGTCTCACATAGGCAAAAGATGTAGAGGCTCCTCATAGCTCCCTTATTTATATTTATCGACAACTCTTGTTCCTTTTATGCAACATATCAACCTTTCACAAAGTGGGCAATGGGGTGTACAAATGAGACATGATAAGTTAAACATATTTTTAATGTATTCACATAGTTCAAATGTTCTCACATAAACAAGGCTTGCAATGAATCATAATGTAGCTTTTAGTTACAATTTGAATAGTATATAGAATTTGAAGTATCATCTCTCTTAAGACAAACAAAACTTTGGGATTTAAATGATTAATACATTTTGTTCCTTTTGTGTCATTTTGTTTCATACTTGTTTTCATTTTGAAAGTGCTAATCAAATATAAAGAAAAAACAATCCACAACATCAATTTCACAATGAGATGGAGGTTGCATTTTTAAAAATCTTTCTTGTGTGCAATATTTATTAAAAAAAATGAAAAATATGGGTTTTTATAGGGACTAAAATATATGCAATACCCACATGGTGATAATGTCAAAAGTAATCTAAAATTATTTGGGTTTTATTTTTTGATTCAATTTCAGTTGCATTGAGGGGCAGATGAAGATAACCTTCATGAACTTGGAATTGTTCAAAAGGACAAATAGTGAGTGAAAGTGGGGTCCAAGTGGGTGTGCCAAGTTGGTGTTTGCTCAACATCCTATGCTAAAAAATATTTGCTCACTTTGCATCTTAAAAGGGTGCATGACCCCATGGTGAAAAAAAACACACTTGGTTCACCTTGAATTTGTGAAAGTGGTCCTTGTTGCCAAGACCACCAAGGAAGAATTTGTGGCAACAACAATGCATTGCAAATGGATCACACATTGACATGTGGCAAATGTGGCAAAGGTGGCAATATCATATTACCATGCACATGGGAAGGGTAATGCAAATTGTAGTTTTAAAAGGGTTATCCATCTTAGATAGGGAGTAAGGTTTAAAGAATGATTATAGGTTATTAGACATTTTTTAACCAATTTTGTAAATTAAAAAATTTCCATCCACCTATCATGTTCATGAAGGCTATCATTTTGCATTTGGAAACATGATTTGCAATGGCACGTGGATATATCTCAAACAATCTTGATTTTTGATATACCATTTTGTTGAACTTGGGTGCAAACAAGCTCATAGAAACCACTTAGGTGATTGCCTTTTGGGGAATATTCTTGAAATTTTTTTGAAATTAAAATAAAATAAAATTCAATGTTTTTGTATTATTTTGTTAAGGTTTGTGTTAAAAATTTATCAAAAATACATTATTTAAATTTTTTTCCAAGTCCAGTTACAAGTTTTTTTTGTTGCTTAAAAGCAATGGTTATAAGTCTTTTTACATTACTTTTGGAGGTCCAAATGTTAATGAAATAATTTAATATTTTAAATATTTATAGAATAAGATATTAGATTTGATAATGCGCAAAAATTTGAACATATTTTCAAATTATAATTTTTTAAAAACAATTATTATAAAAAACATAGAATTAAATAGTGGTTACAACTACTTTTGGCTCCTATTAAGCATAACTACACCCTGTTGGTTCAAAAAACTAAAATAATTTAACATTGTAATTTCATAGATTTATTGTTCACCTCAACATGCCCTATTGAAAACAATAAGTGGTCTTGTTTTATAATGCCACATCATTTGCAAAACAATAAAATAAGTTCAATATGAAAAACATTGTTATTAATTAATACCTTTGCATGTTTCGCATCCAATAATTAATATTTATTTAAAAACACATAATACCCATGTCAGGGTTTTGTATATGCATTGGGCATTGTTAAAATGTGTTATATTTGAATGTGGGTCACAAAATAGGTGTCAGTTTTTTTGGGGTTCATGCAATATTTGAATATGGGTTGCAAAATAGGGATTCTTTTGGAGGGAGATGCAACACCCACATGTGGGTCACAAAATAAATGCTTGTTTTTCTGGGGGGTCATGTAATACCCAAATATGGGTTTATGTGAATGGGTGTTGAATTTTCACCATTTTTTAAAATGTTGTTTTGAGGTCATGTGGGTATTACAATTGGATTGAAGTCTTCATCCAATTTGGGAGGCCGGGGAATTTAGTGAACTATAACACAAGATTTAAGTGAAAGAATAAGACTTTTGTGGTCAAAATTCAAATATAGGGTATTAAATCGAATATAATATTATAGTTATTTTTATCATTTCTTTGATTTCATATGAAAATACGTGCCAAAGCTTTTTGGAAAAAAATGAAATAAAAATTCTTTTCATTTTTCATTTTCAGTCATAAATTCAAACGTAATTACAAATTTTTTAGAGGTAAAATTATATTTTATCATTTAAAAAATCTTAATGCAATCACATTGATTTTTTTCAAAAAAAATTTCAGCACTACAAAAATAATCTAAAAAGTTCTTGTCTTGCATTATGCAAACAAATAAAAAGTTTCAAGTGTCATAATTACATTTATTTTATCAATGCCCTAAACCTTAATACATGTACAAATATATTCAAATGCAAAACATGACAAAATTATAACAAGTTATTATGCCTTACATTTTAAAGGTAATTAAATATTTTTAAAAAACGAGTGCAAAAAAAGGTTTGTTTTTACCCTATGTATAGTTTTTTTGAGTTGAGACTTTTTGCACTCCCCTTCAAAAGAAATTGCTCCATATATGTCAAAATGAAAATTTCTTCCCAAATCCAACCTAACCTTGATTTTAATTATAATAAGAAGGTGACAAAAAGTCATAATTATTTGTTATTTTCAAAACCTTAAATTCAAACCATATTACTTAATTACATCATTAAAATAGGTACATCATCAAATTGGTAAATCAATTGCTTGGGGCTTAATGAAATGAGGTTAAGTAAATTAAATACAACATGCATTAAATAGGCCAAAGTGGAGGTGTAATTCTAAAATTAACCTGATCAAAGTTGCCCACAATTTGCAATACCTGATTTAAGGTCTGCCATTTTATTGTCATTAGTGGCTCTAGTTGGCTAAAATGGTTGTTTCTATCTTCAATGCAATACTCAAATATTTTGTAGGATATGAACAGGTGAATTTTGGCATTGCGCAAGTGATAGGCAGGTAGTTAAAAATGAAGCAAGGTGAGTAGGTGGGTAGGTAGTGTAGGGTAGAGAAGTGAGTGGGTAGTTAAAAAGGTTGGTAGGTAGATAAGTGGGTAGGTAATTAAGAAAGTAGGTAGGTAAGTAGCTTAAAAAAATTGTAGGTCGGGAAGTAAAGTAGGTAAGTAAGAAGAAAGCTAGTTCACGAAGATAGCTAGGTCAATAAGGTAGCTAGCTTACTAGGTTAACTAGGAGAGTAAGGTACGTAGGTCAGTAGGATAGCTAGGTGTCAAGGTAGTTAGGATTCAGGAGGTCAGGGAAAGGCCCAAAAAAATAGTCAAAACGGTGTGACTTGTACCCGTGGGTTAATGCAGGGTTAGGTGGCGGATGAAAAACAGCCACCAGCCAGTAGTGGACAGAACGTCCAACTGGTGCATTGGTGGGTATTGTTTCACTGGCTTCAACAGGGAATTGAAAAGAAAAACAGTGCCATTCAGGCCATGGGTGGAGCCGGACGGAATCCAGGAGGAGCCTCAGTGGGGGGTGCCTTCCCCCCAATGCAAAGAATGATTTCAAATTTCGGGACCTTACAAAAGTGTAAGGTACTTTTGCAAAAACAAAGTTCCCTACATTTTTGTAAAATCCCTGAAATTGGCCCAAGTGTTACCACATCCTCAACTGATTTTCCCTTCCAAAACCTGGTCATTTGGAATTTATTTGAATTTTAAGCGGCAAAAATCACTTAAAATTCAATATCTCCCACATTCTGAATCCAAATACTACCAAATAAATTCCATTAAATCCTGCTCATCATGATATTTGCAACAACATCAAAGGCACATTCCAGTTCCTCCTAAATTTTCAGCTAGGATTGAGTTTAATTTTGAGTGAAGAAAGCAATCAATATTCAAGAACTTTTGCACCGCAAGTCCAAACATCATGTACCAAGCCCATGCACCCCTCCTTGTCAAGAGCTTTCCAAAGACACCAAGAACACGATCAAAGCATCCTGGTTTGGTGGATGTA
>Ga0209611_10002189_pt1 | contig 34283 bp, 24 predicted proteins | sample S1TSphgellanicum_3_FD_187693 | JGI IMG/M metagenome (GOLD analysis project Ga0209611, IMG submission 187693) | Host-associated microbial communities from peat moss isolated from Minnesota, USA - S1T2_Fc - Sphagnum magellanicum MG (SPAdes) (version 2) | ecosystem: Host-associated > Plants > Peat...
TGTTTTGAGAATGGATGACATTTGGTTTAAGAGAGCAAGACATTTGTCCTAGGGGTGTGAAACATTTGTCTTAAAGGTGCCAAGACATTTGTCCTAATGTTGGTCTACCCAACATATTGACTTTCATGTGAGAAGAGCACCCGGGATGGTGGGCAGTGACAAAAAAAAGTTTTTTCACCTTCATAATTTGCTCGAACTTATTGGACAAAAAAAATTCTCAAACTACCCAAAATTTCTAAAGCATGAGAACATTTTCAAAATGCCCCAAAAATTTGGGCATAAATGAAAACTATCTTCAACATTTATAAGGTGTCGGTTATTATTGAGCAAAATGAGAATGCCCAAAATGCCAATAAATTTCAAGCATCTAGATTTTTTAGAGTGCCCAATATATTTTGGGCAAAAATGATAAAAATCAGCATTTATAACTTTCCCAAGCAAGCTAAAATTTCCAAAATTGCCTGAAATTTTTTCAAGCATCTTAGAAAAAAAATCTCATGAATATTTTCGAGCATAGGATTTGTTGATTTCCCAAATTCTTCAGCAAAAATGAAAAAAAATCAACCTATATAATCTGCCCAAAATAAATTGGGCAGAATAAAGATTCTCAAACTAATGAATATTTTTCAAGCATTTTGAGAAATGTTTTTCAGGAATTTTTTAGAATGCCCAATTTTAAACCTAAATGTAAGCCTCAGTGCTAAATTTTTGTTAATCTTAAGTCAAAACAATAAAAAGATTCTAACCCAAGCCAAAATGGCAATTTTTTAAAATCCTAAGTCAAAATAATAAAAAGATTCTAATCCTTAGGCCGAAATAGATTTTAACCTTTAGGCCCAAATAGATTTATCTTTAGGCCTAAAAAGATTTTAAACTTAAGCCAAAATATTAAAAACCTTCTAACCTTAAGTTTAACTATTAAAAGAATTCCAACCTTAGGCTTAAACATTAAAAATATTTTAATCATAAACCAAAGTATTGATAATTTTTTTAACTATAGGTTAAATTATTTTTAAAATAATTATTTTAAGTCATAATTCTCACAGGAGCAGGGCGAGCCTTTTTGGCTGGAGTGGTCCTCTCTCAGCACTCTTGTTTTCAATTTCACTGAAATTTTTAGGGTTTAAAATAGCTTCCAAGTTTGTCTGCACATCCTGTCATTGTGGATTCTTCTTTTTCACCCAAATTCTCATATAGGAGTGGTATTTTGTTTTCTTAGGATTAAAAAAATGAAAATAAAAAAATCCTACTGTACATGATGATGATGACTCTAGGAAAGTTCAAAGTCTTGAAACAACCAATTTTCTCGATTGGATTTTTCAAGTTTGTGATAATGGATGATGATGAGTTAAACTCACTTGGAGCATATCGTGAAAAATGAATTTCAGGAGCCACCTTGCCAGTTGCTGGAAGTCATAACGCTGAAATGCTGCTACCTTCTGCTTGGCATTGGCTGATGCCCCTGCTACAATTGTTTCTGCCACCTCCCCCCTATCGTCAGCGCTGATGGCATCATCACTTGGATTGGTTTAGCTCTCTGTGACCCGCATATGAAGAAGAGCATTTGGAAGGTCTTGTGAAGTGCTAGCGGTAACACCACCGCCTAGATTCCTTGAAACAGGAGATGCAACAACTCGCACCTACTTTAGCTCCCTTAGCCCAAATATCCCGATTGAAACTTCGGCACCCACATTGCTAGTCTTGCAGCTGCTTTCCATGGGTTCCTCCAAAGATCCGCACAAGATTTCCCACTTTCTTCCACTTGAGAGTATTGCGACCGGCCTAGGATGACCATGTTGGAATTGACTTGGTGACCACTATTAGACCCCATACCTGGTTCACCTAAGCCATAAGCCAGTTCCAATTATCACATCGTCACTGGAATTAGAGAGCATTGGCATTAGGTTGAAAATGTGGAGGTTCTTCCTTATCACTAATTATGTGACATGGCCATGTTTGCACAACTTTCGTAAAACAGATTTCTCTTGATAGGCATGCAACTATCACATTGCTTTGTATGTCACATTCACAAGGAAGACCTTCATTCCCTTGACTGAAGATGGCAACATGAGCTCCGATATGCTAGACAGATTGCTCCTGGCAAGAAGCTCGTCCAATCTAGTCGACATGAAACCCACCCCTGAGCTAGAAATCACCACTTTCTTCACAAAATTTGGATACATCTTCGCCATCCGAAATGCCACCATGCCACCATAGTTGGTTCCCACCAATTGTATCTGGTTCTGAAAACTAATTTCGCAAGAGGAAAAAAAAAGAAACACCAATAAGTCAAAATAGAGCATGAATAATTGATGACAACATGTTATTATGATGTTGCAGTAGTAGTAACGCTTTGAAATTATGCCCAAACAACAATAAACAAACTACTCTGGTTGTTATTCCATCAACGTCAACTAAGGAGAAAAGACAAAAAGGAAGCCGCCTTACTTGCGCCAGTGGAACTCGTTTCTCCTTGCATCCTTGCTGGTGAGGAAAACGTAGCACCGAAAGAAGAAGAAGAAGAAGAAGAGAAAGTGGAAAATGCTTTGAAAATTTTCTTCTTGTTGCTCTAGTTCTCACCAACAACAGAATCCCACTGCAAAGATCGTTGGCCAAGGCATTTTTAGTAGCATGGTGTTAGCTGGATCGATGCAGTATGCGAGCGCAGACATCAGATAGTGGCGGGTAGTGGCCGTGGTTCGTTTCTTCGTCAGCTTGCAAGGCGATCGCGCGATCTGACCTTGGTGCACCAGCAGAAGAAGAAGGATGGGAGATGTTGTTGAACAATCGGTAGGAAATGCAAAAGCCACCTTCCATTGGAGATGCAAGGGCTGGAGTCCAACCTACCACCACGGCCTCCCTTCTTAGCTCCTCCACTCCTGTCTGACATGATGATCTCACCACCGCTCAGTTGTTGGGAGCTACTCGGATTAACTCTTTGTCTCATAGCACATCATCCCTGCAACGGCAGTAGCAGATCAATAGTTTTCCTCCCTCTTTGCAATGCACATAGAGAAGAAGCTCTTCCTCTGATCAAAACAATCTGTCTTTCTCTTTCTCTATCCCTCTCTCTCTCTCAATGTGACGTTTTTGGTACACACCCAACTTTAGCTTTCTGTTCAGTTCTTTCTTTCTTTCTTTCTCTCAACAAATTGGAACCCAACAATACACAAAAACCGGATCGACAACAACAGCAAAGGAGTGAGGAATGGAGGGACCCAATGCAGCAACAAGCAGCAATAGGGACTTAAAGTATATGGGACCACCACCACCCACAATGCAAAATGTCCCTATCTGCTCCTCCTATGAAAGACTATTGTAAAATGTGCACCACACCATGTGCCCCACAACCCACAATAACAACAACAACAAAAGTAATCAACGGCATCAATTAATAGCAGCAAACACCAGCACCAGCAACATCATCACAACCACCTGCAAAACAACAACAACAACAACAATCTAAACTGTTGTTGTTCCTCATCTTCTTATTCTGTGTCACTACCAAAACACTACAATCCGCCATCCTCCTGCTCCTTCTCCTATAGCTTTTGCTGTTGTTATTGTTGCTGCTACTAGTTCTACTACTATTGCTTGTCTTGTTCATTGCCATGATGATTATACTGATGTCTTCCATTGCAAACAAAAAAACAGATCAATAGGAGCATCATCATCAGACGGATGATGGGACGGATGGATGGAAAGGATAACTGGACACCACCGCAAGCGGACAAAACCAAGGATATTATATAAGTAGATAGAAGCTTAATGGATTCTGGCCCCTAGGAAATAGGTTTATATTTATATCAAGATTTTTGACACATGATATTTTGGCTTGTCTGGAAACTTGAGATTAATTAATATAGAGTTATAATATCTTAAAGGATTTTGGTAGAGACTATAGATTGCTCCATGAAGGACAAAAGGAACCTATCAAAACTAGTGCATAGAAACAACGCAAAGCTTGAGCTTGACGGCCCCGAAGCGCATGTAGGCAACCACGCTGTAAGCACACAAGATGGCGCGCTCGGTTAGGGCCTCGCGAACAATAATGCGCTTGCCAATGGGACCCAAAGGCCACGGAAGTGGACTACGTTTTTTCTTAAAAAACAATTGTTTCTGAGGTAACCAGTCCACTAAAGGGTTGACTAAGGGGTTTTTTTTTCTTAAGCGTCTTTTTTAAAAAAAATTCTTTTGTATCCTGTGAATGGCATAGGTGTTTTGTGGGACCCAACCAACAGTGGAAAGTAATTGAGAGTAGTAAACACTAAGGTGTTAAATCATGTTAAACCTAATAGAGTAGTGATTGTGACATCCAAGCCCATAATGAACTTAGGGTTTGGTATAATATAATGCTTGACTAGGGACTCCTATGAGATTTTTTTAAAAAAAATTTCGCTAATTTGCTTAATGTCGTGTGATTGGCTTTGTAAATTTCAAATTTTTTTATAACAACAGGTAACATTTAAAAAGTGAACATGTGCTCTTGATAGGCCTCTCTCTTTCCTCATGTGCATCAAATGTTTCATATCCCTTAATTCATCAAATCTCATTGAATGTCATAACTCTCATCATCCAATTGTTTTAACTTGTGTCGTCACTAACCTATTTTCCACCCCATCTCCCATGCAAACCACAAACCACCCATTAATTCCCCTTCCCATTCTAATAAACCATACACTAGAAAAACATGTATTTTCGACTGGTCTTTGTAACTAAATTTTAGTTGCAAGAGACATTTTGCAACTAAAATCCTTTTAGTCGCCTAAGACAAGTCGCATGTGATAAACTAGTTGCAAATGACAAAGAGTATTGTATGAAAAAAAAAGTCAACAAATACATTTCATCCTTTAACTCCATTGTATACGTATTGTCACATGCGACTAAGATGCAACTATTTTGGTCACAATTGTAGGCAAATCATGTGTTGCCACGTGTCTCAATATATGATAATAATAATTATTATTATTATTTAAAAATAATCTAAGTCATTCAATTCAAATACTTAGATGATATTATATTATGACACGTGGCCCAATGTAAATATGCCACGTGTCATTGAAAATTTAATAAAATATTAATATTAGGTTCGTAGGTACCAAAGTAGGTACATAAATAGGTGCCTATAATCCTTACCTACCTACCTACTTAGATAATAAAGTAAGTAGGTAGGTTTTACCTTCCTAGGCTAAGTACTTATTCATATAAGTAGGTATTTAGGAAGGTCGGTACATAGGCCGACTTAAATGGGTAGGTCAAACTAAGTACCTACTTAGCTAGATGGATAAGTAAGTTGGGGAGGTAAGTACTTTAGAATTGTGCATTATTTGTTTTTTTGTTTTGGGTTGAGCCTTTTGATTAGCTCATCCCATGTGCACAATTTTTTTAATGTGAAATTAGATAGGCACACCCCTTTGTTTATATAATGTTCAAAATAGGAATGCAGAAGAAACAATATGGGATAAGTTTTGAAGTTACAACTTCCTTACAAACTAAGTTATAATTCCAAAACTTTCTTCATGCCTTACTTTCTTAGGTTTTTAGATTCTTAAACAATTTAAGTACTAAACAATTAAATAATCATTTAATTCATAATGATAAACTTTAAATTATAAATTATACACTACAAATATTCATTATTCATTATCAATTACTTAAAATAAATAATACCTTCTTAATATTTTAACAAACTAGCTATCTAGTTATTCACAAATTATTAAAACATAACTCGTAAATAATAAAATATTTAAAAATATTTTATTATTTTTTAGAATATGATCGACCTATATATAATAGAATTAATTTAAAACTAATTTAATGATTATAATTTAAAATTAAATATTTTAAATACTTATTTTAAAATTATAAATAAATAATTAACAATTATTATTAGAAAGTAAATTCTTACACAAATTCTTTAAAAATTATTATTCAACTAATTACATTACTTATTGTATAATAACATTTATTGTTGTAAAAATATTATAGGTCAAGTAATTTTTTTCTCTTGGTAATTATTAACTGTAAATACAATAATTTGTTAAACATAACATTAATTTTCATAATTACTGTAAAATTACTATAAAATATTTATCATAGATAATTAATCACAAAATTTTTAAAGATAATATTATTGTATAATAATTCGTGAAATTAAAATCAGTAAAATAATTATCTTAACTACACTATAATTTTTTCAAATTTTTAATTCAGGTTTGAAGTTATAAATTAAAGAGTGTGAATAATTATGTTCAATTAAAAAATACATATGCACATGCTAATTAATTCTTATATGAAGTAATTACAATGATTTTAAAGTAATGTCACATTAATTTAATTAATTAATTTCTTCTAACATAAGAATATAAATTATATAATATATAAACCTATGTTATAACAATAATTATTTAATGTCACTTAGATTTAATAAACATAATCATTTATAATTATTTATAAGAGTGATTTATTATGGATAACACTAGTAGAAAAAACCCTTGAAATTCAACTAATAATTTTTTGAATTGAAATATAAATTTAAGATTCCAAAATAGTAATTCAGAATTCAAATATCAATTTTTAGATCAAATAAGTTTTTTGAAGTTAAATAACAAATTTCAGAATTGAAATGTTAATTTTCAGAGTCAAATAATAATATTTAAAATTAAAATTTCCATTTTAAGACTCAATTAGTAATTTTCTGAATTGAAATATTAAAATTGAAAATCCAAAATAATAATTTGGAATTCAAATTTCAACTTTCAAGTGAAATAATTTCTTAAAATTTAAATTTTAAACTTCAAAATTCAAATATCAAATTTCAAGTTCAAATAAAAATATTTAAAATAACATCCCCACGTTTTAGACTCAATTTTTTTAAAAATTGAAATAATAATTTTTAGATTTGAAAATAATAATTTAAAATTCGAATATCAGTTTTTAGATCAAATAAGTTTTTAAAATTAAAAAAAAAATTTCAGAATTGAAATTTTAATTTTCATATTCAAATAACAATATCCAAAATTGAAATGTCCGTTTTTAGATTCAATTACTAATTTTCAGACTTGAAGTATTAATTTTGAAAATGTAAAATAATAATTTTGAATTGAAATTTCAGGTTCGAATTAAATGATTGTTTAAAATTTAAATGAAAATTTTTCAGAGCTGAAATATAAATTTTCATATTCACATAAAAATATTCAAAATTAAAATGTCCATTTTTATGATCAATTATAATTTTTTGAATTGAAATATTAATTTTTGGATTCGAAAATATTAATTTAGAATTCAAAATCAATTTTTAGATCAAATAAACATTTTTGAATTGAAATTGAAAATATCATATTCTAATCAAAATTTTCAAATTCAAATAATGTTTTAAACAATTGAAATAACAATTTTCAGATTCAAATATCAAGTATCAAATTTTAATAATTTTTAAAAAAAGTTAAAATAACAGTTTTCATAATTGAAATATCAAATTTCAGATTTGAATAAAAAAATTCAAAGTTCAAATATTAATTTTGATATTCATTCTATGAACAATATACATATGTATGCATATTATATATATAATTTTAATACATACATTAAAATACACCCCTATGTCATTGTAGAATACCTTTAGGATGCAACTAATTTGGTGACTATTACAACTAATGGGACATATCAACCTATTATTGAATGAAAATAAATGTAAAATTAATGCAATCAATAGGATGAAATTTTCTAATAATTACATCATAGTTGTGAAAATGACCAAAATAGTTGAAAGTTGGTCTTGTAGTTGCAAATATTCCCAAATCTAGTCACAAACGACTATAAGTCGCATGTAGTCGTAAATGGAATGGTTACATTTTGACTGATTTCTACTAGTGGTGGTTAATGTAAACTATGACTATGTGTTGAGTCTTTCAAACAAGTGGTTTCTTCAAATGTGTTGAATATAGCCAAAAGTTCTTTGTAATGAATTTCATAATTTATTTCAATCACTTAGAATTTATTTGATTGGAATCGAATAAGATGTAATTGTTCATCACTCCTAATGCATATTCAAATAACATCGTAGGAAGACAAAAATTTGATGCATTTCCTTCAAGAAAAAATAATTTGATGGGTCTACATGAATTCATATGGGAGTTCTGCTGAAATTGTTTTTTAATGTAATTTGAAAGCTTTTGTAACATTTTCATCCCATTTGAATTTGTCCTTGCATGTAAATTGTGTTAAAATAACAATAATCTTTTAATAGTCTTTAATAAAAATTTGATAAAAGCTTATAAATCTTAAGAAACATTGGACATCGTAAATTGGAAATGGGATTTGCTAATCAATGGTGGTCTAAATTGTATTCAAGTCCATTGACAAGCCATTGTTACAAATGATGTAGTTCAACAACTTTACTTTTGATTGATGAAAAAACCATTTTCCAATTTGGAATCACTATGACAAATTATGGTTTTTAAGACGTTCACGTTGACTAATTTGTCATTGTTTACTAATGGACATGTACATTTTGACTAAAAGCCAAGGGTTTGAATGACACATGTATTTTTTTATTAATCAATTTGACTATAATGATTTATTGAACTAGATACATCTAATCAAATTATACAACTTTAATCAAAATGGCTAAAAGCTTGTAGTCAACTGAAACATTTAGTCAAGATGAACAATTCAAAAAAAAAATTTTATTAGAGGGTTCACAATCAAGTTAGTGAAGTTGAAGTTTATTTATTACTTAAAACTATCATATACATGTGCCCACATAATCCAAATCCAATCATACAACTTGTACATTAATTTTGCTAGTAAAGTTACATGAAACTAAGGTTTCTAAAAGAAATTTCAAATTCTAATCATTTGAAAATAAAGTTGCATCCAATCTTTTAAATTTTTGATGCGGGTTAGAGAACCATTAACTGTATTTTTTTGTGGCAAATTTTTGTCATCTTTTGAAAAATATTTTTGAAAAAAAATTATGTCACAAATTCCCTGTTCTCTTGAAAAAAATTCTCCAGAAAACAAAAAAATTACTCAAAAATCATCGAATTTTTACACAATATGAAAGGGTGCTTAAGATTTTCTACTTTCACTTTTTAATATAGCCAAATTTGGCTAAACATACTCATGGATGATCACCACTTGACCAACATCACAAAATTGGGGTAAAAAAACACTGTAATGACACGAATGGTGATGCATGAAATCTTTAAACACATCCAAGTCCACAATTTCAGAAATCAGACAATTGAATCCCATGATCTTTAGTATGTCTTGGTCCATTGTCTAAATTAACCTTAATGCAACAAAATGAAGACAATTGCATCTATCCTAGATCATTAATGGAGCATATTATGCATCCCAATTTACTAAGTCCCACTCAACATTTGTCCCAGGGTGAGTTACATCTTGCCAAATCATGTTTTTGTTATCTAAATACATGAACTTAGTTTACCAAAGTTCATGCAAAGTCTAATGTGTAACATTGGACACTATTTCTCTTCTCATGATGGTCTCAGGGATTCAACTTACACTCTTCCCTTTTCACAAACCAAGTAACCAAATAAACTAGAGCTGTAAATCCAAGGTTTGGTATGTGGAAACAAGGCAAAAGAAAAGGCTCCCAAATTTGGAATGCCAGCAGTAACCTTGACAAATATATACAATAATATTGAGTCTGTTGAGCACTGAGTGAGATGGTCAAGAGACAATGACAACAATGCCTTGTAATCATAGGGTGACGTAGCTGGCTTGCACTAAAGCTTTCTCTTTGGAGGTGGGTCCTTTGAGGGTCGTTGATTCACAGGACATTATGCCTCGACAACAGACACATATATGCGAAGTGGGTTGGAACTTGGAATTCCGTCCTAAAGAGACCAAATAAGAGCTTCTCAGAAGGCTAGTTTGGCCTACATGCAATCGTGGAGATGCTCATCAGAAAGATTGGCAAAGGTGAGGCTTGAGCCCCACACAATTCTGACAATATTTTGATGAACCATGCTTCAGAAACTCACACCATAAGCAGAGATGCCAGAAAAGCCAATCACAGATGTCAAATCGTCAAGATATAACTACAAACATCAGAGTACTAGTAGGACATGTTAAATTTGTTAAGGGCAGTAATATCCAGGTGTGTGGGGGAGGGAGGGGGGATGATCATCAGTGTAAGGGTTAAATACTTTTATTCAAATATTTATGAGCTAGGTAAACCCTAAAGGTACACAGGCTTTAGAAAAGTTCCAATCTTGGTAAGGTTAAGGATATATGCCAGTGTTGGGCAAGTATATGGACCTTGTATACCAATATGGTAATGGTATACAGATTTTTAGCTTTATGTCTCACTATGTGCTAATTTGAATGTAAGTAATATTGAGGAGACCAATATCAACAAGTATTGAACATGAATACTAATATTATGTGAAGAACCCAACATAGCTTTAAATTTTTACATTTTAACTTTGAAATCAATTATAATATAATAAATAGTCACTGTAAAGTTTTTAGAATCACTATTAACATTGGAAACAACCACCCACTTCTTGATTCATGCCCATCCATGATCTGAAATTACACATTATTGCATATCTTCTAAAAATTGCATGTTGAGAATCAAATTTCATGACAAGGTATATAACCATCATTATTTTAAACTTATAAATATCAACCCCCTCATTGTGTACCCTCACGTCTAACTCATACTAACCCCACAACAAAGGATTCAACTGAAAGTAACATACCACATCCACTATCAACTAGTTTGGCATATAATATTTTACCCTTTTAACTCTCATACCCACCTAGTCCAACTATTGACACCAATACTTTATAATCAAATACCTACCAAACTAGTCTAGTCCTTAATACCATTACCTATATATTATACATACAAGCCAACAAACAAGATACTTGGCCAACATTGGAATATGCACTTTACAAAATTATCACTCCATGGAAGGGAAAATGTAATGACCAAAATTAAGATGAATCCATCTTAGCCAAGTGCACACCTTGCAAAACATGTGAATCCTAATATACAAGCTATAGATGATTGTTGCATATGACCCTCTCATTGCTACCTTTAAGACAATTACCCATCTAGAAGGTGAAACCTCAGATATGCAGCAGTTGGATGGAATAAAAGTATGGTAACTCTGAAATGTTTGCTACTTGGGTAGAGGAATTAAAGGGGTAGAAGAAAAATTTCACGCTATCTGGCAGGTTACATGTTTATCCTATACCAGTGTTTGGTGGTTACTTAGTTTGGAGAGTTAGAACCACCAGTTCCAGTTAGTAAAAATCAAACCAGAACCAGGTCTGATTTTTGGAATCAGTTCCAGAATCAGAACTAGAATTTCTATTTCTGAAGAAAGGGATTCCCAGTTCCATTTATGCGTGGAACCAAAAATGATATTTTTGAATCTTTTTGGGAAAAAGACAAGAACCTAGGCTAACCAGAAGTTAACTGCCAGTTAACTGCCAGTTCATGTGTGGGTTGCCTAGAACTAGACTGAAGTTGGGTCTGATTTTCAAAACCAGAAATTCAATTTCTTGTAAAGAACCACACCCAAAGCTGAATTCCCCATTTCATTTATGTGTAAAATTGAAACCAAAATCGTTCTAATTGAATTTGAACCCGAAACAGAGGTAAGTAAAGAACCGCACCATACAGGTATCTACCATTAGTGTCCAGTTGGAAGACCTGAAAGACCTACCTGGCAATACGACACAGCTACACCCATTTATACTCAACTTAACTTATTGCAGCTGACATTCTGATTCAATTTGACCATCCACATAGATAGAATTATTAGAGATGAAGTTCAATTTGTTTGTTCTGTTGTGAACTTGCACTGTCAACAAAGAAAGAGAGAACTGTCTTATGCAATCCACTTATCTGGCACACTGATTGAAACAACAAACTTCACATATGGGTGACCTTGGTTTCTTGGGATTGGATTTAAAGCTTTTGTCTTCCCTCTGCCGTTACAAAAAAAAAAGTAAAAACACCATGAGAATCACACTCAAAGACTAGACTGCATACAAATGCAAAGTATTCTCCTATGTTCCTACAGTAATAGGGTGGTACTAAAGTTTTGCACTAACATCTTCTACAAATGTTCAAGAGGAAATTGATTCCAATATGGTTTGCTATATGACATTCTTGTACTTGGCAGATCTTTGAGAGGCTTGGAAATTGGAGAGATCTTGGTTTTGATATTGAATTAAATTGATTTTTGGTTAGATCTTGTTTATTTGGGATTTTCAAGTAAAAATTATGACATGTCCTGTACATTTTGTTGGACTTCAAATGTGTCTTCAACATTGTTTGGGTTGCAAACAATCATGTGCCAGTCACCTATTCATAATAGGTGATCGAGGACCCACTACTGAACATTGTAAGGGCAAGAAAATTACATTGGTCCATGGGAAGATGTTTGGGTGCCATTCAATTTTGAACACATATCCACAGCTAATCCAGAGTGACGTGAAAGAAAAATGAACGAACTACACAAAACAAAACAGAACAGAACAAGGGAGTAAGGTGTCATCCTCTGTAACCTAGAAATTTGAGCTTGGTCTGTAGTAAGTACAGATAGACAAGGTAACTGGAACTAATGATGGTATATTTGCCCGTGTTGTGCAGTTATTTGAATTTTTAAAGAACCATATTTCTGGGTTTTAAAATATTTCAGAATCAATGAACTTCTAGTTCTGGTTCTTTGGAAAAAAATTGGAATCAAAGAACTGCGAGTCCTGGTTATTTCAAAGACCTTAAAAACCCTGTGGTTTTCATGAAAGAACCAGTAAAGAACTGGTGGGTTTTAGAGCTAGTTATTTGATTTTTTCAATTTTTAAGAACCATGCTTACATACCAGAAATGGTTATTTGATTTTTTGAGAACACAGTTATGGGTCCAGAGAACCATCCTGATACCCACTGAGATCAATTCCTGCTTATGATAACCGCCCAATACTGAATTTATGTGCTTTTCAATAGAACCAATTTCTGGGGCTCACAACTCTGGAGCTTGTTCTCTACCATTAGCCTACCAGAATTCCAGTTGTGCTTCTGCATTAAATTGGTTCCTCAATGAGAAGATAGAGTGGTTGTGCCAACCCTCTCCTAGAGGTTTGACCCATAGGTGACACATGGATTTTAGTGACTTCACTACCCTCAGCATAGTTGGGTTGTTTGACATAAATACACTATAGCACCGCTCAGCGGCGAATTAAACCAACAACCATTTTCAAGGTGACCATGAATTCCAACCACTTGGCCTATTGACTTAGACTCCACATGAAGACATGTAGATTCCTATCCTTGCAGTTGTGAGTGCTTGCTTGCAAGCCATTGCTTTCCAAAAACAAGTTGTTTGTTAGGGGAGGGAAGAAGAAGGGGACGGCTTAATACGTAATACCCCATCATGTAGCTGCATGATTACATAGTGAACTAGGTTGGTGCAATACCCTAAAGCTCAAAAGCAAATAATGGTGCATGTCTGTGTTTTGACTCAGCACAATCTGGATACAAGTGTTTACCACTTGTCTAGTCTCTCATAGTCATAGTGTGTAGGGCCCCTTAACGAGCACAAACCAGCCCTCTCTGGAGAATCTGTACTACTCCCTGACCTAGAGTGAAGAAGGGGGGTTTTATCTGAAGGAAACGTTTTACATGCACAAAAGGGTTCAAGCACAACCCGGCACATTGAAATGGCACTTGGAAGTCATCAAACAATGTAGTCACTACCTATAGAGTGATGTCATTTGATGTTGTGTTCATTCATCCATATCCATCCAGTATTTTGTGTTGGTGCTAGGTTGGCTATGTGCTGTGTTCAATTTCTTTAAAATACTCTCTATTGGATCAAGTGGAATTGAGCTCTAGATTGTGGACATAGATGCTTAGACATCAGTTAGTTGAAATATTGTTATATGCCTTGATTGGGTATACCTATTGTCCTTTCCCTATAGGGTAACAGCCTCAAAGTGGGGCATTTCTGACATAGGCACTCCTTGATGGAAGTGCCCCTTGGCTCCACCTAGGGTCGGCGTTTATTTCAGCAACGCTCCGCTCCAAGGTCGTTACCCAACATATTGCACTGGCAGAAATTATTTTATGCTGATACCCAGTGGGTATCTCCCCTCCCACAAAGATGTCAAATTATAGTAGTATATCCCACAATAAACACCACATGCATTGTTATGTATGAAATCACAAAGTTTATCCACACATGTGTCATGAGCAACCACCTTTTGTGTGGCAAAAACCACATTCTCTTGTAGTGCAACCTATGGTGTTGAGAAGAGGCTGTGTCATGCCAGCTGCTTTGGCATCAAAGTTTATAAATATGAGCTATACATATGATTATAATACTTTAATTACAAATTGAGTAGGGATGATTTAGAGGTTGAGTGCTATAGTCAACCAACCTGGATTGCAAGCCACACACTTCATATTGGTGGATTATTTTTTGCAGATAGTTGCTACTGTTGCATTGGTGAATAACATTCTCACTGAAAGGTTGGTGAATTGGATTTTGTGTGCTGTATATAGCATGTCGTCCAAATCATTCAACCTCAAACTTCCTTCTCGAAGTTCTCTTTCCTTCTTGATTCTGTGAAGCAAAATGCTATCCCCCTCCCCCACCCAAATTACATTGCTAGTTAGAAAAAAATTCAGCATTTACACAACAGCGAGCACTACTAACCGGTTCCATAATTGAAAGTATCTCAACTTTGAATTTCATTTGACAGATATCAGAAATGAAACTTGGAAACAGAGATGGTACCTAATAGTGTTTTTCAATTCAATTTTTTAGTGTAGTCAAAGTGGCAATCATCCACTAAAAGATATAGTCAAATTTGGCTATACACTATAAACAAGATATGAAAGTAAAATATTTGAACATCCTTCTATATTTTTGGCTACCTAACATAACCTAATACAGATGTCTGCTGGTTTTCAAATTTATATTCTGAGAATATGGAAATAGAAACCCCCAAAACTCTAGGGTTTGAATTGATTTTTTGGCAATCAAGACACTTTGTTATGAATAATGCATAGTTACCTACCCGGAAGATATATAACAGGCACGATGAGGAAACAGCTGCAACTGATACCTACTTTTTGGATGACATAATTGGCCCACATGTTTTATTTTCACCTCTATAGCCAATAATAGAAGATTGAACTCAAGGGTTTTTTTTGGTCAATTTTGTGGTTTCAAAAGATCAATTCTTTCCATATTTTAGGCAATTTTTTTGGAAATTTAAAGTCAAAAATGGAAATTTCCAAAATATTCTAATTGTTTTGTCTCCTCAATGAGAAAATTCACCAGAATAAAAAACTCTGATTGTGCTGTGCTTTGAGTTTATAGCATTTTGGTTATGTCCAAGGTAAAATATGGTGAAAGGACTAGAAGTTCATCCTTTATTCCTCATGCTACTTTGCTAGTGCAACTCATTTTCTGATCTGCTCTCACGCAAAACTTCAGTCCACAAAAGAAAATTCCTATCAATTCCAAATCGCAAGCCTATCAATTGCAATCACGTGTGAAATTGAGGGAACTTGGTCTCCAGCATTATCATTGAACAAATGAACACATCCAACTAATCAATCATTGTGATGTGTTCAATTATAAAACACCATGTGGAATGTGGATATGGTGCATATGTGCAATCAAGTCAGCTAGATATTCACAACTTACTGAATGCTCAATGCTTTCTTATCTTCATGGTTGTATTGACCACGCTTGTGTCTTGGGAAAGGAAAATGATAGTGCTCTTGTCTTGTGCTTAGGTTCTCTATTTACAATAAAATGCATGGGTTTGGTACCAGGGTATTCTCTCTTCCAATTCAATCTAGTGTACTGGGATCACAATTTTCCTCTTTCTAACTTTTCCATGAATCAATACAGAATTATTATGTATAACTTATGACATGTCACATGTGGATGGGTCAACAATTTTTTGGATGATCTGGATATCAAACTGCGTTTGATTTGAGTTCCTTGGCTAGTATTTTGTTTCTAGTATACAGACATTTTCTGACTTCTTATATTAGATGTAGAGGAAATTATTGTCAGATTACCTTCCTTGGAAATTGACAACAGCCTTTTGTAATTTTCTGTTTATCATTTATTGGAATTCAGAAGGAATCTATCATTGAACTTTCAATTCACCCCAAACGCGAGTTTGTTGGTATTGCTATCCAGTTGTTGTTTAAAGAGAAACCAAAGGTCAACTACATGTGCCTGAGTAACATGATAATAGAATTCTGCCAAATTAGACAACAAATGCCATGGAAACAATACGAGTACACTCAGTCACTCCAGTGTTGGGTGGGTATGTTGAGCGTTGAGTGAAACAGCACCCACATTGGCACCATGGTAAAAATTCCAAAATCCATTTCAAAATATTACAAATATCCCATGCTCAGACTAAATCAGGGTCTCTGAGTTCAAATCTAACTTTTTCTTGTGCTTAATATAGCCACTAAGACACCTCCCTCTAAACGGCAATGGTACCCACTTGGGTGCCAGGGTTCACTCTGGCCTGTATGCTGATCATAATGTATTAGCCAGCTAAGGAATCAGGATAAACAAAGTTTTAAAATATATAATATCAGTTTAGTAAAGCCTGTAACACATCCAACACAGAGTGTTGATTATTTTCCCATTCTCACCGATAAATATGAAAATTTGTAACTTGACAGACTATTTAAATGCCGCCACTTAGGCCAATCGTTTTGGCCAGCCAATCGAAAGCAGTCATTTTCCTTCACTTCTTTTGGAGATCAAGGTATTATATACATATTTGTGAGTGCAAATGAGAGCATTAAGCTGAGCCAAACATATTATGTACATGTCATTTTACTATTGCTGCTGAAGATGCTCTTAATATTGTTTGATAATAGTGTATTACTTGGCTGGTACAGATGGCCTTTCACAAACTGCTTTGCAATTATCTTCCTTGGATCTGTGCAATAAACTTATTTAAAAGTAAGTCTTATTTTGGCCTGACTTTGGTCCTCATTGTACTTCCTCATCCTCTCCTGCGAGCTTATCCATAAAGTCCATCAAAGTGAGAGAGAATCCCTCCCCAAAACTAAAGATGAACTCTCAAAAGTCATTACCATAGTTTTTTTAAAAATTAGATTACAATCTACCTAGGTTATGATCATTTAACTTAAAAAACTATTTAAGTAAGTTACTAAGTTAATGCCTACTTACCCATGGGGTACCTATCTACCCACCTTCCTATGTAGAATAGGGACCGTAAAAAGCTTACATGGGAATTAATTAGGCCTTATCTAGGTGCTTACTTAAGGACCATCTAAGGATTCACCTAAAACCTACCAAGAGACTTACCTAGGTTAGGGAATACTTAGAGGCTATTTAGGAGATTGCATTAGGCCTAGGTTAAGGGATATCTAAAGATTATTTAGGGGGACTACTTATGAAATATAAATTAGAAGGGCTACTTAAGGAATATCTTTTAGGTAAGGGAATACCTAAAAAGCTATGTAAGGACTATCAAAAGATCACCTAGGGGCCTAGGTAGGTTATGGGTTATTTAAGATAAAGGCTATCAAAAGTTTATACAAGGAGTTACATAGGGGTTACTCAAGGATCTACTTAAGTAAGAGGATACCTAAAGGTTATTTGAAGTCCTACTTAAAGAGCCACATAGAGTTTACATAGGGACTATGAATCAACCTTAGGCAACCCTAAGTAGTCCCTATGTAAGCCCTATGTAACCCTTTTTTGCACTATGAGTCAACCCTAGATAATTTCTTCAATAATCAAGTTAGGTATTCACTAACATAAGAAATCTTTAGCTAGCCCCACAAATAAGTTCTATGTAACTCCCTAAGGTAGACCCTTAGGTGTCTCCTTATCTAACCCTTTAGATAAGCTGTAGGTAGTCCTTTAATAATTCTTAGGTATCCCATAACCTAAATAGGCTTGTAACTAGTGGTTCCCTACATATTCTCTAGGTAGGCTTCTAGGTAGACCTTATATAGCCCCCTATGTAAACTTTTGATAACCCATAGGCAGCCCCCTAGTTAGACTCTACATAAGTTTTTAAGTAGTTTTTAAGTATCCCATAGCCTAGGTAAATTTTGAGGTGTCTCCTTGGATTCCTTCTAAGTAAACCTTAGCTAGCTCCTTAAGCAATTCTTAGGTATCCCATAATGTAGATGTCTTATATAATCCCTAGATAGAATTTAGGTAATTTCTTAAATCCCCTTAGGTAACCCTAACATATGTAAGCCCTTCAGTAAACAAATAGACAAAAGCAAAACACAATAGACATGAAGAAACTCAAATCATCTGGGTTAAGCAGGAAATTTTAGTTTCCTTCTCTTTTGTAGTCTTTTGGCGCTATGCCAAACTACAGTAATTTATTATGGGATGTACATAGTTCTTACTTTTTAAAACATGTTTGAAGTAGGCAAGTTTGTTTTTGTTTAGTTTAGGCATGTAAACTTTGGTTACATGTGGCCGTTTTTTTATCGGTTGTACAGTGCTAACATTGTAAAAATTCAATTTTAGGTTATGCATAGGTAAGTAAAAACTGGATTCAGAGTAGAACCAGACCCAAGGGTCTATAAAATTATTAAAAAATTCCTTGGACTGGAAGGGGAGGTTCACTCAGATTTTTTAAAAGTTGGAATTAGAACTGGAGGTTCTCTTGAAAAAAGAGAACAGGATAACACAGGTCCACAGATGCTACTGAAAAGAAAACAGTAATCTACTATCCTGATGAATGTAGGAACACCTTCCATGTGCACTCACATTAGAGCTGGAAGATGATAGAAACAATGATCAAGCCTATGGCGATAGAGGGAAATTGTGAGGACCCTCAACGAAATAGAGCATTACCATTTGCTAGTAAATTTACAGAGCAGGAATTTGGGTGATACAATAATTCGTGGGAGTTTAGACAGAAGATAATTGGGTTTTGAGCTGCACCTAACTTGCAAATCCGTGAGATAAATTGGGTCCTAGGTACAAATTATAATTTGGGAACAACACACATGAGAGAGAGAGAGAGAAAGAGAGAAAGAGAGAGAATGATGAGGAAAGCGCCTCCCTAACAAACTTGTGCTGATGAGGAATCCCCAACAAAACATGGGTCCGGACTTCCAATCTTGAGCCCCAGCTTGCAGTAAGTGCATTACAGTGATCTATCTTTACAAGCTGCAACTGCCCTATTATTGCGCATGATCATGATATGTCTCTTTCTAGCCCTATAAATCCAACCTCGCTAATGGAGCAGAGCATCCAAGTTTGACAGTGGCTTAGAGCAGCTTCTTCTCACTCATCCCTTTCTGCCAGACTCTTAGCCTTTCCAGACATATAACTAGATCTCGAGATTGATCATATCATTTGTGCTCATTCTAATTAAATTGCAATCTATATAGCTACCTCTTTGATCAATCCCCTCGAGTAGTGAGTAGATCTCCTGCATAGATCTCCTCTGATCTGGAGCCTTCCACTAGTATTGTTCTCGGTCGAGCTTGTACCTCTTTTGGGCATCGCTCTGTGATTTCTCCCTCGTGTATTTCGATTCTGAGCTTCAAAAACGAGATCTAGATCTTCGATTTTAGAATAGTGTTGTAGTAGACACTTGTAAGTTCTTACTGGGATTAGTACTGTCTTCCGATTGGGAAATTATATGCAGGTGTTTCGTTTGGGAGCTGCTAAGGATAGTCGAGTATCGAAGCAAGCCAAGAGAGTTTGGGATCCTTTGACGAAGTCAATCGACAGCTCCAGGTATGGGATTCACGGGAATCCGGCGGGTGGTGTTGCTGGCTTCTGTGGTAGCTGCCTTTCTGGCAGTGGTGGCTCATGCAGCGTATTTTCCCGTTAGCTTCAACGAGAATTACGCATCCACCACCAACGCCGAACACACGCAAGTTTTGAATGGCGGGGAGGTTGTCAATTTGGTTCTCGATCAAAGCTCTGGTAATAAATTTTGGTCCATTCTTCACTCTCAGAACGTAGCCGGAACAACAACCCAGATGGCTTAATTCGGCCTTCAGTTGATGAACTTAATTATCTAGTGGGAATTCAGCTGCAATTGCTTGGGATGTAATTCCTCATAACTAGACTTGTACTAATTGTACCTTGATTCCTCCATATTCCCTTCCTACTAGTTGGAAGTTGTTACAACATGATGCGGTGTCTCCTCGACTGTGTTGAAAATGTACAGCTGCTGCATTTGGATCCAAGGGGTTATATTTGTTCGGAGCCATCGGCATGAATATCAAGCTCGTCCCTGGCAATTCTGCCGGCACTGTTACTGCCTACTACGTAAGATTTCATACAACTTGCTCCATATATAGGACTCAATTGCAGATGACACTGAACTAGTAATGTTTTGAAGAAAATTAACAAATCTCCTCTTGGGGCTAATGTTGTGAAGAAAATTAGTTCGAACACAGTTACCTCTTGGGGATGGAGCAATTCACGAAAAGCTGTGTTTTTGGCATTTCCTAGTGCATAATGACCTTCTTAAATTTGGCCTGTGTAATTCGACGCACATCCCAAGACAAAACGTTTCGAATTTCACTTTTCAATCACCTTTTTGTTTCATAAGATTATTCAAATTTGAAAGTTTATCCTGTTGGGGGAAGGAACCCGTTTTTTAGTCTTCCCGCATTTTCGGGCCTGGCCGAGGGAGGATTATCTCAAAGAGCTTCCTTCACCCTATAAATGAAGGAGGTGAACATTGGCCTTGACGGATCACACAAGAACCCGATTCCATAACTCTGCGGCATAATTGCCTGATTCAGTGAAATCCGGTTATGAACTTACTCCTAAAGATCACTGATGGTTCAGTGTTGGTGCTGAATTCCAAGATTCGAACTCAAGATTTTGCACGGGAAAACTCCTCGATGCGGCGGCCGTCTCTTGTTACGCTACAGATTTGTGCAGGAACTAGTTGAATTTTGTCTAAGAACGCGTCTTCCACGTGCAGCCAGCGCTGGTCCATATAATTGAACAGACATAAAATAATGCTGCAATTATATTGCATGTTGCAGTTATCATCGGGAGGAGATCGTCATGACGAGTTGGACTTCGAATTCCTGGGCAATGTGAGCGGTCAACCCTACACGCTACAGACAAATGTGTTTGCCCATGGAGTTGGGGGCCGGGAGCAGCGGATCAGCCTCTGGTTCGACCCAACTGCAGAATTCCACAGCTACGCCGTCCGCTGGACGAGGGAAATCATCATGTAAGAAAATCCTGGCCATGGATCCAAGGAAAAAACTGATGCCGTAACTGGACAGTTTAACTTACATGGACTAGCCATTGATCTAAGAGCAATATCAGCTAGGTCAAGCAAAAGGGAAATCATGAGCTCAATCTACTCTGTAAACCACTCGAGAAATTCCTAACTGCATGTATTGGGTGCCAGGTGTCCCCCCCCCAACCCACCCCCAATTTTTGTGGTATTGAAAATTTGGCGATTTTTTTAAAATAGAAAAATTAGTCGAATTTAAAATAGGAAAAAAAATCAAAAAAATCAAAAGATTTGCTTAGAAAACCCATAAAATATTCACTGAAGGCACCTTATATAGATGAATATGCCTTGTAGAAAAGAGAGACAGAATCTTAGGTCTACTATTTTGGAGTGGGAAGGACCTTACATGTAATCGTAGGTGCATGGTCCCTCCAGCATCTGTAGTTGGCCTAATATCCCTTTCACTCCTGCTGCCTCGTGATTCAGATGTATGTTTTTGATTATGCTTTACCACTGGTATGGGCCATGGGGGGGGGGGAGCATTCTCAAAATGCAAGGCTGGACTCAGCTACTGCCTTGTCCTAGGTCCCTTCTTTTGGGAATGCCCCCACCTTGGGGCTTTACCCTACACCCCTTACTCAACATCCTCAATCAATTTCAATGTGCATGTTTTGAGTCATTTTGGTCTGGAAAAAGCTTGTGCATTTGAGTTGGAGGTTGGGATGTGCAATCATAGCCAGCAGGCAGGTGGGGCAGTAAGGACCTTGAGGTACCTGGGGTACCTCCAGGGAGGAGTTCTATGTCCATCCACCTGAACTTGTGATCTTTTTTCATGGAATACAGATTCTTTGTGGACGATACGCCAATTCGCGTCTTCAGGAACAATGAGATTCTGGGGGTGCCATTTCCCAACGCACAACCCATGGGCATATATGCCAGCCTCTGGGATGGGAGCTCATGGGCCACACAAGGGGGAAAATACCCTGTCAATTGGGCTGCTGCACCTTTTGTTGCATCATTCAAGGGATTTGGGGTAGATGGATGCGAGGCAGTTGGTGGCAACATTGCAACTTGTGCAGCCGGTCCTGTGTATGCTTGGTGGAATGCACAACGATACCAATACCTAACAGCACAACAGATAGATGCTTTGAAATATGTGCAAAGCACCTATCTTCATTACGACTACTGTGCCGATAGAGTTAGGTACCCTGTTGAACCATTTGAATGCGTCAAGAACTGGTATGGTTCATAGGAATACGCAGCTCCAAGATTATGACTGAAAACGCCTCATTTTGAAGCAATAGGTAAATAACTGCCATTGAAAATTTCATGTGCATCATCAATGATAGCCCCATGGTGATCCACTCACTATTAACTACATAATAATTCTGCTTGCCCACGTTACAACTAAGATTGAGAATACATGTGCCATTAGAGAGATCCAACATCATGGTGAATAAACAGCATAAACAAGCTTCTTTCTCAGCAAGATTTTGATCTAATAATTGGAAAGCATTGCTTTTGTTATGTTTTTTTATTAAACATCTCTGGCAACCATGTAGATAGCAAATGAGTACGAGTGCTTAAGTGATTGCTAACTAGCTTGGTTGTACTTGGAATCCTTATTGTTTATTTTGATTTCTTCCCCATATTGCTTTTGTCTTTATAATGTTTTTAATGTTTAATGTGCTTAGAAGAGTCATGCAGTTAAGAGTTTAATATTGCTTAGTCACCATATTGCTTTTGTCCTTAGAATGCCTAATGTGTTGACAAAAAGTCATGCATTTAGGAGTACAAGTGATTAAGCGAATACTAACTAATTTTGTTGTGCTTGGAATGCTTCTGTTGGTTACTTAGGCTCCTTGACCATGTTGCTTGTGTCCTTAAAATGCTTAAGGTGGTTGAAGTGTTTCTATTGTTTATTTAGGCTCCTTCACCATACTGCTTTTGTCCTTACAATGCTTAATGTGCTAGAAAAGTCAGCATTTTGGAGTGCAAGTGCTTAATTGATTACCAACTAGCTTTGTTTGGCATGGAGTGCTTTTGTTACGTATTTAAGTTCTTTCATTGTATTGTATGTGTCCTTAGATTGGTGCTACTATGATTGCAAGAATACTTGGTAATTTGATTTTTTATAGAAAACACTTAATGTTTTGTAATTTCTAAATGATTATTAAGAATTGGTGTGTCTTTTAGTTACATGTTGTCATGTGCTTGAAGTGATTTTTACTATTGTAGATTAACATCCAAATTTTTTTGATGTCCTTTGAGTACTTCTAGTGATTATAGCTTATTGATATGATCATGTATAAGTTTAACAATGATAGAGCTTGTCCAATATTTTGTAATTCAAATGGTGGCTATAATTTGAGTTCTGTACAAACTTCAAAACCAAGTATCCAAATGCTCCTATAATGTTCACAACATTATAATCCCTTTCTAGATATAAAGATTAATAAGTTGGAACACATGTTACCACCAAAAGTGCATTGGAACACCATTGTGTTGTTGTCCATCTATTGATATAATTGATCTTAGCAAGTGTGATGTTCATTTCACAACTTATGTTAGTTTATAAGATGAAAACACACTAATATGGTGGGGCCAAAATTGTTGTCACATTGTTTTTTCTCAAGGGTACCATGTTTAAATTTCAACCATGTCATTATTATGAAATATTTTCACAATTTTTTGCACATTATGGTAGATCAAAACTCAAAGAAATCAAATGCCCAAAAATATATTTTTTTAATTTTCATATAGTGATGTTAAAATATATTTGTACATCTAAACATACTAAGAAATGAAAATATATTCAAGAAATTTTTGAAATGATTTTTAATCTTTATGAAATTTGTAATATTTACAAACATTGTGATTCCATATGATTGGAATAGGTTTGTGAGTCACATGAAAAGTTTGATAATTATTATATCACAAATGGATTTTTTTTAGGTTGATGATCATAAATATGTGATACATTAAAATTTTGACAAACAATCATTTTCAAATGAAAAGTGCTAAGAAATGTGAAATGAACCATTTTGTAAAATTCCATTTCAAAAAAATTTTGGTTGACTAATTTAAACCAAAACCTAATTCAATCTACAAGAAGAAATGGGATTTATTATACTACATGTACCATAAATATACTCATTATTCTTTGAATTTAATATTTGAATTAATTTTTTTTATTTTCACATAATATTAGATAATATTAATTGTGTGAAAATCAAAATATGAAACCAAAGCACCAAAAATGAAACCCAAAATTAAATGTAACACATTTTAAAGGTGTATACTTTTGGGATATGTTGGGAAAGTGCACAAGTTGGCCCCGTTTAAAGTGTTTTCACCCTATACTAGATCTTTGGATTATTGTTGTTTGTATGAAGCTACCTAATTCACAATGTTTGTGTTATAGGTGAATGCAAACTTTGTGGCATTTTAAATTTGACTTTTGTTTTTGTTTTTAAAAGCTTTCTTCAAAGAAACTTGTGAAATGGAGGAACATTGGTTATGATATTGGGCAAACATTTCATGGTAAAAAGAAAAAAACTTTCAATTGATCCTATATCATGAGGTTGTTTTTAAAGAATTGATTTCATACCTAAAGCCAAGGTTGCAATCATTTGTGACCCATAACTTTGTATCTAAGTGGTAGAAGCACCAATTTAAGATAATATTTATGTCAATTCCTTCTAGTTCAATCTTTTTTGTGTGGATTTCTTTGAGAACTACACAATGCAAGTGCAAACGGAATCTAAAACATGCATTAGAACATAACTTCCAAATAAACATCTTGTTTATTTCACATATAAGCTCAATTTAGCACATGAACTTGGAACGTGTATTTAATTAATTTCAAACTTTTAAAAAGTCCAAAAAATTTAAACTTTTAAATTTAGATAGTTTTAAAAATTTTGAAATTGCAAATTGAACATGGTGGTCAACAAATTCAATGCATATCAATATTGGTAGTGATCATAAGAATCACATCAAAGAAGATTAATTTGAATATTGTGTAAATCATAAATGCAAAAAATCAAATAGAATTAATACTTAATAATCATTCCACCCTAGGCTATTTTAAGTTATTATACCTTAAATTGTTCACAACTATTCGGTTATTCCACCTAAGGCTATTTTAGATTTTTTAAAAACTATTTAAAACTATTCCACCCTTGGTTATTTTAGGTTAATGTATGTTATTCCAACCTAAGCTATTCTCAATTATTTTGAATTATTCTAAGTTATTCCAACCTAGGTTATTTTTAATCATTCCACCTTAAGGTGTCTTTTATTATTTTAGGTTCTTTTAACCTAGGTTTTTTTCTTTTGGCTCCAACATAAAATTAACAAAAAAATAAAGTGCATAAACTATAATGTGAAAAAATTGATCTATAAATAACTATTACATTGAAATGGTTCTTCATTTTAGATAACTTAGAAAACAATTTCAAACCATTAAGTCTAGCAATCCCACTTGTTTGGGAAAAAAAATCAAACCTACACACAATTTTACAATGTTGAAAATTGAAAATGATGGTTCTTTTCTAATACCTTTTCTGTTGGTACTTTGAAATATTCACAAATGTAACAAACTTCATTATACATTTAACTATTGTTCATTCAAGATAACCAAAAAAAAAATTCAAACCATCAAATTTAGTAATTTCATTATTCATAACATATTTTTTTCACACTTAACCACATGTACATTTGTAATTATAATCTATAGTCACAATTCAAGTTAAATAAGACACTACATGATGTCCATTCACTTATGAACCACATTATTAGTCACAAAAACACCTAAATTTTCATCTATTGTTGAATGTCATCAGTTGTTGGATGATATATTATATTTTTCATCTTTATTTTCATCCAAACAACAATAGTCGAAGGTCATAGTCACATATGCATCTTAAAACCACTTTGTAATCACATATTATATAATTTCAAATTGTTTTACCATGGTGTCATAGAGGATAACTTCATCAATAGTTATAAAAATGGTTAATTTGGACACAAGTTCCAAACACATGGGTTGATATGGACAAGATTCCTTATAATGCATGGAAATGACTAGATGTCCTATGCAACATGTCCTATTTAATTAATAGTCATGTGATCATAAAGCCATGTATGTATGAGAACAAACTCAATTGTATGTGTAGTCATAAAAAGACACTTTTTGGGATAATGAAATGTCTTGTAGCAAATACATAAATGATTGCATTAATTGTATCTAAAGATCCTCCACCCAATTCAAATTACCTTTTGAAATTAAAAAATGTTTTGGCATTTAAAAATGCATCAACTATTCAAAATATTTGCCATTTTTTAGACACTCAAGCAAATTAACACCCAAAAGTGCAACAAAAGAATAGACAAAAACATGTAAGTTAATTTCAAGGATAGCTAGATTTTTTCATCTATAAATTTGGAAGGGCATCAAAATTTTCCCCTTCACATTTTAAGTGACAACCATGTTGAGGTAAACAATTTGCCAATGACATGAGAAATTTAGCTCCAACCACATTTTAGTTCACATCTTAGTTTTAACTAGTTTAACACCACATGTAATTTAAATGTGGCCCTAATGGCTAATTTGCAAAAATGAAAAAAAATCATTTCAAGCACCATGGTTCTAAAATCTTATGTGTTTTAATTATTTGGGAGGGTATAAAACAAGTAGTTCACTACATAATGATTTTGTCGTTCATGGTAGGTTCAACCCTCAAATTAAAAACTTCTCTTCCTAGATCTAGAATTTCTCATCTAGACATTGTATGTTGTTTTATGGAACATTCCATCCATAAATGCACATATATTATTTTAGATGTCACTCACACATGACCATAAGTTTGAGCCAAATCCTTCACCAATTTGTAATCTCTTCCCTACCAAAGAACAAACAAACTCTTCCATTCAAGAACTAGTGATAGGTTGGATGTGGATAACCATTAATGATCTCTGATGAATTTTATTTGTTATTCTATGAACATCTACATTTTATTTATTTATTTATTTTGGGCAATGAATAAGTTCTCCTTGGCTTTGAATAGGCCATGTTGAATGCGATTTAATGCAAACTTTCTTGATTTCTTTGAACAAATGGTACACCAAGGCAACTATGACCACCGAAAGGGATATTATCCATCCAAACGTCTCACACTATGATTGCATTTTGATTACCCTATTAAACTTGATTGATATTGCAACTATCATCATCAAAAAAGAAGGGGAGATGATTTCTGATGTGGAAATCCTTAACATTGTGAATACAAAACTCAATAAGATTTGCTAAAATTTCCAAAAATAGAATGAAGGTTACTACAAATGTTATTTCTACATCTGAATCCTTCTAGACATCAAACTTTGTTATTCTAGTTTTATGGACCTCAAGGGATTAAACCTCTCTTGATTTCCTCTCAAGGAACCAACTGGTTGCTTAATGAGTGTGGTAGCTCATATTTTAACAACAGAAATCCCACAAGTGCAACACCAACATCATTACGTGGTTTTTCTTAGAAGCTGGACAAAGATTAGAATAGAACATGTGGGTGTGATCTTGTACATTTCATAGTATCCTATTGTTCCAAAATCCTTGGAGCTCCCACTATCCAACATGTATTTTCTTCTCAAAATGAGCACATTGCACATTCACATTAAGACCCCCAAACTATCAAAGATGATGTTGCCACAACAATCGCTCCTAAAATCGTGGACTCATTCATCATTTCCCTTGCTTTGGTCCCTAAAATGCAACTGCTAGACCTCCTAATCTCTTCTTGACACTCTTGGCATAGTGGAAGACCAAGCATCAAGTTCGTGAGAAGAAGTCTAAAAGGATTTCTATCCCCAACTGATTACTATGCAATTCCAAACCAACTCCACATGTTCTAACTAGTAGAAAACAAGAATTTAGCTTCTCCCCACTTGCCAAAAATTTGCCTTCCTTCTCCTCAATTAACTTCATACAACTTTCTTTTCTCCACCTTCCTTCGCTCCCCTAAAAGCTCTGCACCAATCCTCCTCCAAAACTATGATTCACACTACACATAAAGAGTATCCATTGAACAGTCAAGATCGTGCTCCATCATTGAAACCAACTCACCAAAACCATTCCACAATAACTTGCAAAACAACAAACCAAGCCAAAAACAAAAAAACAAGAAATTAAACTTTTCAACATCCTTGAAACACCATGGCTTCGATAGCTCTACCACGGAGCTTAATTAAGGTTTTTGCTTTCATCCACAGAAAACGTTTGACACCGTTTTTAGGTCAGACTATAATATTCTAGTTTATCCTATGTTGGCAATTAGCACAAAAGCAACCCATTGCAACAATCATCAATTTGAGCACATATGATTTTTCATCCATTTACGATCAAATGGTTCTTCATTTTGGATGACAAAATACTTGCAAAATATCATCTCATAATTTAGTCTAAAGGTTTCAGAAATATTTATTTATTGTGTTATCCTTGGATGCATGTAGGTAAAATAAACTTAGACCATAGCACAATGCTAAAGTTGATAATTCTACATTTCAATTTCTATTCTTTTTCATCTATTGAAATATACTATTAAATTTTTGAAATCATTAATAAAATTTGACCCCTACCAGATTAAAAAGGGGATGGAAAATGAAATGAAAATGACAATGTGGATCTTGTGAGGGTACTTGCACAAAGTAGGACAAGTAAGGACTCTTTTGATTAAAACTATCTAACTTAAATACATTAAACATCAAGAAATAGCAAGATGAACAATTGGTGTTTAAATAAAATGAACACATGTTATAATATTTTGTTCTTTGTAGCATAGATAAATTCAAATAATCTCACATATGATATTATTGGTCCAACCTTTTTCAGATTATGAATTTAATTTTGGTAGTATTTTCTTATGAGTTGAATGGTTTTCTTTCTTAGTTTGGTAGTGTTTGAAAGCATTTGGAGCTTTGGGATTTTAGAGAAAAATGATCCATGAGTGACTGGTATATTTGAAAGTGAAAATAATATAATCTATTTATTTAGAGATCAGGAAGTTGAATGCTCATCCAGCTTGTGGGATCAAAGAAAACAACCTCAAGGAGGAAACACAAATCATTAGATTTGGAGTAGGTGCACATAAATGAAGATGGTAACAAATGCTAATATGGTGATCTTAGCCCTAATATAAAAGAACAAGGGGGTGATTTTGCCCAATCCAATCTTCTTGCTCCCTTCTTGCGTAGCTCAATGTGCTGAGTGCTGTTGCCTCGAAAGTCATTGTTCCATGGACCCCATGGCTTTAAATATGACTTGCGTGGCATCACGCTACTTCTGAATCCATATTTTCCTTTGCTTTACAACTCTTCCATCCAGTCAATAATTGGCCTTTCTCCTACTACCCAGAACTTCCATTTGAAAATTTCTTAAATTTCTTTTTAAAGTTGCAAAGACCATGGATCACTTGAACATCTTGATAAGTCAGTCAAGAGTTGGTATGAAAGAAGTCTTTACAATTAAGGCCATAGTGGACTGCATACAATACCAAGAATTCAAACACCCACAAACAATACAATTCCAATTTGGGTTTATAAACCCAACCGAGAGGTTCTGGATTATGTCTCACACCAAGGGGACCAAAAGCATGACCAGTGACTAAAAAGAGTTTTTAATGTAGTTTGTTTCATTTTATGGTTGGAATCAACCATTGACATCTTATATTCTTGGTCGAGCAATTTAAATTGGTTTCTGATTATGTGTTGATACATATGAAAAGGGTTATTATACTCCAATTGATTTTGACACGAACCAGATTAATTGATGTGTTAATATATACCTTATGGTGCATTCACACTTGACATCAAGTCAGTGTTAAACGAAAATCTAGATGGCATCCTAGGTGGCACCCAATGTTAAATGGATGATAGCTTAATGTAAAGTGAATGTTAGCTTAACATAGAAATCTTCATGATAAGTAGGTTTAAGTCCTAAATGACTAGTATGGTGCTAAGAGACTCAACACTAGAGTCTCTAACATCAAGTGTGAATGCACCTTACTTGCACTTCCATATTCCATACCAACATGAAGTAGATGTTTTAAAAGAGTTTAAAAGTTGAATATTTCAAATTTCCATTACACTAAGGTTTGAGGTTATTATATTGAAAACACATATTTTCACTAGAAAACAAAATGAACCCCAAGAGGTTAAATTGGAAGGCTCAGTATGCAAAATACAGATCATAACAACAAACTCAAATGTACTATATCACTACTGTTTTGCTGAAATAATCTAATAATGAAAGAAATAGGGTCCAATAACCCCAATTTGAAGATCTCAAAATTTGTCAATTTGAGGATAACTATTAAAAGTTCAAAGTGTGCATGGATTACAAATGGGTTGGTAGTACAACACTAAAAGCTCCTAGTGGACCAAAATGTTGTGACTTCAAAGTTCAGACTCTGAGTTCTCTAATGCAATGTAGTCTGGGATTTCTTTGGCAAACCATTTCTTTAGGTTATTGTTAAATGTGGAATCTCAGTGATATGCATAGTAAGTTTTGTGTTTTTAAAACCTGACAAAGAATATAAGAACATTACAATTTATCATAGTTTCAGAAGATGAACATGGGCAATAAATGAATGAAGATAAGAAAAATAACTGATACACCCAATGAGTTGCAGAATCTAGTATAATAGATTCACATATTGGCGTATTTATATATTGTCCTATAATTGTACATCTTCCAATTATTGATTCATTCAATGCACTTATTCGTCCAATCATAATGTCGGATACCACGTCTTCATATCCAATTTACATTCTCACATTTGATTGCACAATGATTTTCTTTTTTGGAATTTTGCTTCTTCAATAATAAATAAAAAGCGATAGGAGAATGGTCAACTTTGGAGGAATAAAGGCTTGAAATTTTTAATGAATTCACCGTATTTCACCTCTTTGACTTTAGTTAAAGCTCAAAAGTTATTCCTATTCCAATTCACATTTTAAGTTTCTTTTCTTGGGCCTATTCAAGTGTGCTTGCTAGAAGTTGAGGTTAACTTATATTTTGCTCCAATAATCACCAAATATATGTACCATATTGATATAACATCCACTTTGCTAGTTTATTCATGTCAGTGATTATGGCAAAAGTTTGAACTTGGTTTCATCATCATCGGGAAAATGGATGTCTGAACCACGCTCAGTAATTGCTCTGCACCTTGATGTTGGGTAACCCATCAAGACTGGGCATGTTGTGAAGGCTCATTAGGAGTGAAATTGATCAGATTCTAAAAAGCTCTTAACCTTACTCATTGATGCATCAGACATGTAAATCAACCAACCTCAGATTGATCAGCCTGACGATGGGCTGTTCACCTTGCTGCCTGCCACACCACTGTAGTTGCAACTTCTGCTCATACCATAATACCTTTTCAGGTTAGGCAATCAGGTGTTGAATAATCATTTTATTTTTCAAATTCCACTCCCGCAGTACATAAAAAATTAATGAAATTTCAGCAATATAGACAGCCTCTTTTGTATGTTTCCTGGACTCTACACCTCTAAAAATGAGACCAATTTTTGTATTTTCCCTCCTTTGTAATCTTCTTAAATTTCAGCATTTCAAACAGATACTTCAAAATTTTGACATTTTCAAAAATAATTTGATTATTGCTGAACCTGAAAAAGTACTACAGCGTTGTCTTTACTGTCACAAAGACCTGCTCCAAGTTTTTTAGTTTAGTTGGAGGGCACCTTATTTAGGGCACTGTTAGACGCCAGGTGTTTGTTTCTCCAAATGCTCACCTTCCTTTTTTTTTAATTTCATGTGACACCCAGTCAACTATTACTATTTTCAAGACACCTGGCCTGGCGTCCCCTTTTTTTCCCATATACTTTCTTTTGGTTTTTTAATACAAATTTCCCATTTTGGAGATATGTTGCCAGTAAAAAAAATGGCTGTACCTTACCTGAGGTCTGTGAGATGTATAGATATAATTTTGCCAAAAAATGGGCTGTTTTGCCAAATCCATAACCGCTATACAATATGCATACAGAACCCAGATCCTGTAGAGTCACCTGAATCATGAATGGTTGGGGTTTGATTGAGAGGGAATTATTTTCACAATTTGTGCCACAGCTTTCCATCATAATATTATGTAAATAGAACTTTACATTAACACGAGTAACTACTTTGTCAGATTTCAACATTTTACAACGATGATGTCCCTAATAATTCCTACAGAATATGACTCTATATTGTCATGTGGGCAACTTGCCCTTAAGAATACTTTTTTCAATTTTGTAATGCCACAACAGTGGCGAGCATCCCCATACAAATCTAGCCTTAGTTTCACCTTAATTAGCAACAACTTTGTAGAGGACCATTAAAACAGTAGCCAAACTCTGGTGACACACTCTGCAAAACACTGGGTGATATTTGTCAAATTTTTTTATTAAAAAGGGGAATTTTTACCAAAAACAGGAATTAGTATTGCCTTTTGGCAATTTTTTGCCAAACCAAAAGACTGGTTCTAAACCCTAGAATGAAGATATGAGGCTTAGGAATCATAGCAGTGGTTCTCAATTGATCAGAGATCTAGTTTTGATTCATGGTTCTCAACAAAATTTAATTCAAAAAACATTCAATTGTTTTGTCAGAAATTTCCTAACAATTAGCAAAGACTAAACCTAGATAGGTAAATCTACATTTCACCAAATTTCCTATGGGGCTACATTTGATGACCAACAGATAAGAAGGAAGGTTGGTGCATATTAGAAAAAGCAAAGTCAGGTTGTAGAAAAGCAAAGAAGTAGGCATGTATGGGGGCTGGTTTTCAAGTGCAGATAGCTAGCTAGCTTTTGTGAGAAAAAAGGGGCCCAGATAAAATAAGTCATAATTTGGGGACAAGGAACCAAAGAGAATGATGGGGAAAGAGACTCCAAACAAACTTTAGATTGATCATGAGGGGAATCCCCAACAAATCATGGGTCCGGCCTTCCAAGCTAAGTCCTTACATTTTCATCTGGCTTTACAAGCAACTGCCCTATTATTGTGCCCTATGATGTGTTCTTCTTGGAGCCCTTATAAATGCAAGCCACTCTTAATGGAACAGAACATCCAAGTCTGGCAGTGGCTAGCTCCTCCTCTTCCTCAGTCATCTCTCTCTCTCCCTCTCTGCCAGATCCTGGACTTTTGGAGACAGTTCATAGAAACTTCCTTGTATTTGCACTTCTAAGTCTCTCTTAGCTTAATCCTTGCTCCTCCTACTAGTAGTCAAACCGTCAGAGCTTTCATTGTACTTCCAGTTCTGGACATTGGTCTGCGCTCTACTTCGATTCTGAGCATTAGAGACCATATCTTGATCTTCCAGCTTCGTATAGCAGGCGATTGGTAGCAGGATTACAGTTTCTGCCGATCGGTCAATATTTTTAGCTGATCATCCATTTGGGAACTGCAGCTGCAGCTCAGCATATTAGCTCACGGAGATCAGTTTGGCCCTAGCAGATATGGGATTCAGTACGGGAATCCGGAGTTTGGTGTTACTGACTTGCGTAGCTGCAACCTTTCTGGCTGTGGTGACCCATGCGGCGTATGCAGCTACTTTCAACGAGAACTACGTTACTGGTGCCGACGCCAAACACATGCAAGTTTTGGATGGCGGGAACGTTGTCAATTTGGTCCTCGATCAATTTTTAGGTAATACATAATTAGGTTCATTATTTGATCAGCAGGCTCGACCAAAACAAAAATTGGCATTGTTTTGAACTGTAGCTCAGATATCACCGACTTCAATTGATGATAATATAGCAGAAATTGAGCATCATTTCAGCTCATGAGCTGAGCGTAACCATTTCTCATGAGACTTGTACAAATTAGCTTGATGAATCCAGCTCTATCATCCCGCTTGGAAATTATAACAACGAGAGCTGTGTCTGCTTTGTTGAAAATTGGCAGCTCCTGAATTCGGATCCAAGGGGTTGTATTTGTTCGGAGCCATCGGCATTAATATCAAGCTTGTG
>Ga0209611_10002190_pt1 | contig 34275 bp, 32 predicted proteins | sample S1TSphgellanicum_3_FD_187693 | JGI IMG/M metagenome (GOLD analysis project Ga0209611, IMG submission 187693) | Host-associated microbial communities from peat moss isolated from Minnesota, USA - S1T2_Fc - Sphagnum magellanicum MG (SPAdes) (version 2) | ecosystem: Host-associated > Plants > Peat...
ATCTGGCGATTTGGAAACCTTTTTTCCTCCGAAATCTGGCGATGGTGTTTCCATGAATTATCCGTTTTATATAGGTCGAAATCATGTTTTTCAGGTCAAAATTCGGGCGGAAGAAAAACACTGGAAGTTGGAAGTGCAAGCGAGCGAGCGAGCGAGCGTGAGAAACGGACAAAGATGGACACAAACGGACAAAGATGACAACAACAACAACACATGGAGTGGCATGAGTCTGGAGTCGGGAACCCAATACGAGTCTACTGGCACCGTCAGCTGATGTGTAAAACACAGAAAACACACAAACCAAAAAAGCCCGCAAACAACAACAACCCAAAAAGAAAGGGTTCTTATCGTTATCACCTCTACTCAGTCAGCGCTCCTTTCTGCGCTCACTCGACTCGTGCCACAACTCGTGATATATCATCTTATATTCGCTCGCTCAGCATAGCACAGCACAGCAAAGTGGGGGATGATGGATTCATGTCACAAACCATAACAAAGATATTTATATGTATGTATATATTCTATGTTGTTTGTTTGTTTGTTTGCACTGTTGTTTCTTTTTGTTTTTGATTGGTAGCTATGTATCCTTTTTTGCACCCTCAAAGTAGTTTTTGCAGCTCTACTTTTGTCTCTCTCTCTCTCTCTCTGTGTCTTGTGGGTCCTCTTTTTTTGCCTTGCTGTTTCTGTAAGAAGGTGGTGGTCGGTTGTTTCTGTCTTGCATAGGAGGAATAGGCCAAAAGAGAAAAAAAGCTTGCTTTGCCGGCTTGGGTTCTCTTGGGTAAGTAACTTGGTGCATAAAGTGCACGAGGCGTGCGCATTTGTAGTAGCAAAAGAAGCATCAGCAGCAGCAGTATCCATTCTTTACGACACAAAACTGCGAGAGAGAGGGAGAGAGAACGGGATGGGTTAAGGGCTGGACATAAGTGCATTTCTTTGTGTGCTTTGTACACACAAAGAATTGACAAGTTCTTCTGCTGGGTGCTGTGGGTTTACTGGGCTTGGAGCTCGCTGCATGCGGTAGCAGACAGACAAGACACGCAGAGAAATAATGTTGGGTTTGTTTGATGAGCTTAGAGATCGGACAAGAGGTGCAAGCTAAGCAACATTGGGGAGTTCCCATTTGCGATGAAGAGGGAGGTGAGGTGTGGAGAAAAAGAGCAACGCAGGGTGGTGCAAGAGCGATGGTGGCGCAGATGAAGGAACCGCCTGTTGTAGTAGGCTGGTGAGAGAAATCTCTCTCTCTCTCTCTCTCCTTCATTCATTGTCCATGTGTTTTTGCAACATGTTTGGGGGAGACCCAACATCATAGAACATGTGATGATGATGTGGGTGACGATATGGGATGGCGAGGGATGGGTGGGCGTTTTGTTTTTTTGCAGGGGAGCAGGTGAGGATGGACAATTAGGACTGGGTGGGTTTGATAATAAGGATCATGTATGTCGCATAGAGGCATTGTCACAAATACGTGTCTCAAGCATAGTTGCTGGCAGCCGCAATTCCTTGGCCATTACTGAAGATGGTCAGGTACCTGTCCACTGCTTGATTGCTCATCTGTTCATGCTGGTGAAGAGGGGAGTGCAGCTAATCTTTTTTGGATCTCTGCCATGAGATTGTGAGCTCTAATATGGATCAGTAGCTAATTGACATCTTGTACATCTTGCTGACATCTTTGTAAATCTTCCATACCCAACCCTAGCATACTTCTTCCTGAACCCAGGAAGTTCATGAATGTCACACAAATTGAAAGTTCATTATTACAAGGTGTTTACCAACTTGCCAGTGGGTTTTCAATGGCAGCTTTACACTTGGGGATGGAATCAGCGAGCAACATTGGGTCATCCTCCTGCCAAGAGGACAGAATCTGTACCTAGCCAGGTATCAATTTGTGATTTGCTCCAAAGTTTTCCATTATGTTTGGCTCTCCTCATTCTTGGTCATGAAGTGTGAAGATTCAAAACAACACATGATGGAAGTGCCTCTTTTCTGAGAGGAGACTGTTGCTCTGGCAAGTTTGACAAGTCTAGGATATAGTAAAAGTACCGAAAATCTGTATCTTGCAATACATGGGACCTGTGAGGGATGTATGGGTTTTTTTTGAGCAGGTATAATAAGTGGTAAAATGCATGGAGGCAGCCTAGGACTACTTGTAGTTTACCAATCTTCATCAACCATTGCATTTGTGGAGTAAGAAAACTGCTCAGTTAATACCAAGCACCAGCTCTACTAGCTCACAGAACTTCTGTAATGGTTTTGACAGGTCAAGGCGCTTGCGAAAGTAAAAATAGTACAGGTGAGCTTGTGAACTTTATAGAAGACATCAGGTGTCCTTGGCTTCCCTTGCAGGATGTCTGAACAGTTTGATGGGCTGTCTCCTGCACCTGTCTTGGTTATGATTGTTTAGTGTTTGAACTGCCATTGTTGGCTTATGGATATGGCCAGGCAGCAATTGGTGGATGGCATTGCCTAGCTGTGGATGAGGATGGACGTGCCTATGCATGGGGTAAGTGTCATTACTGGACCAATTCTCTTCCTGGAAGGTATTAGAACATGTATTGTAGTGACAGACAGCAGCAGCACTACCAGAGAGGTGGGGACCACAAAGAGGTGTCAACAACTTGCAATGCAAATGCTGATTGGTTTGAATATGCAGGTGGAAATGAGTATGGACAATGTGCTAAGGAGTTGGATCGCAAAGGGCATGACAAAGTATTGCATCGAGATATCTCTATCCCTCAACGCTGTTGCCCTCGTCTTCGTGTGCGGCAGGTATTTCCACCCTCTTTCTGCAATGGGTATGCCACATTAGTCTTATCATGACCCAATTCATCTGCTTTACACTTTCTCACAGTTTACATCCACCTCAGAACCTTTGAATGCATAGATGGCAAGTGGATGAGAGATGGGTTCTTGGAACATTGGCAAATTGCTCTGTTACTTGGGGTAAGGATGGTCTTGAAGGATTTGTAGATAAAATGCTTGCAGTAGTCTTATTTCCTTCACTGTACATGGACATGGATCCAATCCTTGCTGTTTAAAAAGAGGGAGGTATATCAGATACAAGAACAAGGATTCTGTTTGATGGAATACATGCAGGTTGCAGCTGGAGGCACACATTCTGTAATTCTGACAGAAGAGGGCCATGTCTGGACATGGGGCCAACCCTGGCCTCCGGGTGACATGTGAGTTAGTAGCCCTACTCCATCCCACTCAAAGATGACCATCAATAATTTGCTTTGCTGTACAGAGAACATTAGACTGACTTATCATTTCCAAAAGTACTCCATGAGAAAAACTGTGTCTAGTGGCAGTGAAGGCAATACTATGTTACCAGGCTTCTACTTAAATGGAGCAGAGAACAAGATTGGCTCATAAGTCTTTGGCCCATTGGTTTTTCTGTTGGTGTCAGAAAACAGATCTCAGTCCCTGTTCGCATGCAAGGACTGGAAAATGTGAGGATGGTTGCTGTGGGTGCCTTTCACAATCTGGCACTGGTGGAGCCAGGGATAGTGTGGGCTTGGGGTAACAATGAGTATGGGCAGCTAGGCACTGGTGATACACAGCCACACTCTTCACCTGTTTCTGTAAAGGGACTACGTGATCTCATTCTGGTATTCTATCCCTGATTCTCATCTTCATATGTGATTGCAGCCTACTGCTTGGAAATTGTTCTCATTAGTTCTCCATCCTGTTTGCAGCCCCATCCTGTCTTAATCTCTTTTCATACACTGTTGTATCCACAACCATTCAGTGGAACCCTAAAAGGTAGATGATGGATGGCAACACAGGTGGATCTAGCAGCAGGAGGATGGCACTCGATGGCATTGACTGCAGACGGCGAGGTAGATGCCACCACAAGTGTCTCAACTGAGCTCATTGCTCTTTTGTTAGAAGATCATATCTACATGCTTGTTTGATTCAGGGTGAATTCAGAGGAGCACTCATTCTTGGGCATGTAGATTCAAGTGGTGTAAAATGGATGTGAACAGGTGTATGGCTGGGGTAGAGGTGAGCATGGACGGCTGGGATTTGGTGACGATAAAAGCAGCAAGATGTTCCCTCAAAAAGTTCACACTCTTGCTTGTGAAACTATAATTCAGGTGTGGCCACTGCTGACCTTAGACTGAGGAAAGTGTCACATTTCCTATCACTTATTGTGTAGTTTATTGGGTAGTGCATCCCACCTGCCTACTCATACAATTACACATGTTTTATTGCATCAAACTTTTCATCTGGAAATCCTGTTAGTGTTACCATCAGGTCATCTCACAACATGTTGACTCAAATATTCAGAAAAGCTTTGAGTTGATGTGCTTGCAGGTTTCCTGTGGTGGAACACATTCAGTAGCTCTGACAAATGATGGACGAATGTTTTCTGTGAGTTGAATTCCAGACTTCTCCCATATGTTCTGCTGTCAATGCATTTTTAGTTCGTATATGTGCCTGGCCTAGTTATGCACATGGATACATTGAGGAGAGAAGGCCAGATTTTGGATCCTGTCATGTTGCACCTATCACAATGTAGCAGACTGTCATCATGAATAAAGACATTATTGCCTTTTGATTTGATGGAGGATGGTTGCTTGCAGTTTGGGAGGGGTGACCATGGACGGTTAGGCTTTGGCGAATCATTTACAACTGGGCAACCACTGGAAGTGCCAGTACATTTGCCACAATCAAAGGAACAACATTTCAGTACTATGAGTATGGGCAACGGACATGCCTCTAATGATGACACCATGGAAGATACAGATGATAGGTCAGGACGTTGGTGCACAAAAGCAGTAGCCTGTGGAGGTCGCCACACACTTGCTATCATGGCATGGGAGATCAACAAGTAGAGGGGTTCCTTGGCATCTTTTCTAGTACTGCTAGAGTAGTAAAGCACCAGCATTTGCAGGAAATTAGCTAGCTAGCGTGGTGTTCCCCTCTGTTGCAGACTACGTATAGTACAATTCCTGCTTAGAACCTCTGAACAAGTAATGGGTTTGCAGTCATCTCCTCTCATATGAACATCAAATCAGAAGTTCCCACCCAATATTAGATTCAACCAGACCGCACAGCAGCTGAGCCTTGTAGGGTGGTGTGCACTGAGGATGAGTTTTATATTGCACAACAGAAGTTATTGCTTTCATGTATGTGTGCACATGATATTCAAAGAGATTCAGTGATAGTTGCCAACTATGTTGTCTCTGAAATGACTATCCAGGTCTTTTAGCCATCTCTCTCAAAGAAGTAAGATGAATGGTCTGCTAACCAAGAGTAATTGTCATGGGTCTCATTTCACTTTTGGGTCTATTGTGTTTTCTTTGGAATATTCTGTGTCTTCTGGAGATGATTCATGGTATTCTATTTCTGTGAGAAGGGCATCTCCACCAACAATAAAATGACCCGCACACAGTTTTTTGTATGAACTAAAGTGTACACTCCATAAATGGTGTGAAAGTAAGTTTGGACTTTGTAAATGCACAACTTTGAAAAGCACAGTAAAAGAAACAGTTTACACTAGCAGAAGTCCTTAGGGGGCGCAGAAGTCCTTAGGGGGTGTGGGTGGAGATGCCGAGTGCTGTTCTTCTATAGAAGAATATTGAGTCTTCTAGAAATCATTGGTCTGTTGCAATCATCTTTGGGTACGAATATTTTACCTTTGGTGCTGAAAAACAGCTGACTGGTTATGAAAATATTCACATCCTTTTATTTTTTCCTCCTTTTACTCTTCCAAAGTTTAAATTAAATATATCAAACTTGTTTTATGATAGATTGGTAATCAGAAGGGTTTATTAAATGTAACAAGCAAAGAAAGAAAACACATGAAAATGTGGCAATTCATTTGTAAGATGTACACCAGTAACCATTTGTAAGGTCTGTCACCTATTATGTTCTGGGGAACAAACTTCCTCTCAGCCTTAACGATGTTCCATGATGTGCCTCAACCTTGCAAACACAGTTCTGTTGCCTCTTCTCCATGACAATGTGTAAGTGCTGGTGCAGAGTGCATCTGATGATGGCAAGAGAACAAGAAAGAATTGTGTAGATAATTGGCCTCAGAATTTGGGACACCCTGTTTGAGTTTCAGCTTCTTGTGCATTCTGTCCTCTTGAATGTGTCAGACTATCATATGAAATATCAATTCCATCAACAGTGTTCAACTTGGCCTTCCTCCAGAATTCCACATCTCCATTGTGTTGTTGGTGTTGCCAACTTCCACACATTTTGCAACCTTCCTTCAGTCTGGTCCATTTCTGGAGTTCAATGTAGTGTCTGTCTGTTAAAAAACAAATTAGATCCTACAGAAACACAATTCCTACAGCATCTAATATTAGTGTGCCTTCCCTTCTGGTGGACCTGTTGCCACAACAACCAGATGCGCATTTAGGTGAGAAGAGAAAAACTGATGAAGAGTATCAGATGAAGACAGTAGATGAAGGCAATCAAAGCATTTGCTTTGCAGGCAGAAACACATAAATTGACCACCAGGTCATATTTTGATTGCAGTATTTGTCATGCCTCAATATACATCTCATCTGTGGGAGATACTGTTGCATCTTACACAGAGTGAAGCTTCATCAGCTTCCAAATGACACCACAACATCCAATTCACCTTGCCATACCAATCTGGTTGAGAACAAAGCACGCTGGCTAGCCAATGTCTGGTCCACCATCTCCATGTTGACCCCTTATTGCATGCACAATCCATCCTTCCCAATTGACAGACCAGATCTCCTGCCCTCACCTTGCAAGAGCAATACGAACACAAAAATAGAACTACATTTGTTGATCCAGATAAAACCTATAATGCAGTCCAAAAGGTCAAGCCACACCTCCTAGCCATTCACTGCTGCAGGCCCTGACTTCAGAAAAATGAGGAAGCTTATCAATAGCTCTGATTGTTGCAATCGTGAATCTTAGGCCACCTTATAAAGCATGTTGTGCTATCAAATATGTAAGGAGAAGAGCAGTAGTGACCAATTGAAATGCTGGTGCAGCTTCCATGTGTGCCGCTCCTTGAACTATAGCACTGTAGAAATTACATCCAGATCAGGCATTATATGTCAGGGCTGCAAATCTAAAAACTGACTATTCCAATTAGTCATCATCACTCCAAGGGGTACACCAATACAAAAAAAGGGGTTACCTCGCTGGTGGATAGCCCAAACCTGGGTACACCAGGGACACACTTGAGTCATGGACCAAGAAGATGATTTGACATATATAAGTATCGCTGTTGCCCAACGTGGACAGGCATCAGACCTAGCATGTAATAACTTTCTTTCACTTCTTCCCTTTCTTATCTTTGAGCAATGAATACTTGATTACATTTATGCAAACCCAGGCCCTTATCAACCTCCATTTAAATGAATCAGACTGACTTAAACTATCATTAATTTGCACACAAGAAGAGCAGCTGTGTGTAAAGTACCTTGAAGTCCCCTGGAACAAGCATGATTGAGTACCTGCACAGCAAAAGTAAAACAATCTGTAAGCTCTCCAGGTTGTTAGGAACCACAGGAAATCTGATTCTACTAATGCTCACTTTGTCTGCATCAAGAATGATTTTCTTGCACAACTTTGAAGGTTACCTCACAGTCAATGTTGTGAGTCCACAACAGGACGACAAAACAAACAAACTGCTGCTAGCCCATGCTATTCAGGAACAGTTTGCATTCTTAACAGATGATGAAGTGTTTTGCATCCATGCCTATTTTCTACCCACAACTGGTCTAGGGCAAGGGATAGAATTGCATCCTGTAAGGACATAAATAAACTTTTGGGTCATGAGCCAGGGAGAGATGCACATGAAAAAATGGTGGGATAGGAGATTGAACAGGAAGATAGGCATACTTAGGTCTGTGTAGGCAAGGATAGCAGTGCCATTAAAGTCACAGCTGTCATATTCTCTTGGGTTGTTGTAGAAGTATGCATTGAAGGCCCAGGAAGAATGGGTTTGGATAGTATCAGGTAAATAGCAGACTCCACCAGCAAGTATGGGGCTGCAGTTTATATCACCACCGCTTTTGCTACATGTCCAGTTCAATGCTGTTTGCAATGCATACACATTTGCCCCAGGTTTTGCAATGCACCAGATAAAGCTGGGATATGAGTCTTTATTTGACATGACAGGGGTTGCATCAGTCAACTTCCTGTTATGCTGTTCCATCTGCTTGCTCTTTATCATGTCCTCTTGGCACCCTGCAACTGCTGCATTCTCAACTTGTCTATGCAAATTTGTTTGACTTCTAGTATCACTCAGCACATCAGGCTTGCTGCGCTCATCACTGTGGACATCCATCATCAAGTTGGATCAGTAAGCTTTACTGGCAACCCAACTAGCATCTTCATACATAAATTCTATAATAACAAGGTTATTTTAGGCTCAACTGCATCAAATGTGGAATCAGCATTGTTCAAACAAATTGCTGGGATGCAGATCTGTGCATTGATTGTCAAATCTGTCACGTGGGTCAAGCATGGAATAATCTAGGGCACTTGCTTGATGTTCGACTAAGTATACATGGCACCAACAAAACCTCTGCCTTTGGAAAAAAATGGAGAAAGAGGCTGCATGATAGTTGGAACAGACCTCAATGCAAGATTGGCTGTAAACATCATATTGGCATTACTTGCCCCCTGTGCTTTGAGCTGGCTAAACCCTACTTGACTTGCAACACCATCCTGATCACTTTCCACCATCTGTCTTCTTCCTTGTGCCATTCCACTCCCTGCCTCACAGTATGCAGTGAGTAAGTGAGCTTCTATTGTCAATCTATGTGCACTGGACTCAGATATGAAACATGGCACCATGGAACAAGACTGGAGGCTAAAATGGACCTTTTTCAGTACAGCATGGAGCTTGGGAAGAGTGATTCAATACCTGTGATTAGAATGAAGCAGACAAGAAATACTACAGTTGCCAAGTCAGCTTGCACCACACAACTCCTCATACGCACCTGCCACAGACAACCTGCTGGTCTCTATTTCAGCTTCATCTCCATCAACTTCTCTGCATCACTGATACACCTTCTAACCTTTTTATCTTCTTCCTTTAACAAAACTGTCCCCATCCCCTCTTCTACAGCTTGCTTTCTACTTGGCATTCATCACCTCAGAACAATCTAATGCACTTCATTGCAAGACAACTGCCCAGAACCACTCTCTCTGCACATCTGAAGACCAGCTTGCAATGATTTGCTGTCCTCCATCAGCATACCCACCCCATGTATATATGAAGAGACTGACCTCAACCTAATATTACTCTGTAATGAACTGATTATAAGTGAATTCCAAACTTTTGTTGTTCTCTTCAAGATAAGAATTTTCATTCCCCTTACAAATCCCAGATGTTTTGTGTCCAAATTAGGCCTAATGACTTCTACAAACTTGCCAATTTGCAACGATCTCACATCCACCAAGACACTAGAATGGAAGGGACACAGCCTGGTTTCACAAGAGAGAAACTTTGGTGCACTACTCAAATCCTCTATTACCAGCAGTCATCCTCACATTGACATAAAGAGTCAAACATGTCAGATGTTAGGAGGCTGTCTAAGGGGCCTTTGAAGGCTATCAGGAGTGCACACCACAAGAGCATCACAAACATTGAATTTTCAGCACATCACTATATCCAAATCTTGCAAATTCTTGGCAACTAGTGCTATGCACGGACATGCATACACAAACTGAAAATGCTAAGACAATGGCAATATGCATAGAGGGGATGACAACCAGCTTGTGCCAGAACAGTTGTAAGTGCAAATTTCTTTCTGTAACCCATGACCAAACAAGCTGCCAGGGCACAAAAAGAAGATCGAAAAAAGCATTGATACCTGCTACAAATCTTCAATCGTAGTCCTACTGTTATCATTCACTGCGACAACGTTCATATCCTATCCTTAAAATCAATTGCCATGTAAATTCAGAAGCACATTTCCCTGTCTCCTGATCTTAACTGATCCAATACAACAAATCTTTTCAAAAGCATAAACTCATACATCTTTCCTACATTGTTGCTTGATTGATAATAATGCAAGAGTGTCACCTTTCCAGCAAAAAAAAACACTAAAAACCGTATCATCAGAGCAGAGACCTAAATCCAATATAGGTTGACGTTTAGAGCTCTAGCTGTGTCCATTTCGTTCTAGCACTACTGCTCGGCACTACGTCTAACGTCCAAACAAAGCGAGACATGCTGACTTCCTTGAATCATATCCGTCTCTCGCTTTTCCCTCGCCTATTCACAAGAAGATGTAAAGGAGGAATACATTGACAAACACATTGACAACTTACCGTTGTTCTTCGGTCCGGTGCTGTCGTACCTCCCACAGCGTGTCAAGTCAAGCCCTCCTACAGCAGCATCTCCATCTCTCTGCTGTTTCCTATAATCTCCCGTCGCACACGGAGATTTGGCTGCCCCGCTCCAAGCTCCCAGCCTCATCCCGCCAGCCTTCCGTATCATATATATTGGCGCGAAATCCACAGCTTGCGAACGAGTCCAGCAATGTGCAAACAACTTCTAGACTTCTTCTAGACACACAAAAAGAAAGCTTCTCACTCCATTCCCATCGCAACTGAGTCCGATCCAGACATTACAAATCCGGAAAAAAAGAAAAAAAAACGGGAGAGGAGGCGACGAACAAGAAGAAGAAGGGACCAAAACAAAAAGTTCTCCAAAACTCAGTCCCGCAACTCTTTTTCAAAAATTACTATAAAGACATGACCAGAGTACAGCGAGCACGAAAGGAGAGTCTTCACACAACACTCTGATTTTTCACAGTTACAAATGCGAGAAAGGAAAGCAAGAGGAGGAGGAAAAGGAGGAGGAAAAGGAGGAGGGGGAGGGACCGCACCACGAAGCTACCTACGGTGGGAGAAGAACAAGCCTCCTTGCCAAAAACAGAGGGTTGCAGCGTACGAGGCAACTGCGCGCCTGGCCGCTCTTCTGTCAGGACTCAGAACGAAACCCTCTCGGCTACGACTACTGAGAAGTTCCAGGGTTTTTTTCTTTCTTCCGGTTTTTCAATTTTGTGATATAGCTGAAGTGGCCATCATCCATCCATAAGATGATTTGGCTACATACTAGATGTGAAAGTAGAAAAAAAATAAAAAATTCTATATTCTTGGCTACCTAGTGGAAATTATTATGAAAATCTGGCGATTTGGATTATTTTTCCTTCAAAATTTGGCGACTTTTGGTCATTTTTTCCATGAAAAATTTCGCCAGAAAAAACACTGCTGAGAACTTATTGCTGGTAAGTTAAATAAAGGCAACCGAGTTTTACACTTGTCTAGGATTCATACGTCACGTGTACAAACTTACTTTTGGCTCTGTTTCGACCAAATAAACCAAGCTCGGATTTCAAAATGCGAATAGGTAGCAAAATTCTCACCCAGCATTGATTGGTAGCTATGGTAAAGTACCCGTCTAGGCACCTATCTATCTGTCTGGCTCAGTGGAGCGTTTTTCCTTTACCCCCAAATTTTGTGATGCAGCACGAGTGCCTAACCAGATTTTTAAATTATTTTTGGAGGGTGGAGAGCGGGGTGGGGGTGTAGTTTTGTCATGTGAAATATGGAAGTAAAAACTTTAAGCATACTTCTATAATTTTTTGCTACTTAGTGGAACTTGGAATATGTTTATTTTTTCCGAAATTCGATGACTAGAAAACCCAGATTTCTATGGGAACATATGGGAACAGACAAATTATAGAGAATTCCATACTCGTCAACCCCTCCCCAAGATGAGCCCTCTTAGGTGTGTATGTTCGGAGGTTTCATTGGCTCCATGCAAGTCTATTCCTAGACATGGTTGGCACAATTTTTTTGCCTCAGCTAATAACCCTTCTACATAAAAACAGCACACCTATTTACTTCTTGCCTCATGAACTCCGCAAGGTTTGAGGCAATAAAATGGCTTTGGCCCAGAATTTGTGCACAGTACGCTGTGACTGGCAAAAGGCAGTACATCGTTTAACACCTACTAGGATTCGTCAGAGTAATTTATTGGTCCAGGTGGTTTGCTATCAGTAATCTCCCCACCTTGTACCGTCTCAGTTTCATGTTTCCTGGTGAGGCATGGAAACAATAACGTAACCCAACTAATTGGGATGTGCCATTTACTGGTGAAGGAAGGCTCAAAATACCTGTTTGTTTTGGGTGGAGCAGCTCTACTCGAGATTTGTCTTCTCAAGTTTCAACCATTGGTATCATAGTACCTTCGCCATTTCAACACATGTCCGTCGAATAATTAATTAATTAATTAAAATAATTCATTTCAACAAAAGAAATTTCCTAAATATTCACTATTTATTTCACAATATTTTTTGATTTGAAAGAAATAATTTTTGAAAATCTCAACATTTCTGAAAATAATATAATTAGTGTCTCAATTCTGTTTTGTATTTGCTTTCTTGGAATAAAATTTGGCAGATTTTCCCCCCAAATTCGTTCTCTCTGCATTATTACACTATGGATGGAAACTTACTTTTTATTCAAATACACGCTATGGTTCTGGCCCTGTGTGTGATAGAAATTCATTTTTGAAATCCAAATGAAGTGAAGTGCGCTGTTCTCACTCACAATAGCATGAACAAATAAATGCCCCTTTCAGGTTGGTTTTAAACGTTATATGCATCATCATCAGAGACTGTTTGCTCATGCCGAGAATTGTGCAATGAGGATGATGAATCTCTCTAAGCTCCAGGTGGCTTTGGGACGTGAACCCTTTAATTAGACATGTCGGCCCCAAGGCAAACCCCCAATAATGGAAAAGTAAATGGAGGGGGGGCCCAAAGGGAACTGGACAGTCCTCAGCAGAGCTTACATGGGTGGACAAGACTATGGCCTATTCAGGGATTTCACTTCTCACTTCTCATCCAATAGAGATCGTTCGGTTGGGGATTATAAATGCTTTCTTAATATGTGGGGTCCCATGCACTTCCTTTGCCTACCTCTTTTGTTTAACATACTATTGTCTGTTTGCTGAGTATAGTAGAACCCATCATCATTTTTACCAAGAGTCAATAGTGGGAATGGGTCTAATTACAAAAGTCAGATTGCTAACTTGGGTCTCTGCAGGATGGATGGTGTGTGTACATGAAACACTTTTTCATTGAATTCGTGGCCCCTAGCTAACCATGGTGGTTGGCTATGTACATACAAACTACACACCATCCACATGCTTCCACCTGCACTTGGTGGCTACTAGGTAGGGAGATGCTGTGTATGGTTAGAACATAGCTAACCACCACCTGGGTTAGCTATAAGAAAGGAATGCTATGAAAGAGTGTTTCATGTACCACATACCATTCATCCTTAGTGATTGGTAGGTGCTGGTTCACTTTGGTGCACTGGTGGGTGTTGTGTGCCATGTAATTTTATTTTTTAAAACTATGCAATTTTTTCTAGTGTATACAAAGGATACCTTACATAAGGTAAAATGTTGACATGCCTTATGAAAAGTGTAATGCCTGTGGAGGCGGCATTATGCTTTTCATAAAACCCATTAGTTTTTTTTCTCATGATACAAGGTATTCAAAGGGTACCCCCTGAGTATCATGAGATTTTTAAAAAAAATCATATGCAATTTTTACACCATGTAAAACCCTTGGAGGTGAGCTTTACAAAATAAGGGCCTGTGAGGTGGCTTTACCCTACACATAATCCCCTCATCTTTACTTGTCTATGAGTCCCCCAGATTGCAAAATCCTTATACTTAACATGTTTGCAAGTGCTACAATAGCCCATCCAGCTTGGATGGACTACCTTTAAAATTATATCTCCAACGTACTTGAAACCTTTTTTAAAAAACCTAGGGTAGATAAACTAATCACCAAACACTTGAGGATTTAGACAAGTGTAGTGTATTTGGTCATTGATTATTTGATCATGGGGTCCGAAGAGAAAGTGTGCCCCATCTCTAGGCACACCCAAAGCCACTTGGATTGCAACATTTGGTGGAGATATGAGGAAAATATGCCTCCTAAAAGGAAAGGAGGGGTTACACTTGTTAGAAACAAATGCACAACAAACACATGCCAACCATATGAGCAAACACTTTGCACCTATTGAAAGGTGATCATAATTTCAACATTTGAAAAATGAACAAGATTTGACCTACTTTCGAACTACTTGAAATTGAAAGCATAAAATGAATTTTTATGTAGAAATGTTTGTCATGCATCATTGGCTTAGATCTCTGCAGAACAAAGTTAAATTTTTTATGAACATGAGGAATTCCATGTTTTTTTTAAACCTAAAAATTCAACTAGCATTTTCTTGTGAAAGTTTAAGGTTTGTTTCCCTTGGTTTTACAATCCAACAACAATTTCCTTTTTTTCCCTCCATCCTTAGCTTAAATGTTTCATTTGCATTATGTAAGTTTCCTATTTTTATTTTCAGTTTTGATTTGTCCTCTTCCATCTTTGGTGTGTGCGCTAGATGGTTGTTGCCTTCCATGAAATATTATCCCAATTTTTATTTATTTTTGTATTTTTTCTTTCTTTTTCATGTTTTGCATTGAAAAAAATAATTCATTATATGTTTATGGTTTGATGTGCAAGTGATGGTTGTAAGACAATGTTAGGTGGTTGTCAAACGTTTTTAATCATCTCACACCTAGTTCGAATTGAAAAGTTTGTTTTCTTGTTGGATTGATTTTGAACACCCCCTACCATATCTTTGTGGTCTAATTGCCCCCTTTGCATGTTCACATGGTTCAAAAACTTGTAACCCCCTTCTTTTGTTCATCTTGATTTTGTGTTCACGTGTTTGAGAAGCCATTTTTTTTTGTTTGTTTTGATCTCGTGTTCATATGCTTTATAAACACACACTTTCCTCTTCTTTTGATTTCATGTTCGTGTGTTTTAGAAACCCAATGCCTTCTTCTTCTACTTGTTTTGATCTTGTGTTCATATGTTTTAGAAGCCTTCTTCTTGTGTTCATCATGATCTTGCATTCATGTGCTTGAAAAGCCTTCCTCTTTTGTTCATCACAATCTTATGTTCATGCATTTCAGAAACCCAATGCCCTCCTTTTGTGTTTGTTTTGATCTTATGTTCGTGTGTTATAGAAACTTAATACTCTCCTCTTGTGTTCGTCGTCATCTTGTGTTTGTGTGTTTATATACCCAACACTTTCCTCTTGTGTTCATCCTAATTTCATGTTCGTGTGCTTAAAAAAACCAACACCTTCCTCTTCTATTTGTTTTGATCTCATGTTCATGTGCTTCTAAAACCCAATGCCATCTTCTTTTGTGAATTTCAATCTCATGTTCATGTGTTCAAAAAACATGTGCCCCTCTCCCCCCCCCCCTTTTATTCATTTTAATTTTTTGTTTGTGTGTTCAAAAAACCCGTGGTCCCTTTTTTATTTGTTATATTCACCTTGATCTTGTGTTCATGTGCTCAATAAACCCACAACCCCCCTATTCTATTTCTCCTAATCTTGTGTTTGTGTGCTTGAAATCCTAACGCATGTCAGTCTATTCATCCTCCTCTATGGAGTCCCATCCCTTCCCCTCTACACAATTGATTATTTTAAGAAAGGATGTTACACTCTTGTTGTAACATGTTCCTTTGCTTTCATTTGAACTATTACTCCCACCCTTGCTTCCCTTTGAATTTATGTTGTAAATCCAAATTTCACACCTCTATACAATAAAGGATGTGCCCTTAAACTTGTTACAAAATTGTTGTGAAACCTATCTCCAATTATTAATTATTGTAGTTATAGACCAAGTTGAATTAGAATTTATTCTTACATGCTTGTTTAACAACCTTCGAGTTGCCTTCTTAGCCACATTATTAATTATTGTAGTTATAGACCAAGTTGAATTAGAATTTATTCCTACATGCTTGTTTAACAACCTTCGAATTGCCTTCTTAGCCACATTAAATAATCAACAACTCACTAGGCCCTCTTATCCTCTCCCCCCTTCTTTTTGGTGCTTGATTATTGTTATTATTTTTTTGGCCAAAGTTTTTTGTTGCAAAATAGTTGAATATGCACTTGATGTTATTATGAATGATTGGTTATAGTCCATTAATTATTTTCTTTTACAAGTATACATAACAAGGATAACAAATTTGCAAAAGATAAAGCCTCTTGGGTTGCTATCACAAGATGTTCAACTTGTTGTGCTTCAATTGTAGGTCCATTTAAGTCAATAATTAGGTCGTAAACAACTTATTTTTGCATGGTTTCATGTGCAACAGTAGGATCCTTGGGTTCTTCCTCGTAATATGTACATTTGATTGCTTTTATTCATCATTAGCCCCTATTACATCTTGTATTATTACTATGAGGTTCAATAGTTATGTGGCAATTCAATTTTCCCTCCACTGTTTTTTTCATTAATTGTTTCACTAGATTCATCATTGTTTTCATTTGAGATGTTTGTAAGCATTGATGTGTATACATCATATGGTTTAATATTATTATTCATGACATTAGGATTGAGAGGGTAGATTCTTGTAATCTTAAACCCATTATTAAAGTATTTTTTGAACAATAATTGGTCCCAACTCTTGTCTATCAAACTAACCAAGGTAAATTTGTTGGGTTCATAATGATTATTTTAAACCATTGCATTATATTTTTATTTTTAAAGTAATTTTGAATGGTGTGAAGCAACTCAAATCTAGCATAAGTTGTAAGGCATGAAACATGTGAATGGTAATGTGATCATATCTAATACAAATTCCTATGTTTGTCCTATTGCTTTTAATGTAACATGTGAACCATGCCCATCTAGAACAAAAAAATGTTGATAAAATTAAGAGATCTCATTTAAAGTTAAACTATTGAATAATGACATAAATTATTTGAATAAAAAAAATGTCATCAATGCATTGGTTTGTATCATTATACATGTTTTTGTTTTGCATTGTAGTCTTGTCTAATCCACTCACCCTTGAAAATGTATAAGCTTAGTAAATACCCCATTGTTGCATTTAGGGCATATTTTATTATTATCCATTCCCTATATGCAGGGATGGTGTCATAGACCTATTGTGAACCTTTTCTCATCAAAATGACTATTGCCCTACCTAAATCCCCATTTCCTCAAAATTTTAAATGTGATTTAAATTATACTTGTGTTGAATAAACAATGTTTGTAAATTATGGCAAAATGAGTTACATGATTAGATTGTGAAACCTTGTGCCATGTAGATGTCTAATATTTTGTAAGTCAAATGCTAACACCTAAATTAATACCACTAAGAATTCCATTCTTTACGGGGGTGGACCTACTTTGAATCAATTCTACTATTTTTAATTTGAATTGTTGCAAGGTAATTGAAAGTCCACATTCTTGCATACCCAAAATACAAGCCATGAGTGTTTTGTCCTCCTCATTGGTTAGCACACCTTGTGAGCCTAATTTCTTCAATATTGTCTTGCCATTCACATGATCTAAAAGAAATGTAAATGATATGTGCCGAAATTTGTTTGCTTTCGTCAAAAAGGTTTGACTTCTTTCCACTACATCCATTGGCTTTTCCAAGTTTTTAGTGTATGTTTTCCTCATTAGGTTAGGCTAAAAATTTAATTTATTTATTGAATTGTTTGTTTTTAATAGAATTGTAGGTGGGATGTTATTTTTATCCATCATTGGTTGATCATGTAGGCTACTTCATCACCTACGAAATACAAGCAACATCACGGTAGTCCCTTACCTCCTAGCCTTAGCCTCCAACAAGTTCCAAGGTGTCTAATTGGGATGTACAAAAGGAATAAATTTTAGCCTCTTGTATGCATCCCAAATTTTCAAAAAATGTGTTAGGTTTGGATAACGTGAAAGTGCATGAATTTTGAAAGTTTTGTTAAAAAATTATTGCATAGAATATTACAAGTCATCCTAATATAAATGGACATTTACCAGTTGATGTGTAGGTTGTTGGTGTCAACTTGATGTTGTAATGATTTGCAATTTGTTGAAATCTACAAGAACTACTCTTGGCACTATAAATTGTTGGATCCAATGATAATATGAATATTTGTTGAAAATTTCTTGGTAGAGTTTATCAACATAAGAAGTTCTTATTTTCACAATTAATGTTTATGTGGGATGAGCTTGTAAATTTGCTTCTACTCTATAATCTTGTGAGTTGGCTTTTAATTTGACTATCCTTCTTTTATTTTTAATTGTAAACTTGCTTCCCATTCATTTTTACTTCATTTTAACATAAAAATAGATAGTCTATAGGAAACTTAGGAATTGACAAGCTTGAGAGGTTATTCAAATGTATGCCTCTATTATGGTTAACTTGTGATTGGAATTTTTGGTTTTGACAAGAATCCAATGTGAACATGAAAATGTGCATGCTTTTTAAGGGCAATTATGTGTTTTGTTTTGGGATTGTAAAGATGTTACTTTGTATTATTTGTGTTGTATTCAAAAAAATGCTTATACCCCAAAACCCTTAATCTTGCAATCTTGCATTAAATCACCTTGCTAACAAACATTTCTTTGTTATGAAAAAAATTGCAATTTTTTCTTAATTGGGTTATTTTACACCCTAAACCAATTACTTGGGTTGTATTTATGGGGCTATTTTTTGTAAAAGTGCATTGTTAAACCCCATTACCAAACATTTATTTTTGTTAAATGGCTCAATTTATTTTTCTTTACTAAGTTATTTTACACTATAGACCAATTACTTGGGTTGTATCCTTTGAGTTAATTTTTTTTTAAGTGCATTATTAAACCCCTATTATCAAATGTTTATTTTTGTTAAGTGTCTTGAATTTATTTTTGTTGTTTTAAACATATGAACAAATAATTTGCTTGTATAAATGTAGTGAATTATTCCCATCACTAAACATGTTGTTAATTTAAGTGCGGTGGAAATAGTACCCAAATGCCCTAAATTTAACCCATGGCTGAATATAATACATTGCCCATGTGGGGGTGATAAAAAAATTGGTCAAATTTTTCTACCAGCATATATTCAATCATAAGTTGCAAAATGCACACTAGCCAATGCAATCATGGCACATTGACCAACCTAGGCATGAACTTTTGCTTTGATTAGTGACCAAACTAAATTCGGTGACTGGCCTATTTACCCTACCAATTCTTTCTTAATTATGTTATATGCCATCTTGCACAACTAAATTATTTAGAAACAAAGTGGGTATGCTACCTTATGAATGAATTATTGGACGAAAATGTGAGGATGATACCTTATGCAATAAATACCCTATAAAATGTATATGCAATATAAGTAAGTTTTTTCCTTCTTCATAAGGTGCTTTCCTAGCCCCTTCCGATTTTCCAATGAAATAGATCTTGGCCTTCATTCATTATATGGGGGACATTTTCAAATGTGACAATTTCAAGGATTCATGGATTGCACTAGTGTTGGGTGGGTAAGTCTTTTTACCTTAATATACATGTGGATATATATAATAGGATAAATACATACCATAATGATGAAACCTTAGCAAGTTCTATTAAACAAAACACCCAACAAATGGAGAAAGGAAAAAAAAAGAGGACGCAAGTCCAAGCCAAAAAAACAAAAGCAAAAGTGGGTCACAAAGGGGCAAAGGAACAAATATGTTCCAAAGCCCTCACAAATTGAAAGTAGCATATTAAAATAGGAAAGGGAAGGGAAACTTGAAAGAGCAATAAGCCTAGAAAAACTTTCACCTACAACATTAATACATTTCAAAATAAAAAGAAACTACACTCTCTACAAAGTTACCAACACCTTTTGCCTATAAAAGGCATGTATAACTACTAAAGGAGGGCTACTATGCACTTTGCTGATCACACCATGTTAGCATATCATCCACTTATTGGTGTAAACAACCAAAAACCTCTATGGCAAGGGGGAAAAATGCATTTATTGAGTGCCAATCATGGTACAATTTGTCCTTTGCTTGAACTACCATCATTGCAGCCACCCTATGAAATGAAACATGTGAAACCAAATCTATTTAAGTGGGATTAACAATGACCATGTCAGCCAAAGTGCAAATGCCATTAGCTAATAATACAATGTCAACCCACCAATGAAAAAATTGAAAGGAAGGTAGCAAAAGGACACGAATGTGTTCATGCAAAACATGAAACCTCACGTCTTTTACAATGGAGGCAAAAACATCTTGAGCAACATCATGGGATGTAATTCATTCCCCATCATGGGAATAATGAAGGTGGGTCCCCATTGAATCTAGGGGCTAACCACAAATGTAATAAATCAACACAAGAGTTAAAGGATAAAGGAGGTTCAACCTTGTGTGCAACATGGAAGAGAAAACATTAGGGGCCAAACAAAAAAATGGGATAACTAAACAAACAAAAAGCCATGCATTCACCCCCAAGTCCGCACATGACCTCAAATGTGCATTATGAATTATAAGTCATGTCAAAAAGGATGTTAAAAAAGGAATGATTATGCAATTTGTTTGAAATGATTTCTTGAAATCAATCTTATCCTCTCTTTACAAATTGCATGAAAGGAGGAACACAAGCCACCACATTCAAGGGAAGGAGCTTATGTGTCAACAACAAGTGAACCTAGAAGGGGAGTGCACTAGAACTATTGGCACCTATCACCTCAATAAGAAAAGACGATCTTTCATATTCAAATGACCATACCATAATTGATTAGTAATTTTTTTTTGGTTTACCATTTTATTTATCTCCCTTGGGTGAACCAACACCCATGTTGTTACCATGGCAAAAATTTCAAATTTCAATTAAATAATTTTGAGATATTACAAATATCCCATGCTTAGACTAAATTAGGGTTTTTGAGTCAAATCTAATATTTTTGCTTAATATGGCCACTACTAGGCTTCACTCCAAAAATTGAAGGTACCAATGTGGGTGCTAGTTCACCCTAGCCAACAATGCATCTAATCTTGGCCTTTGTATTGTTAGCTTTCCCATTCCTTTAGATGAAAACTATGAATCTAAAGCCTAGCCTTTGCCTAGCTAACTCAAAATTAAATTATTGAGTATTGGACTCTTTGTTTTCTTGGAAAATATCAAAAGAATAGACAAACAAATGCCCATGTCAATAGGCACATCCTGCAACAAGGAACCTTAGAAATTGGATGTTTTTAGGATTGTTTGACTTGTCAAAAGTTGCTAAAGTCAATACTTTAGATTTACTCATAAATTTGAAGTTGTGCTTTGGATCCATCAACCTCTAATTTAAATCTCAAAATTCATGGTAGGTACTAGGTACTATTCATGAAAAGTTTGTAAACATGTTTTCAAATTTAGAGCAATTCACAAATTTGTTGTTGTGCTTTTGCTAGTATTGACATTGACAAATGCTAAACTTGGATGTGACCCACCAAAATAATGAAAAATAAGAGTTTCATCATACCAAAACATCAATTGGTGTTAACATGACATATCACATCAACATCACACTAGCCTATCTAACAAAAGCACCACACACTTTTGTTTTTGTGCTTGAAGGTGTGATGTAAATTGGCCCTTAAAAGACATCCATAGCTAATGTGCATTTTAATAAATGGAGGTTTTTTAAAGTATGTTTTTAAGGCATACATATGTGGAAGGGCACACTTTCTCTTTCAATCAAGTTTCATGTCACCATCTTTCTATGATCTTTATCAAAGGATTTTCAATTTCTAGAGGCTTCTTCTCTCATTCAAAGGCTTTCTTTCAAAGGCTCATTGTGTCAAGTGCATCAATCATGGGGATGGGAGTTAGTGTTACACATGATTTCCAACTCATAGGAAACAATAGCCTTTTATTTTTCAAGTCTTTCATGTTAAAAGCATGGAAGTATTGTTGACCTTTACAAGCTTGGAGAATACGTCAACCGGTTAGCCTACTCTTGCAAACAAACACAATTGGGTAAGGAGTAATCTGAATTCAAAATTAAATTAAAGTCTACTTACTGTACATAACAATGATACATGGAGAGTTAAGTTATACTGATAGAGTTATCTGTAAAGTACTCCAAGCTGCGTGTACTGGGCCCTAGTTTAGCCCAAACTGGGGACGAAATCAAAAGACAGGATGAAGATAATTGTTCAACAAGGAGAGAAGAGGGGACCACACTGGTGTTCTTGACTCAATTTGATCCACGCAGGAGTTTCACCCCCAGTTTTGGATTTGCATTACCTGTGTCGTCTCTGCTGCTCATATTCTTTCAATAATTCAGTCTCATCAAACTAAAATCCTGCAACTCTTATGACCTGGTACCCACCCTAAAAAAAAAACGAACCAGAACCAGTTTCCCACTTTTGTGATGTAGTCAAACTGTCAACCATCCACAAGAAGATTTGCCAACTTTGGCTATAGATCAAATGTGAAAATAAAAATTCTTTTCTATTTTGGCTATCTTCTGGAACCTGTTGTAAAAATCATGAAAATTAATTTTTCTTAACCCCAAAGTCTGTTGGATTATTGCCACTTTTTTTCACAAAAAATCCTTTGTATGTGTAGAATTCACATTTTCCAGGTCGAAAAAAATGTGAAAACTCACCCCCCAAAATAAAGCTTTTCCCCGGCCTGGCCTGGCCTGGCCTGGCCCGGCCCGGCCCCTCCCCCCATCCCCAGTTTAACCCAGTTGACCGTTGAGTAAGGTAAAAAGATAAGTAAAAGAGGGGACCAAATTTTAGTCCTTTGGCCTAGGCTACGTGTGGTCGCTTGGCAGCCATGCAAATGTAGCCTATTTTACGTGGCAATGTTTCTGGCTACCAACAGCGTGAAAACTGGGTAAAGCTGACTATCTCAGCATAGCCAACTGGAAATTTATAAGTCTGGAATTTATGGCATAGGCCCTTCCAGCACACACCAGAGCATCTTCACACAGGAGGATGGATGATTTGTGGACATGAAACACTTTTCTGTTATACTCCTGTCCCATAGCTAACCACGGTGCTTTTGTTATGTACTTACCATCCACATGCATCTACCTTGCCTAGTAGTCAACAAGTGACCTTGCCTAATTACCTACCTACATAGTAACTACTTCCCTACCTACTTACATGGGTAGTTACCTACATATAGTGTATCATGAGGGATGGGTGATAAGTGATAAAAAAAACTTTTTCATTGAATTTTCATTTCATACAACAAAAGGTGTCCTTGTACATCAAGTGATTTAATTATATTTTGAGTGAATTCACTGGTTGTAGTGAACATGACCAATGAAAAAGCAGTGAATTCAATGGTCTATTGAACAAGCACTAATGAATTGCACCCACATTTTGTAATAGTGTTTTTCTTTAGCTTACCATCATGATGAGATTCAGTTTCTGTTTGGACTATGTACTTATTGAGAACTAACTAACCATTAGCTCTGTAATAATTGTCTCCATGCATCTATCTACTTACTTACCTAGTGGCCACTTTTCATCCTACCTATCCTATAGAACCTAGCTGCTACAAGATAGGTTATATAAGGTGAAACCTCACATCAACTCAGTTGGGGTTCATCCACAACTGAGTCATAACAAGCTTCAAATGAACAGTACACTGGTTGCTGTTGGGTCACTCTGGCCCAATGAATGGGCACAGGGGATCTTCATTCTTCAAGTGTTTTGTACAAAGTGTTTTTTTTTTGGTTTAAGAAACAGTAGAATTTCTCTAGTGTATGTGGAGGGTGTACGGTGCACACGTAAAGTGTCTCTCCTCTCAAATAAATTCATAGGTGTCCGTTTTAAAAGCAAAATGCTACTTGTTCTTAATGCCAGGGTAAGGACCTTGAATAGGGCTGTTATGAGAATTTGGGTCCCACAGTGCAATCCCCGCACGATGATGCCACGACCTCACTCCCATAACAGCACCATTCTCAATCCTTACCCTACGACACCTGCTGGGGAGACCTGCTGGGATTTCTGTTGTGCACATTTGGAACGTCTGCATGTCAATTGTGTTACCTGTTCACAAGGTTTTGTGTTTTCTCCTCTTAGGGCTCCTCATTGTGCGTTCTGCACTTTCAGGTGTGGTCTTTTGTTTGGACTTCAGTTCTTTCTTTTTTCTTCTCTTGTTCCTTTACCAAGTGTTTTTCCTTTATTTATTAATTTATTAATTGATTGATTTATTTGAAAAGGCTAAATTGATAAATTAGGAAGTGTTATATTTGAGAGTCCTGGGAGCAAGACAGCAGCTTTTTTGGGGGGCATATTTTCCAGGTTTTCAAACTGAAACATGTTCAAACGGGCTTATGCTGCTGTTATTCATAGCCGTTTAGGCTTTTTGCTGGACTAGTTTGGGAGTGGACAGTTTTGCCCAGTCACCAGTTGCAGGGTAGTCCAGCAAAAGACTAAACGGCTATCCAGTTCAATGGTGTTGAGAAACAGCTGTTAAGTACATTCAAATGATGCACTGAAAAATGAAATAAAAGAAAGAACTCTAGAATTGTACAATTTCAGTTATGAGAAACCAGCATATGTAATATTTTGCACCAGTGTTTTTCAAGGAGATTTCTAATGTAGCGCTAGGAAGATTTAGCCAAATCTGGCTATAAACCAAATATGAAGTACAAATATTTAATCAACCTTCTATGTTTATGGCTACACACTGAAAACCAAATATAGAAATCTGAGGACTTTCACTTTTTTTTTTCCTCACTTCTGGCAATTGAACCCCTTCAACTCACTTCATTCCTGAAATTGTTTTCCTCTTTTTTGGAGAGATTTCACCAGTAAAGAAAAAGTTGTTTTGCACAATTTCACCAGCTATTCACAATTTTACCACAATTTCTTTCTACTTTCAAAGATGGTATGTAATCAAATTTGGCTAAATTATTTTCTGGATAATGATCACTTTGACTAAACCAAAAGGCACTATGGTAATCAAGTTGGGCACCTGAAAAGGTACTATGGTAATCAAGTTTTATGTGGATCACATATCTATTCATGATCCATTACTGACTAGACTATGTTTTTGTTTTCCATTACCACTGCACAAGTCAAATTGTTTTCAATGATTAAACATGGAGGAATCCTGATTCCTGGCTGAGTGAAAAGATTATTTACAGGAAGAAAGTGGCACAAGGACTCTGCTATTTATGGCAAGCTCAAACACAATGATGAGAAATGATGAAACTATGTAACAGGGCTACCTACATCATGTGAAAAGCAAAATGATTTGATAACTGAATTCAGCTGGCAGCTTAAACATTAAATAGGAACATCTAGGTCACCTACATGTTGATTCCAAGTTCAACCCAATATTTCACCCCCAAAATCTTACTCTGTTGATCATTGTGAAGTCTCTTCCCTTTGGACAGAACCAACAAACGGTTGGATCACTAGTTGGGCTTTTCACATCCCATCCAAAGAGTTGATTGATATACTTGATGAGAAAGACCTATTTGAATTTTGGATATTGTGTCAGGAGAGTTGACTAGTTGCTCTCCATGTGCACACCAAATTTCTTCACCTAATCATAAATGGTAGACTACAAAATTGTCACTGGGGTGAGATTTTGCCCTTCACCCAAAGCTTGTTAGGGTCAGGTGCTTTTTCAAATGCAAATATAACTGTGCATAGCACATGCAGAGATCTAGCAAATTGTCTACAATGGGGGCAGAATTTCATCTCTGTGACAATTATGTCCAATTATGACCATTGATGAGTGTCCTGGATCACAGTCACCCATCACTTGGCCAGGTCTAGCCAATGGCCATTATCTAGTGCATAACCAGCCTTTTGTTTTAGTGCAAGAAATCGAAATCCAAAATCCAAAATCCAAACTTCAAAAATGAAGTGCATTTGGAGGTTTTCAATCACCAAAAGTGAGAAAAAAACTAAAAACCATTCAGATTTCTATAGTTAGTTTTGAATGTGTAGGCAGAAATAGAGAAGGATGATTAAAGATATTTACTTCATAGCTGGTTTATAGCTAGATTTGGCTGAATCTTCCTGGGGATGATTGCGATTTTTTAATATCTTCGTATGGTTGATGGCCACTTTGGCTGCAAAAGAATTCCTAAAAAAAACACTGTACATGACCACTTCCGACATGGGAGGGAAATTTAGGGTGTTTGGGAGCTTTCCGAAATGGAACTAAGATGGCTCTATAAGTCTGTAGTTAATAGGGTAATAATTGGATAAAACTAAATACAAGTTTGTTATGAAAACTAGTATCTAACATTGGGTAAAATGAAAGTTTTGGATGGAGGTCTTCATTTGCCTTTCCTTATTTTCAGTCCATTCACACATGGACTACTTGTTTTGTTTCATTTGTTGCCCAGCCTTTCAACAAGTCCACTACATTTATTTGTAATTTGTCACCGTCCTTTGGAAAATGTGAAATTATTTGTTTTCCTCACATGTGGATTTAGATGACCTTGTGAAGAGTTGTATAACCAACCCGATCTTGGGCACATGCATTAGCTCCTTGTTAAAGGTGTCTAGTACGTTTTATGGATGGTTGCATTTCTAAAAGGCATTCAATACCATGCCCCTCCCCAAGCATTGTACACTTTGTGGTTGTTTGCACTTTTATAGGGTGTGTCGCAAGTTTGGTAGTTCTGGCAATGCCTCTCGGATTTGTCAAACCTACACCTAACACTCTTGCATTTGATTGTGCTAACAATTTTGTCATGAACAACACTGCATAAGCATTCAATTGTTCAATTCCTTGATCATTTAAATTGCATGCCTTTAGGATTTTCAATAGCTTTGTTTCAATTGTTACAATTCATGAGGAGAAAATGGTTGAGTTGGAATCCTGCCAGATTTGCATGCATTCCCCAACATAATAACAACTTAACTCATCAAACATTCATTGACTATAGAGCTCCATCATGGCCATGGCAAAATGTAGCATTTAACACACAAAGAACCATTGTTACAATATTCAAAGTTTTCAATGTCAAGTTTTGTGTGCTAGCACTGTTGATTGCGAACATGATTACATCAATCCAATCCATTGTTTACTAGGGTCAAGTTCATTTGAATTTTATACATGAAAAATTATTGAGAATTCAAAGAAGGATGGGATGATTATGTGATAGATCAAAGTTTAACCATATTGCAAGGGTCATTTAATTGGTGACATGTAATTTTTATAACAAAAAAGATCAATGATCGATATTGCAAAGGATTTTTATGTTTTAAAATTATTTCATAGACATAGTCCACTAGACATGTGGATCAAGTCTATTAATGAATTTTAGCATAATGTCAAACTAGTAAGATCAAGGTAAATATGATAGATTAATCACAACATTCAATAAACCATGAGAGGCAGTCATGACCATGGATAATGGATGATGATCCCACATACCTTGATCAAAGTCTAAACAAGTAGACATTATGCCTTTTTCCACAATTGCCTTGGGGAAAGTTCACAATAAAATGATTTGCTACAAGTGTAATCAATGTTTTTTTTAAAAAAAAAATTAATGGTAAATGAAGTCAATGTTGAAATTGTGTGGTGTATTCATACAAAAATGTTTTAAATATATTATGAGAACATTTAATTGGATTTGAGATTAATATAATGAGTATAGGGTATTTAGAAACATTTAAAAAAATAATGTAACTAGTGTTTTCATTATTTAAAGGCTCCTAAAAATACTTGAAATGATTTGAAAATTATATACTTATGAAAAACTTACATATATGATTTTATAAAATAGTAAATTACACCATCCTATATATATATATTATTTTATTTTATTTTATTTTTTTAATTATTTTTTTTTCAAATTTTTATTTTATTTTAACAATCTAATATAATTCTATCACATCATCTTGACTAACTAACTTACTATTTTTCAATGAAACAATAAATAGTTGGGTGTGGGTCATTTTATTGTGAACTTACCCTTTGGTGGTATTCAAAGCATTGGTCACATAGTCCTTTTCATTAACCTCTACTTCACCTCCACCAATTTATAATTAATAAAACCATGTACATGAGAACCAATGGAAGTTAAACATAAAGGCTCCATGTTTCAAAACACATAAATTACTTAAACAATTGAAAAAACCTTTGCAAAGGTTTACAATTTGAATGTACCTTAAGCACAACAATACCTTTTGAGAGTGTTGCCAAATGTTCCAGCAAATTTTCCTTGTCATATTTAATAAACATTAATAGCCTCTGTAAACACAACTTGACTATAGCTAATTTCATTAGAAAAAAATATATCTATACAAGTGCACAATAATACTTGTCAAAATTTGGATATTAACTTGTGCACAATTAACAATTATCAAATTTTTACCATTAATGAATGTTTGTGAAGATTTAGTCATAATATGAAATAGAGGTTAATTCAAATACACAATGGAATCCTCATTCAAGCTTGCACTTTGACTTGCCAATGTATAAATAAACAAGCCTACAATAGTGAACGGCTTACATAGAGGATAGTGGTTGGGTCACATTGTTCCTTGAACATATCCTTAACATTGGGTATATATGAAAGGTGTGGATATTGACATAGCCATTTTTGGAGTTTAATAAAAAGTTTAAAAAATGAATTGCTAGCACCTATTGATAATAAAAAAAGGAGAGAACTTGTGGGTGGATTAATTAGGCTATGTTGGGTCACAAGAAAAACAAATTTGAAATGTCCTTCACCACCTAATCTAACCATACAATTACATCTTGGACATTGTAAACATTTGACATCATAAGCAATATACATATTACACATACTAAACACCTACATATCTTTTGAATGTATAATAACACACACTTGCAATTGTTGTAATATGAATTATTTTGCAAACAAGGATTTCAGATACATAAGTGGAACAACAAATTCAAATGTGCATCATGCCCACTTCAAATTTGATAAAGACAACAATACATGCCCACACTACTCTTCAATGCATTTATTGTCACTTTTGACATTTAATAAATATTGATTGTGTCAACTTCTGAAACTATCGCCTTATTTGTTGATCCAACCATGTATGTTTAAACCGCTTATGCTCACTAACGATTGCAACATGCAACAGTACAACCCACAAAAACACCCCATCAAAATGTACCAAGCGGTTGAATAGTCTTGCAATCTAAACCACCCCATCTTTGAATAGCTATAATGATTTCACCTACAACTTGCAACCATACAACTCGCAAAAAAACCACCATCAAAATGTACCAAGTGGCTTTAATCTTGTAATGTGGAATCCCCCTTCTCTACATAGTTGTAAATACTTCAAGTTATTATATGCGTTTGGATATCCAAATCAAGCCACAAACTTTAAAACTATCATTGTCAAATTTTACAACTTGATTTTCACTTTCACAAGTTTTAAAGCTCTTCTATTGGATTCAATCCAAAGTGGTTGGCATATTAGTGCAAAACATTTGCAATACTTAATTTATAATGATATGGTCATATGTTTGAATATGTAATCTTTAGTCACCACTAAACAAAACAAGATCTACCAAATTTGCCTTTTGTTTTTCACCAAAACCAAACACATTGATTGCACACACCTAATAACAAAACATTTGAAGGGGATTCCAACCCCAATCTTAAAGGGGTCTTACCCTACACTCAAAACCTTGTTAATAAGCAAACATAATATAATAAAACATAAATTTGCAACACTTGATGAGTGACAACAATGTCACCACCATAGACAATCATAAAAAATTGAAATTTGGACAAGTGCACGCAATAAAGGTTAGAATCTATCATACAACTTTGTAAAGTTGTCATTTGAAGTTCATTAAATGTAATTGTGCCTTGGTATAATGTCGTTCCAATTAGGAACAAAATGAATGCGCTAGCAACCCACTTAAGAGTTTTTGCAATGCAAGGTGATAGTCCTTCCCTTGGTTGTATAAGTGGCATGGATTTGAGATTTTGATGGTCATCCCTAATGTAAGAGCAATAACATCAACATGAACAACTTCCCTCTTGGTGTAAAATGTCATAAAGTGCTTTGTGTTAGAAATCATTTTTATGCCAATGGAACCTATGCATATAATGTCAAGTGTAGGGTTCATAACAAAAGATATTCGAAAGGGCAACCATTCTTACTAGATTCTACTATACCAAATAAAACATACACATGCATCTTTTGCAATATCTTGGCATTTTGTGAATCTAGATGTGGTGAATGTATGTTTGTTATTATTAGTCACCTACCTTCACCAAGTATAATTGCCTTGTTATGCATGTTGGTCTACCATCCTAATGCCAAGGGAGAGAATTGAAAGGCTTTGAAAACGATGAACCAATTGACAAAAACATACTTGAAAGAAAATCCCAATGCCTTCCCAAAAACCATTTGTTACAAACTTGCCCAATGAGAGTTTCTATAATTACTTGTGAAGAAAGATTTGATCACAAATGGTGAAATCTTGCAAGGTGATGCATTGTTGGAGGTGCTAGGAGATGTGTTTCCTTTGGTTAATGCATACAAGCTTAGACATTGTGTTTACACTTAGAGGACCTTTGGAATAGAACATTCAATATTGCATATCAAACACAATTTTGCATACAATTACATACAAGAAAGTTGTTTTCCAAGGCAAACATTTTATTAACCTTGGTTCTTGTTTAAAATGTCCACACATCCAAAAAGTGGAGTGGAATTGGTGAGAAGAATGATAGAAGGTGATCTAAAAACTTTTTGGGTGATGTTTAATCACATTAAGAAAGTGCTTGATTGACAACAATGGGCACACATATGTATGATCTTTTTTTGGTCATTTGTTGACCATTGTTTTGTGTGACATGAAAGCATACGATCTCAAGTCCTAGAGCTTATTATGGTGATGTTTCAATGAATATGTGATGTAAGCGGGCTTGCCTAAGCCTAATTTCCATGGGTTTATGGCTAATTTGCAAGTGCAAATTATAATGCGATTTGTAACATTTCCAAAAATGACTTAAATGTTCCCTTGGAAGGTAAGGAACATACATCCTTGTTGAGTGTTAGAAAAGGGAGGGATCATGGCAACAATATGTTTGTCTAAGATAGGAGTTTATATGGTCATTACCGGATTCAATGCCAAATGAAGTGATAACTCAATTTGTTGTCAACCCATGGACAATGTATGGTATGTTCATTGATCTCAAGGTTCCAAAAGGTGAGTATGTCTTACAAACAAGAACAAGTTTGGTGCTTGGCAAACAATTAACATAGCTTGCAAAACATTCGGGCATCAAAACTATCAAAGTTGTATGACGTGCAAAACAAAACGAGTTGAAGGCTCGGGGTGTGGATGAAGTCATCTCCATAAATAATGAGGGCATAACAACAAAAGTGAAAGAAGTAACAAGGGAAAACTTGCATATGGATTTCTTGATATTGTGGTTGGCACATTCATTAAACAAGTGGTTGCAAGTGTCAAGGATGGAGGTTAAGTGTTTGTGGATAGAAGATTGGGAGGTGATATTGCAAAAGTTGGTATTGGGGATTTATTCTAGGACATTCATGTGGGTGGATGGATTATTTACCACCATTTGTCTTGAGAGATGCAAATTGTTCATTGACAAAGTCTCCAAGCTCATTTGAAGCCATTATACCTATTTGTGGGTGTGACTTATGATCTGGCTGACTTCCAACTTGGAATGAAAAAGCACTTGAAGTTGCTGAAGGTGGGAAGGTGTTTCTCGAGGGTTAAATAACCAAATCTTTTGATGTAGCAATCCATCCTACCTACAACAAATTGTTTTTGCAAACAAGTGAAGATAGAGCTTTGTTCATCAAAAGTTAACAAGAAAATTAACATTGTGGCCTACTGACCCAATTCATTCCTCAATGTGTACCCAATCCTTAGATCCTTGTGCAGTTTGATGGAAACTCCACTTATGTGGAGCCACAAGCTTGAGCATACTTCTTATGTCACTAGTGTAGAAAGAGTGACATTGATCACAATGTCTATTTCCAAAGATAAATCATGGCATCCATTTTATTGCAACATCATATGTTGATGATTTTATATTGGTCTCGAATGATTTGGCTCTAATAAAACAAATCAGGAGCAGTTTCTGAAGAAGTTTGAGATGGTGGATTTGCAAGCAATCCATACTACAGAGGAGTACAAGTATCTTGCATTTTAACAACACCAAACAATTCACCTAAGCTAGCATAAGACCAAGGGAAAACTAAAGTGTCGTAACATGGTTGAAAGTATGGTGATATGCTAGTGACATAGTAAAAAGTTTTCAAATGAAACGGGTCAACAGATGTCATCAAGACTCAACAGGATCCACTTGAAGATTAAGCTTTGAGCAATATTTCAGGTCTTAAAGCTGCAGAAGCTGAGAAAAGTCTCTAGTAGCAGCATTGCTAAGCAATTTTCTCTGGAGTCCATTTGATGTTGGAAAGTTCTTTCTGTGCCATGCCACGGATCACCATTGCCAGGTCTATTCATCAAGGATGTCCCATACCGTGTTTGTTTGGTGTTGGTTTCTGTGGAAGGTACCCATGGTTCTTCTGTTTCTCCAATTCCAGGATTAATGCATTGTTGGTTTACTGATACAGTCGGTCTACCTGGCAGTGCTCTTTGGGATTGACACGGTGAAACAGAAGATTAAGAAGCATATCTTATGTTACCAATGGGTTTAGGGTTTAGGGCCAGTGCTCTTCACTGTCTTTACATGCACTCTTTCGTACTATTGGATCCCACTTGTGTTCCAACACTTACTACAGATTGACTGATTGTTTACTTTTGATTGGTTGACTTCTTTTTGTGCTGTAGCTTGCTTGCTATGATCCCACTCTCCTGGAATTGCTTTGTCTCAAATATGTTGCAAGGATGTGGTGGGGCAAGACTTGGTAGCTTTGGATCTGAACATGGCATGATGAATCGACGAGTAGAAAGATTTGAAGACGTTGATATGGGATCAGAACCAGCTGAATGAGAAAGCATTGTCCCGGCATATCCATCACCTTTTAAATGCTACTCTTGAAGAAATTGTCACACAACTTTTGTTCATCATTTTCTTCACCGGTGCTTGCTGCATCCTTGAATTTTGCTAAATGTTCTTCAATTCATGTGCTGTGACATTAAATTTGTACCACAACAAAAGGTACTTGACCGTGCTTTGTCTACTAAATTTTAGAGGGTTTACAAGAGTTGGGTGACTGGCAACCCGCAGGTGTTGGTTGGAACCTTGTCACATAGTCAATGGTGACTTGGACGTATTGGTGCACAAGGAGTGCAGGGACAATATTGGGTGTGAGGATTGTTCAACGAAGAGGGAGTTACAACCCTAGGGTGCAGAAATGCTAGTAATGCAGTTGCCGGAGAGGAGGGGTGTGGCAGGAGGGCTGCAGGTTACTGCAGTGGGAGAGAGGAATATTCTTACAAAATGGAGTGTAATGTCTCAGGTGTTGAGGTGGGACATGATGATTCCATCAATATTATGGGAGCATTGGAGAGAAGAGCCTTGGTGTCACATAAACAAGAGAGGTATTGTGCAATTGTTTTGAGTCATAATGGTTTTAGTGCAAACAACATACCACAACAGCCAAGATTAAGTACCAGTCTACAATTTGACCCGAGTGTGGATGGTGAAGATAACTGGAGGCATAACACTGTGTGCACTGGCTGTGCGATCTTGAACTAATTCACAGAATCTGTTTGATATGCTCATATCAAATCTATATCCCATACTAGGTAGGGTTTCTCCAACTTTTAGCAAAACACTGACTTCCATATTGATCAAGCAAGAGGTTCCACCAAAGTGTGTAAAACTCTTCTGGAAAAGCAAAACATCCTAGAAAATTCCACCATCAGATTTTCCTGTGAGTTTCGATGAAGAAAGCTCCACCTTGAATGTGCAATCTTTTTTTCTTTGGCGTAGTATGGATTGGATTCATGCATCAGAAGATTTGATTTGTTAACCAGTGAGAAACACCTTCCCACCTCGAGCAACTTCGGTTGATTTCTTGATTGCAAGTTGGAAGTCAGCAAGATCATAAGTCTCACCCGCTAGAGGTACAATGATCTTGGCTTCGATGAGCTTCGAAACTTTGTCGATGTACTCTTCGAATCTCTCAGGAAGCGAATTGGGAAGAACCCATGCGGCTACACGAACACCTCTGAATAAATCTCCCACTCCTACGGTCGCATCATAGCCTCCCAACACTCCATAGATGAACACTTGACCTCCATCTCTCACACTCGCAGTGACTTGTTTTGTTAGTGTGCCAGCCACAGCGTCAAGAGCTGCGTATGCGAGTTTCCCCCCCGTGATTTCTTTCACTCTTATTGCTACATCCTCATTATCCGTGGAGATAACTTCATCTGCACCTAGTGCCTTCAACTCCTCCTTCTGTTCTGCACGCCGTACAATGTTGATGGTTTTGATGCCCCAATGTTTTGCAAGCTGTATCAATTGCCGG
>Ga0209611_10002192_pt1 | contig 34262 bp, 31 predicted proteins | sample S1TSphgellanicum_3_FD_187693 | JGI IMG/M metagenome (GOLD analysis project Ga0209611, IMG submission 187693) | Host-associated microbial communities from peat moss isolated from Minnesota, USA - S1T2_Fc - Sphagnum magellanicum MG (SPAdes) (version 2) | ecosystem: Host-associated > Plants > Peat...
ATTCTGGAGAAAGCCTCTGGCCAAGGGTTTTACTAAGGCCAACTTTAGACGTGGGTCCAGGGTCAAATTTCCTTGGAACCAATTTGGACTGATTTGAAGCAAATTGAATCCTTGAGTTGGACTATACCTTGGTCGAATTTCCTTGGAACCAATTTGGACTGATTTGAAGCAAATTGAATCCTTGAGTTGGACTATACCTTGGTACCTAGCCTGATTCTTGGTTCTCCAAATCATGAGCTCTCCTTTTAGCATTGTTTTTGGTCTGAACCACTTGATTTTCCCTCCAAAACAGGTGCCAATGTAGGTTTAGCCTCAGTTTGTGACTTTTTAGTCTTGGACCCTCGTCTAAAGGCCTTGGGAACAATTTAAAGCTTGCGACCAATAAAAATTGCTTGGATTCATTGGTGCCTGGACCTTGGACCTTCAACTAAAGTCACCCTAAGTGCAAAGACCTGTGCTGATTTTTATTTTTTCATTTTTTTGGTATCATGAGGGAAAAAAACAGAAAAAGTGGGGTGTTTCAAAAAATGGAATGCCCACTTTGTGGAGGAAAAATTACACTAAGGCGCCCTCCAATTACACTGAATTCCTATATTTTTGCACTAAAGTATATAAGAGTGCCACAATAATTTGTTCCACAACAATTTGTCATCTTTGTGACTCTCATATCTTTAGCTAAAAGAAACAAAACTACCCTATAAGAGAAACAATAGAAAGGTGGGATCTCCTTGAAAAAGGATAGTAGATGATTTACAATGCACCACCCATTTTGGCTAAGTAGAAAAATCACATAATAATCAACCAAATTTGCAACTAGATGATTCTTGTGAGTCTAGTAAAAAAGGTTTCCAATAAGCTCATGTTCATTGCTTGAAAAATGTGTAAAATGAAGTTTTCTTCTTGTGGAAGGAACCTTAGCCTCAATTAAATTAATGATTTAATAATTCCAATATTTTAGGAAAGTGATTAAATTATATGGTGAAAGTTTGGCTCTAAACTATTTAGCCTGATGGTGATCAATTCTAAGCTCTAAATTAGCTAGCCCAATGGTGAATTCCAAGCTCTAAAACTGGACTGAAGATTAGCAAGATTTTATTAGGTGTGGAGTATTCTAGGCTCTAGACCCGGAGGAAGTTGCTTAAGTGGCACCGGGCGAGTATCTGACGGGTACGGTGAATTCTTGGCCTCGCGAACCTGACGGAAGATTCGTAGGTGGTCCCGGGCGAGCATCCGGCGGGTACGGTGAAATTCTAGGGCCCTTAGAACTGGACCGAGGATTCGTAAGTGGCCCCGGGATCGTATCCGGCGGGTATGACATCCGCAGCCACGACCACTTGCCCAGTTAGCTGTGTAGCCAAGCGAATGGAAAGTGGGCCTTGAAGTGCCGATCCCGTGTTGGATTGCACCATCCAGTTCGCACCCCAGTTCTGTGTCATCGCCTGCCACGCAGAGTCGTTTCCAGCCTGCAGCGAAGCAGCAGCAGCAGCAGCAGCAAAGCATCAGCATCCCATGCATGCAGAGGAATAGCACGTTTATATTTTAGCAGCAGCTAGATCGAAAGAGAAAATCGTCGAGTCTAGATTTTATAACAAATTTGCAACAATTTACGTATATAATGCTGCAAGCATGCATGCATATGATCAGCTAGCTTGAGTACTAGTTATAGTTTACCTGCTTGATTTGAACAGCTTGGATGTCTCCTGGACCGCCCTCGTACTTGACAATGAGTGAAAGCCAGAATGGGTTGGACCCAGAATCCACTGTGAAGCTAATGTTTTGTCCCGGATACGAGCACGGAATCCTAGTACGGGTTCGCAATAGGATTCCAGTTAGCTGTCTAGTTAATGATTTTCTCCCAAAGAATTTACTACCCCAAGGATTTACTCTTAAACTGAAGAAGATCTGGCAACCCCGGTCCTTATCAGGATTCATGATAGCAAGTAAGATTTGCATTCGGTTGAATGCGACATACTTGTATTCTTGTGGGGGATTCTAACATCTGACGATGATCATGAGGTTGAATGTTTACCTTCTGTAGAGAAGATCATAAACGGCGACGGTTCGGAGAGCTTCTTCCTGGCCAGAAATGGCCATGTTGCTAATCGCAGTTCCACTGAGATCGAAGTGGGGGAAGCTACCATCACAGAAAGCACCTCCTGGACACAAGTCTGTGATGACCACATCGGTAGCAGTCGGCTTGCAGAGGTCGGTGTGGTTACACTTGACCTCGTAACAGACTCCGCAGCCTGATCCGTTCAGAAATAGGGGCGAGTTCCCGGCGGCAATGCTGCTTCCGTATGGTGAAGTAGAAAGCACTCCATACCCACATGCACCTCCTGCAATCCCGCCAAAAAAAGAAAGAAACCCAAGTCATGTCTGCACCATAGTATAACGCAGATTCTGCAACTCTTGTTCCCTTGCTAGTCGAGCTGAAAAAAAAGGGTTTTGAGATCAACTACCTCCACATTTGATCAACTTACCATCTGACCCATCTCCATCAGGATCTCCATACCAAGTTCCACCAGCTGGCTTCCACTCGGGATCGTAGTAATTCTCCTGGCAAGAATGCAAGGGCAGATGACCAGCAATGCTGCATACTAGTACTAGCAGAGCCACTATGAAACGAGTGCTGCGTCCAGGAATTACAAAAGCTGCCATATTGTTGTTCCTGATCACCCAGCTAGCTTGCTAGAATCGATACGACCACAGACCCCAGCCTGCAGTATAAATACACAAAATAAATATAAGTCGACAAAAATTGCAGCTCGGATATTAACTTACTGCAGCTAGCTAGAACTCCTGGAAGCACTGGCTCAAGCTGCATGTTATAATATATCAACTGATCTCCACGTAGTTATATTACACTACATCGATGAAGATTCAACAGATCTAGCAAACTTGTTCAGACAATTTGGTAACTAATTCTTGTGGAAAGATGCAGATGATCATGATCATGAGCTGATGATGATCATGATGAGTACTAGAGAAGAAAATGCCGATGACTAGAAATATGTGATGCAGCAGAATATATGAGTACTAAGCGATCAATCAGCAATTCGTTTGAGATTAACTAACTGTATCAAACTAATACTAGTAGTGTAGATCAGCTGATCTAACATACAGTTAATTAGTGCTAATTATTAGGTACTAATTATATACTAATTGCTCTTGCTAATTAGGGAACAAATCCTGGGATTAGTAGCACGGCCGGCGGGCGGGCGGGCGCTGCCGGGACTCGTCGGGCGGCGAGCCGGGGGGTATTATCAGCGCGAGTCGTCCGGCCGGCGACGGCACCGGCGGACCTGAACCGGTTAGTACCGCAGGAATCAGCCGTCGCCGGACGTCTTGTCACCGAAAGCCACACACTTCCGGCTGTTGTAACTTGGCCTTAACATGAAGTTCCTAACCAGGGTTGTGCGGTTCCTAGGTTTTAAAGGTAACCTCCGGTTCCGGTTACCTCAACATCCTTGAGACCGGTTCCGGTTATGTACTTTTTAAATAACTGGGACCTGGTTCCGATTCCGGATATTTCAAGGGAGGTTCTGGTTAATTTTTCAGATGTCGAAATGAGGGCCAGTTTTGATTCTGGTTAATTAACTTCGGTTACTTGGTTACCTGTGATTCCAATTTCAGTTTTTAAATTGAATTTTTTTCAAACAATGAAACGAAGAAACAAGGAACATTGCAAATTTTTATGAAAAGAAATCCAAGTGGATCAAAGTACAAAGCCTTGAGAAGGCCAATTTCAAGGATAATGAACTTATTTCTAAAGTCTAACACTAAAAACTAAAACTTAAAATGCTAAGATTCATCAAAGCAAATGGATCAATACCAAATTATTTTTTGCCAATTAGTTTCAAGTTTTTTTTCAACTCATGCACTTGTAGGCCCTACCTTTGCCATATCTATGAGAACATCTCAAGTGCAAAGTGGCATAGCAAGGAAGAAAGAAAGAAAACTTGAAAACTTGTCAAAAGTCTAGGTTACATCACATTCAATTCTAAGGTTTGGGTGTGTAAGGATTCAACTTTTCATTGCAAGGCAACAAACAACATCCTTATTTTGGCCATCACTCCCAAAGACCTACAACCACCAAAAACAATTTAGAATACATAAAGAAACACAAATTGTGACACAAAACTTGGAAAAAAAAAACATCAAAATGCAAAAAAAGAATAAACATACCTAAACCTTAAACCTTATTTTGGCCTTCATCCACCTCCAAGAGGCCAAGTGATGCAATGATCTCTTCATTATCGTCCATTAGGGTTTCCTCCATCTCCATGAATTTCTGCATGGATAGAGAACCCCCAACCCTAGAATCCTCAAGCCAATTCTTGTAGATGTTACTAATCATATCAAAATTCTCTGTGCCCAACCTAGAACAATGTAGATTCGTGCAAATACTTGCAATGCTGAAAACTTTTTTTGCTTCAATCTACGATCCCACAATTCCCAAGATTTGACGAGCAACAAACCTGACATAGGAGAAATGCCCCTCTTGGGTTCTCCACCATGCCAAAGGGTCTTTACACTCATCATCAATGACCTTCTTGACCTTAAAATGTGTTAGTTGTTCTTCGACTACTAGTAAAAGCATGTCCTCATTTGTAACCATGCAATCATACAAATTAGTGGTTTGAAAATTTTGGGATGTAAAACTACTGGGGGCTTTTTCACATGTATCACTAGGGTTTAAAACCTTGTATGCACAAACTAAGAACAGGAACAATACCTGTTTGTCATATTTTCCTTCAATTTGGAAAGCCCATTCCTTACCAATGTAATTGATAACCAACCTTAATCCCTTGTACCGGGGATCCAACATAAGGGCCAACATGTTATGAGCTTTGCGAGGTTGGAAACCAAACATAAATGAAAAGAAGGGTTTTAAAACGATTATTACTTGGTTTTGCATGCGTACTTTTAAGATTTTAAATTCACCATCACAGTCTTTGGTTTTGCCAAAATCAAGGGTCAAGTTTTCAACCCACATTTGGCATATGAATGGAATTGCAACAACTAGGGCATTAAAAAGGAACTAGTACCCCCTACTTTAGTTTAACACACACAACTAGACAATAGGACCCAAAATATCTACAATTTGAGCTACAACCCAAACCTGAAGGCTTGGCACACGATTTTGAAATGCCAATGACTAACAGTTGCTAACCATAAGACCAGGCAATTGTGTTCCTAAATTCCAAAATTTCTTGAAATATGATGACACAAGATGCAAACTTAGTTTTCACCAAAGTCTTGAGCTTTTAGGGTGGCACACCATTATCCAAGCATGCCTTCTGCCACTCTTACCACCCCTTCCTATTATTTTTGGTCTAGGTTATAGTTTTTTGCAAAATGGACTAGGCTTTCTTGATGGAAACAAAAGTTAGTCCAATAGAAACCTTAGCATCATCTATAGCACATTGAACACACTTTGACATTATATGCCCCCAACATGACCCCACAAAAGGTGTTTGCCAACCCAATGTTTCATAAGAAACAACTGAAGTCAATGCATTTGTCATGGTGTTGAAATTACCCCCTTCATGCTTTGCATATGCAATGATTTGAACATTGAACCTATACTTTGCAACCACATCATTGACTTGCAGGGCCATGGCATTCCCAAAAGTGTTTACAATCTCAAAAAACCCATCTAGCTCCCATTTGTTATTCAAAAAATGCACGATCATCACAAAGGTATCCACTCCAACTCTTGAGATCCAAAGATCAAATGATATAATGCAAAAATGGCATGATTTAAAGGTAGATAATATAAACCTTTCTTTAATCTATTCTGCCAACCTAGGCAAGTTATCATTCACCAAGGCTCGCCTAGATGGAAAAACAACACAAGGATTTTGCCTCATCAGTAGCCTCCTAAAAAATAGAGCTTCAACAAAAGACAAGGGCACCAATTCCTTGGCTATGAACAAGGCCAAGTCTTCTTCAAATTGTTTTTGGTTAGGGTTGTCCTTGCTATAAGGAATAACATTCGCAAAAAAATTTGAAATGTTTGAGGATGTCGAGTTAAACCTCTTTTTGGAAAGTTGTTTTTCTGCATTAAGACCATCCTTCTCCTGATCAACCCACTCATTCCACAATTGTCGATGCAATAACTCAAGATGATTTTGAAAAGTGAAAATCCCATTTGTTGTTTTGTATGTGATGATGCCTTTTCTAGGTCCTACACTTGGAGTAATAGGACCACAAAAAAGACACCTCAAATGTTTGGGTTGGTTAGAAGTTGAACTTACTTTTGAAGAGGACAAGCTATTGGGCACAAAAAAGACCCAAGTTGTGGCGTTCAAGCTTCAAACCTTCCAAAAGTCCCATTGTTTTGCCAACGTTGCCCATTGTTGATTTATTTGCAATCGACATGGTGCTTACAGTTGGAGCACTCATTGATGGGGATGCACAAATCTCAAAATACAATTCTAGCTCTTTGGGGAAAACAACATCCAACTCCTCCATGGCCTTGATTTTTCAACCCTAGCAAACAAAAAAAACTAGTGCAACTTTGAAAACTTCACTCTTTCTCTTTCTCTTTGCTACTGGAAGAAACGAGACCAAAGACTAAGAACAACGAGAGGGAAAGAGAGAAAGAGTGAAATAGAAGAGATGAGCGAAAGAGAGAAGAGAGTAGCTTAACCTAACCCTAAATAGTAATCTAACTTTAAACTACTAACTGGAACTGGGTTTTCTTGTGAAAAACCCCCCAATTCCAGGTACCTACACTTGAAGTAACCAAACCCCAGTTCCGGTTATTTGAAAAGTCCACCTTGGGAACCAAGTGCCTGGTTAGCTGCCTGGGTAGTAAAAACTGGGCTACCCCCAGTTCCAGTTCCTGATCAGTTCATGGGGTCAGTTCCAGTTAGGTCCCCAATACCCGGAACCGGACCCAGGTACTCAGATTTTCCAGGTACCCCCACAACACTGTTCCTAACTCATAGTTTAAAATTTGAAAACTCAGCCAAATTTCACATGACATAGCCCAATCATTTTAATTTGTAAATTTGATTCAATAATACGGTGAATTAATTTTTGATTAAATATAATGTGCATTGATTTTGATTAAATGCAATGAAAATTTATATTTTATTAAATTTAATGTGAATAATTAAATGTAAAATTGTGTTATAAATATTTCTTGATTTCAACTTTTTTTCTCCTTCTTCTAAAGATTAAATTATTTCCTCTAGCTTGGTGATAATTCATCTTTGCAACCACAGCCCAGGGGATAATCAGGTTCTTTTATTGTGTTAGAGAGTGAACAGGGTTTTGGCCAATTCCAGGTTCCTAGCTCACCCCTGGTCTTGCTACTGGGTGAGGCTGTGGACAAACTAGGCCTGGAATTGGGGCAACACCTGTGAATTACATCAACAGACTCAGCACCCTGTGCTGAACAACCAGTTCAGCATGAGAATTAGTTGATTAAAAAAGGCAGAATATAAGATGTTTTGTGCAATATTCTGTTGTAACATTCTCATTTATTTTTTCTGAAAAAAAATCATCAAATTTGGACTCTGATTTTAGTTTGGTAAAATTATTAAAACTAGTTATTATTATTATTATTATTATTAAGGTACCCATGTTTCTAAAAAACTTTGTTCCCATTTAATGCTAAATTCCTCTTGGGATGCTAGCCAATGACACAACATTAGCATATTGAAATGCATCATATCCCTCGTTGTTCATGTATGGTTTCTTTTCTCTTTTTTCCTTCAAGTAGAAAATAGAAGAAAGCACTTCACTAAGGTTTTGAACTAGTGATACTTAGTTGTTTATTCTTCTTCTTCCGAGGATTATCTCTCTCTCTCTCTCTCTCTCCTCCTCCCCCCACCCTTCTTCTTGCAATTTTATATCTAACATCCAAATGAAAATCTGCAAATTCTGGCCATCTCCAAGCTTCAATTATGAGAGCTCCTTCCCATGCTAACCCATTGATTGGCCCATGGAGGTGGTGAGTGCTAACAATTGCAAGAAACCCCCAACCAGGAGATTTGACATCAGATAAAACATTCAGTTAGCACCCTAATTGTGTGTCATTCATTCATTGACTAGCACACAAAATCATTAACCCACATCTGTCATCCATATTACCATCCTTTAACCTACTTGAGCTGTACCATTTCATTGTTATTAGGACCAATTTTTTTTTTTTTTTTAATTTTTTGAATTGTGAAAAATCATGAAATGTGCAAAAGTACACATAAAACAGAACTTTGAGCACACTATTGTCATGATTTTCAAATTTTGCTTTAATAACACATTTGTTGATTATAGAAATTAGGTGAACTTGTCCAAGTGTGTGTATGTCCATGGTGCCAGTTATGGCTCCTAGTGAGCTGAAAGGCGAGCCATATGGTGAACTGGGAGCCATAACTGGCACCCCAGTGCTGGCTCCCTGGCATAAAGGACTAAATGTGCTGCTTAGGTAGGTCTTAAAGTAGCTAGGTAGGTTGGTCTTAACATAGTCCAGGTAGGTAGGTAGGAGAATGCAGAATCTGCCAGTGTAGCCGTTTACGGAAAAATAGCAATGCCTGACAACGTGCAGAATCAGCAGGTTCAGTCCTTTACATGAAAAGAAACAACTTTTGTATATATAAGGGTTCCTTCAGTGGGGGGCATTATGCCCTGGGAACTGATGTCCAAGAGCAGAACGTCCACACTGGAGTGCCTCCCCTGGTGTAACAAATAAGGAGCAGACCTTAACTGTAAGGATCTAACAGCAGAACTCCACCCCCCCAGCAGGACATTCTGCCTTCTAAGGGGACCCAAAGTAACAAAGGGGCATGTCCTCTGAAAGCTTGTTTGTTAGTTGTTACCACTACTAAAGAGACACAAGTGACTACATAAGAGCATTTCCACCAGTGCTCAGTATGTCACTCTGGATATTAAAATTAAATGTCCCTGTTTACCTTTCTTTTTTTTGGGCAACCCTACCCATAAAACTGTAACCAGAACTGCATATACGTGGGAACTACTAATAGCAAACCACCTGGACCAATCATTATGATCGACCAATCAGAAATACTGAGCTGCAGTCAGGTCCAATTTATTACACTCTTTTTTGGAGGTGCACAACTGTGTTGGGCCTTTTACCAACCACGGCAAGCTACACGAATTTGGTGCAGAAAACCAATTTCCTGAGCTAAACCGGCATATAAATTTGACTTTTTCACAATAAATTTTACTTTCTGGAGTCACATACTGAGCACCGGTGGAGATGCTCTAATAGTTGTGTATATTTATTGGTTAAAAGGGTCTAAGTTGATTACTTGATAAATTAATATTTAATTGTTGTCATCTTGACTTTAAGTCATGACTGAGGCATCAAGCCAAAGACAAGCTTCAGATTGGGGGGCTTGGAGAAGGATAACTATAGTGGGAAACTCATCTCAACAAAAGGGAATCAACTCAAAAAAAAGAAAAAAAAGCCCTCAAGTTTATTCCTAAAGTGCAATTCTTATTTAGTCTTAACCATTGTTTGATCTGCTATTGACTATCGACTTTGTGGCATATCAACTTGGTACCAATATTGGAGGACTTTAGAAAGATTTCATACTAGATGATGCAAGTAACCCATGCATTAATAGGTCCTCACCATTGTTGGATGGTTATTAAATTTTTTCTTACCCACCTATTCTAGTTCTCAAAAAAATTTAATTCAAGAACCTAGATGGTTTTCACATGTAGAGTTTTTTTCATATCATATTCAATTCTTTATTTTTCATTATGTCCAACCAGTTTTTAACACATTCAGATTAGTCAATTATATTAGGTTGGTTCTTTACCTTCACTTTCAGATTTTAGGATTTTTATTTTAATTTCAAATTTTCATAGGCCAAAAACAAATTGACAATCATTACAAAACTTTAATATCTAAACAAAAACATGTCATCACATTTCAAAGATATACAAGGCAAAAAGCACTAAATTAGTCCTCATTCAATTCATGTTATTCAAATGAAGTTTTAAATTCATCTAATTCTTGTTTTAAATCTATTTCAAAATCTGTCAATTTTCTCAATTTACTAGGAGCCTTGCAACCCACCCTTGCATCATTTAGTCAATTTTTATTTATAAAAATTAAAATTTCAAGGTTCATTGATTGAAAACATCTCTCAACACCACCAATATGCATTCAAGTTCACTTTGTGTTTCATTAAATTTTGAATGAAATTAAACAAATTTATGGTGAAAGTGGTCAACCCCTTAATAAACAAGGGGAAAAATAGAAAAATTCACTAAAAACTAATTGACTTCATTAAATAATTAATCAAATTCATTAATAATTGAATTGTTAATAATAATTTTATTAATAATTAAATTGTTAATAATAATTTTATTAATAATTAAATCATCAATAATAAATTCATTAATTGTTAATTACAAACTTAGGTTAAGCATCTACTTCATTCATTATGCTATCTAGCTTAAGTTAAAAACCTAGCCCACCTAAACATCTTGCCCACCAACTTAAGGTACAAGTGTGAAGGTTTGAACCCTTCACCTCCTTTCATTTTCATGTTTAAAAAACAAGTTTTTAACCATTGAACAATTATTTAAATGAATCATATTTTTTGTCATCACATATTATTATGCACATTCTATTATATCTTAAATAATTTTTGACTATTCTATCATAGGCCCTTATTGATTATTTTACCTTATTTTATCATAGGCAATTCTTGGCTAGTATACCATAAGCTATTCTAGGTTATTTTATCATAAGTTATTGTTCGTTATTTTACATTATTTTATCATAATCAATTCTTGACTATTCTACCATAAGTTATTATAAGCTATTTTATCATAGGCCATTGTTGGTTATTTTACATTATTTTACAATAGGTTATTATTGTACAATCTTGATTATTTTATCATATTCTACCATATGTTGTTGGTTATTTTATGTCATTTCACCATAGGTTATTGGTGATATTATATTATAAACTATTATTAATTATTTTAGGTTATTTTACCATAGGCTATTGATGGTTATTTTATGTCATTTCACCATAGGTTATTGGTGATATTATATTATAAACTATTATTAATTATTTTAGGTTATTTTACCATAGGCTATTGATGGTTATTTTATTGTAAATTATTGTAAGTTATTGTAGGTTATTTTATTGTAGGCTATTTTTGGTTATTTTATCATATGTTATTTAAAACTATTTCATCATTGGTTATTTTATTGTAGGTTATTCTTAGTTATTTTAAGTTATTTTATCATAGGCTATTTTTTGTTATCTATCATAAATTATTATTGGTTATTCTAAGTTATTTTACTTAAGTTATTTTAGTTATTTTTTATATATACTATTGTTGGGTATTCTAAGTTATTCACCATTGGTTATTATTGATTATTTTATTATAAATTATTATTAGTTATTCTATTGTAGGTTATTTTTCATTATTTTAGATTATTCTTGATTATTTTAAACTATTTTATTGTAGGTTGTTATTGGTTATTTTAAGTTATTAAAAAATTATTCTTGGTTTTTCTACCACATTCCATTTTTGGTTATTCTAAATTATTTTATTGAAGTTATTATTCATTATTTTATATTATCCTACGTTAGGTTATTCCAAATTAAATTTTTATATGTTATTTTAACTTAGATTATCATATTTTATTTCTGATTTTTTTAAATTATTTATGTTTTAGGATAAAATAACTTATAATAACATAAAACAAAATGACCTTGAATAATCTAAAGTATAGTTTGAAATAAAAAATATTTATTATTAACACAAAGTAAAATAATCTAAGATATAACCTAAGGTTAATTAAACACCTTAGCTTTAAATATTTTAAAATAAAATAACATATAATAAATTAAGATACCTTAAAATAAAATAACCTATAATCATTTACAATAACTGAAAGCATAAGTTAGAATAATTAGAATAGCCTAAAATAAGATAGAATATTTAAAACAACAATATAAAAATAAATCTATTTATCATAGTAAATTATAATAATAAATTATATCAATTCATAATGAAATATGATATTTATATAATGATCTTATAGTGAAATAACTTTGACCAAATTGAAATCAATAAAATATAATGAACTTATTTCATTTTTACAATCTCATAATTGTTTAAATCAGTGAAATGCACCACACTTTTTTTGTACTAATACAAATTCATGAAAATTTTAACCCAAAAAAAAAAAAAAAAAAAAATTCAATTTCAATTTAAAAATTTACAATCCTGAATTTTTATCAAGTGAAAAAAAAAATCATATTAATGTTAATAATATTACAAGAACATTGTTTCATATTTCTTCCACCATTTGAAAGAGCATTTGATTATCTTTTTGCATTCACTTGTGAGACATGTAAAATAAGGACCAAGAATGGGTGCAGTTCTAGGAATGGAGGAGGGCATGCAAGGGCAAACAATTGCTGTTGTTGCTTTTCAAGGTTTCCAACGGATTAGGATTGAAGATTTCCTCCTTGTCCTCCCCCTCCTCCTCCTCAGGTTTCCATCAAGAGTTGGGGTGGGGGATTAAATACACATGAGACACATGAGGGGAAGAAAGGAAGGGTGTGTGAAATCGCCCACCTTTCTTGCACATGATGATGCATCATCATCATCACCAACAAATTTGCGATTTGCTGGCAGCCCAGCCCCCTGGAATGATGATGAGTAAGCAAGCAAGCCTTAATATATACGTGTGGCAAGTGGAGGATGTGAAGAAACTGCCGCCACTGCTGCTCCAACAGTTGGCAGATCCGTTTGTCCAAATGGCAGGTTTTAGATGAAGCAGCACAACAACATCTACATACTAAAATAAGTAGGCTACACGGAGCGATCATCAAGCAAAGCAAAAAAGCAAAGCAAAAGCAAAGCAAGCAAACATCACTGGCTGATCCATGATCAACTTTTAGATGAAGCAGCACAACAACATCTACATACTAAAATAAGTAGAATACATAAAGCGATCATCAAGCAAAGCAAAGCAACCATCACTGGCTGATCCATGATCAACTTTTAGCAACAAGTATAAAAGTACTAACTTGGGTGAAAAAGTTTTGCAAAACTGTAAAGAAGGGCACTACTACTACTACTACTTCATATTCTTCTCTCCTCTTCATTAGATTAGATGAGGTGCATTCCCTCCATATTTTCCATTTGTTCCCCAAAAAAACTGCCTCCCCAGCCCCCCCAACCCACAGGAAAGCAAGGGAGGCAACTTCACTCCATGCTGTGACTTCTCATTGGTTGCATGAAAATTCTATTTTTCTTCCATTCTATGGCCAACAAGTGCACCCAGACTTGATTTATTTTATTTATTTTTAATTTTTTTGGGGCACCATAAGGCTGGCTTCTCTAAGCAGAGGTAATATATTGGTAGTATTTGTTATATACATATTAATTGGTTGTGGGAACCCCCCAAAGATTAATTCTTTTTTGTTTTGTGATGGGGCATCTTTGATTGGCCCATGTCAAAAAAAAGTTAATCAAGCTTGGTGAAGGTCCCAATATAGATTGTAATATCCTTCTTCTTTGGGCTGGTTTTATAGGTTACAAGAGTAGAACTTAGGGCAAAGAATATGAGATAAAGTGAGGAGCTACCAGGAACATGATGGGAACTTGAGAAACACATTGGGAACCCATTGAGAACTTGATTGGAACACAGTGATAACTTCTTGGGAACATGAAAGATCCAATAAACCCATGTCCCCCCCCCCAAACAACAAACCTGTGTTGTTCTTTGCCATTTTTTGGCTGAGGCTAATGGCAGGGGTATGAACTATGGGTGTAGCTAGGTATGCTGTGGGAACTTTTCAGGTTTAGCAATCACTTGCCAAATAATTATTTTATTTTTCAAAATCCACTACTTCAGCAGTAGAAATATAAATAAAAATAATTTATGAAATTTCAGCAATAAATATAAATAGGCAGCAGCTTCTGTGTGGTAAGTAGGTTCCCTGGACTCTAAAACCTCTAACATAAATGAAACCAATTTTATTTTATTTTTTTGGGTATATTTTTCCCCCTCCTTTCCTTTGTAGGTACCACCTAAGTAGTCTCCTCAAATTTCACATTTCAAAACAGATAATTTTGCCCCCAAAAAAATGCAACAAAAATGCAACATTTTTTTTTAAAATAATAATTTAATTGTTATTACCAAACCTGAGAAGGTACTATGATATTGTGGATGATGGGTTACACCATCCAGCTCACAGTAAGCTTAGGTGTAAAGATCACACACAACACAAGTAATGCCATGGTTGCCACATGTCTGCTGAAACACAAAAAGCAAAGCAAAAACAACAAAAGAAAAGGAAAAAAAATAAACACACACTTCTCCAAAACATAGATGACAGCCAGAATTGGGTATCCAATTCCTGCAAGCCACCTTGATTCCCCAGGTGCCCACTAACCCACCCACCCCACCCATCCACCCCAAGATCCAAAATCCCAACCCCAGCACAGCTCCCAGCTCCATTATAGTAAAAAGCTGCATGAGCTAGTAGACTTTGAGACTGAATCAGCTCCAAAATGCTGCTCATTATATGAAGCACTAACATAAATAGTCTAGTGAGAGCTGCTGCAAGAGATTCAAGAGATTCTGTCAAACTTGAGATTCATTCTTTTTTTTTGTGTTTAGGAATTTGGGTTTCTTAAGGATCTCGAATCCAAGCCAGGGTTTTGAATCTTTTCAAAGATTTGGGGTGGATTGTGTGTGTGATCAAAGCTCAGAATTAATTGGGTTCAATACACACACACACACACATATAAATCCAAGTGCAAAAGATGGTGTTGCTGCAAGAGGGTACAGTTGTGGGGAACATATGGGTTGCAGTTGATGGTAACAAGGAGAAGTTTTGGCAAGATGGAGGAGGAGCTACTGCAGTCATCATAGGCACACTGCTGGCCATACTCTCAGCTGTGGCTAATGGCAGTTTCAGTGTCTTCTCTAAAACCAATTCAGTCCAACGTGCTAATGTGGATCCTCTTGTCTTCAACTTCTGGGCATGGTACTACTACCAGCTAGTTAGTACCTGATGATCATCAGCTTTAATGCTGCAGATTTCTCTCTCTCCAATTTGATTTGAGCTCACAGTAACAGTTGCAATCAAAAGTATAAGACTTCGAATCATTTTTGCTCATCTCTGTACTGCTTGGCTCTTTTGACTAATTAGTGTTGTTGCATGATCAGTAGGACAAAAAAACAGAGACTAGTAGAGCAAGTTCTTATGTATATTATCATGTGATCTCATGGGATATGGGAGGGAGGATGGCAGTTTGGGGGTGGTGCTCAGCAGCTTTCTAGTGCTGTTGAAGGAGAAATTTGTGTTTGAGATTTTTGGACTTCTGAGTGGCCTGTTTCTGGTGCTCTCCTTAGTCAATGCATTCCGAGTTGTGCGGCTAATTGGTGTTTCAGGTACTGAAGTAGCTTTAGAGCTTCTTGAAAATTCCAAAATATTCTAGAGCACCAAAAATGTTCTTGAAAAGACATCCAAATTCCAATCAGATTGTAAGATTTTGTTTTCCAAATTGATGGAATGTTGCCCCAAAGGAAATGAGCTTTTGGGGATGGAATTTCTTGCCACTTTTTGGTTCCCAGCCTACCTTGCACTTTCCCTTAAGTCTAGGTTCAAAGTGCTCATTGTTTGTTTGAGAGGTGATACTAGTATATCTATTGAGGTTTGAGTATGGAACTGTGATCTCGATTGACTTTGCACATGGGAAGCTGCTGATGATGCATGGGTTTGTTGGTGTTGTGGATTTCTGAGAGCAGTTGGATTTGCAATCTGGGCCGGAGTTGCTGTTGTGGGTAAGCCCTAGCTCTGAATGGACCCTAAACCCTTCTTTGACATGATCCTGCTTGTGGTGAGGGTTTTAGTCAGCTTTGAAATTAGTTCTAACTTTAGTCTAAGGAAATTTGAGTTCAAATTCTACAAGTATTATAGTTTTGTTGACATCCGGAACAAAATAATTTGTTTAAGAGATTGAGTCTTCGAGTCAAGCTTTCCCTATTCTCTAGAGATCAAAACACAGAAGTATGAATTTTGGAATCTATCATGGGTATTGGTGATAATCTGGAAGCGAAGAAAATTTGCACTTCTGAATACAATTCTGCACAAGCCTAATAATAAGATTGATTTTGCAAAACAACCATGAAATTCAGTTTGTAGATAGTCTATATGTTCCTTATGAAGCTGGGGTTTTGTGGGGGGTTTTCCTTGCGGATGGCAGTGTCATTTTTGGCTGGGGAATTAGTTGAGCAAAAAGGAGTGAGCAACAGGCTTCTTGCTACCATCGCCATTGCCATCATTATTGTTGGAATTGGTAAAAGAAACAAGTCTTCCATCTGTGATTCCAATATTTGAACTCTAATAAGCATTGCGCCATGAGGTTGTCAACATGGTTGTATAGTAATTCACTGTAGCTTCAAGATCACAATCAATGAAGCTCAATGGGTTAATTTATGTTGTTGGAATTATTGGATTGATATATAAACTTAGAAGGGTTTTTTAAATGGTTTGTGTTGCAGTGGGACTGGCTTGGTCTGGTCATCTTGGAAGATTGAATGCTGGGCAGGAAGACAGATTGGAGAGCTTATTGCAATCTGAGGTAGAAGATTCAACAAACCAACTTTGAAAAGAAAAAAAGAAAAAAAAAAAAAAAACCCTTGTCCACATTGTCTCTCAACTTTCTGATATTCAATTGGATGCTCATGTGGTGGAATGTTGTGTGGTCAATCATGGCAGCAGGGACAATCCGAAGGGACGAAGAACTTCCTGAGTGGAATTTTTATAGCCATAATAACGGGCATTTTTGGTGGTCTGATTCTGGTAAGTTTCTTCATGTATTCAAGTTTTGGTGCTTCTGTTAAGTGTTTTGTATATTGTTATGGATTTTGGAAATGACCTGATTTGTGTCCACTTAGCCTATTGGAATTGAACTTGTAAGCGGGTGTATGGGCATCATCATGCTAGGCAAAAAATGATTCTTTTCATTATATATATATATATATATATATATATAATGTATGTGGATTTCTTCTTTTCTTTGCATGTTTTCAACATTGATTTTGTTCATTTGTTGTACTTGTTGCAGATACCTGAGACTCTTGCACATGAAGGTGCAAAGGTAATCTTTTGATGTAATTTGTTGCTAGTGGTTTAATTCCAGTGTTGGGCAGTTCTTAGAATGAGGGACATTTTCAAAACCCCAGAACCAGTGGTTAGTTTAACTCACCGGTTGTTTGAACTTTGGAAATTTCCAAAAAAAACCCAGAGCTGGAGGTTTTAACAAAATCAAAGAATTGCCAAATACTGGTTTATTCACTCCATGTTTGAGGTCTCTTGGTTGGAATACAGTGCAACAACATGGCACTTAACAAGATGATGATGGGCTTTGGTGGGATATTCTGCTCACAGGGAATTGCTTTCCTTCCTTCCTTTGGTATCGGTGTTGCCATTTTCACTCCAATCATCACAGCCATTCCATTCATAACTGGTCCACAATGGCCCAACTTTGCTGTTCAGGCAACCATTCTGCCAGGAATTGCCTCTGGCATTGTATGGAACATTGGTACTACTCCACAACCTTATTCTTCCAAATCGATTGCAAAAGGACCCTAGATAAAATATTCCCCAATTCTCTAGTGGAATTTGAATGACATGCTTTTGAAGGCTGATCTTGTTACTTTGCTTGTTCTAAATTTGTGGCAAACTTTTTTTTTCTTAGCTCATTCTAAATTTGTGCCAAATAGTTTCTCTACAACAAAATGTGTTTCTATTCCTCGAGTGCTTTCACTGGATTTTGAGTGAATTCATTGATCCCATTGAACAAGACCTTGTGGAGATTTAATGGATTCACTAATCCATTGAACACGGACTAGTGAACTACACCCACAATTTGTAATAGTGTTTCTACTTGCTCATTCTAAATCTTTGCCAATGGTTTTTTGCTTTGCTTGTTCTAAATTTGTTATAACATGATTTGTAACTAGTGCAAGCACTCAATAACATATCAGAGAAAACTTAAGGACATGAGACCCACTAGTGCAAAACTATATTTGCCATAAGTTTGCATATACATAACCACCTCAAGACCATCATGCAAACTTCAATGGAGAAATGAATTTATGATGAAGATGGATATTTGTGGTTCTATTGCAGGAAACCTGTTGAGCCTCTTGGCTATCAATTACCTTGGCTATTCAATAGCCTATCCCATGTAAGTGGACTACAACTTTGTTTCCCCATTTTTCTTTTTTGAAAGCCCATGGTCTCTCTCTCTCTCTCTCTCTCTCTCTCACTAATGCTAAAAACATGCAATTTTATTTCCAATTTTTTTAACTGGCAAGTTGCATGTTTCCTTCGATTCTTTCAAAAGAGTAGTTCTATGAATTTGAGCAACCTTATGCTTGTTTGTGTTGCACTTTTCCTTCAATTCTTTCAAAAGAGTAGGACTAGGAATTTGAGCAACCTTATGCTTGTTTGTGTTGCATGTTTCCTTCAATTGTTTCCAAAGAGTCGTACAACTAATGTGAGCAACCACCTTATATGCTTTATTTGTGTTTCAGATTCCAGTGCGGAATTTTCGTTGCGGGAATTTGGGGAATGCTGTTCTTCAATGAGATTATTGGGAATGCAGTATTTGCATACTGGGGCTCGGGCATCGTAATTTTGGCTGGTATTATTGTGTTGTCAATTGCTCGGTAGAGGAGTTGAGGCAAGTTAGTGATCCCTTTGCTTGCTTGCATCAAACCCATATTAAATTAAGTTGCGGTTTAGTTGTGTACACCATGCATGCCGTAATTATGTAATCAAATACGTGAAAAATGTGAGTGTGTGTATTTTAGAGATGATGAAAAGTTTGTGATTCTGTTTCATTCAAACCAGGAAATGTAATTTAAAGGTTGGTTGTTGGTTGGGTCTTTAAAATCAAATAGAAATTGTGTGTATTTTTTCTGGTTACCGATAATGAAGTAGATAAACATTTTATCATACTTAATGATTTGTTTGTGGGAATGTATTCTTGGATGATGCAATCAACTCTTCTTGAAAATGGAATGGATGACTATATATGTACATGTATGTTGGTTAAAATGGGTAACACCAGTGCACACTGCTTTCTTCAATACAACACCATAGCACATGAACCTGGTTGTTTACCCAGGTATATATAGAGTACCCTACTTGCATGTTATTGAACTTTGCTGGTTCTAGTATGGGGCAAACCTTGGTTATCAACCTGGCTATTCACCCAAGTATAATGTACTCTCTTTGCATGCTACCAAACTATTCACCCCTGTCTATGTATGGTGTACTCTACTTGCATGTTTTTTTTGAACTTCATTTGCCTTTGCTGGTCTGGTATGGACAAAACCTCGGTTATAAACCGGGTTATTCACCTGGGTACAACTTGGCCTACTTGCATGTAATTGAACTCAATTATCTTCACCTGGAATGGTGTTCCCAGTTCCATGTGAACTCAGAACCCATGGACATCAGTGTTAGGTGGGTTCCCAGTGAAAATTGGCTAAATCCTACCAAATATTGTATCCTCTCCTAGGACACAAATGACTTAGAACTAAGTTATGGCTCTAAACCATTGATGTAAACCAGCCTCTTAGACATGAAAAAAATCTAGATCTGGTGAAGCAGATCTCTCCAAACTACTCTTTGTAAGCTATCATGGTCTCACCTAGCATCAATTTTCACATATTAGCCACCCAACAACTTCTCCCACATATCCATTCGGGTATTTTGATAGGAATAAGTCATATGTAAGCACCTCAAATAGATTGCTCTCAATTTTCTCACCCTTAGAAAGATGCAGACATCGCATCCCCAAAGTTCCCAAAAGATTGAGTCTCAATTTTTAGAATGCAAATTCCCAAATGTTCACCTCACAATTCCCACATTGATGTTTTCTTAGACCAACCAACAAGGCCTTAGTGATCTCCAATTGAAACAAGGATGGTAAATTGGTTACCTCTCCACCTTCAAACTGCAACATATTTTGTTGTTCCTAGTGACCAACCCATTTCAACCAATCTTCATAATCATCTTCCTCAGATGATACATCATTCATAAATTCATGTGCTTGTCCTTCCATGACCAAATTCATGAACTGCTTGGAAGCTTCCAATTTAATGAATTCATTCAATCCCTAATCACTAAGTTTTGAAATACATTCCTATTTTTCTTGCAAAATCAGTCTAAGCTTATTATGTTCTGCAGCTTCACCAAGGAATTCATCATCATCCATATCGAATTTAGATTTTAAATTGTCATCAGACTAATATTCATTTGAAACTTGTTCAATCCACCTTTCCATATCCTCAAAGTCATGAAATAATTTTGCTTCTCCCACATTTTCGCCCAAGCCTAGTTGAGAAAACCTAAGTAGCAACTTGTTGATGAAATTATCTAATTAGATTGGTTGTTCTATGATCAATTGCAACATGTTGACCATGTTTAGTGGAAGCACCCCTACCTTGGATTCAAAACCTTGTTTGATTTAGATTAATCCACACTCCATGTCCACCATTACTCCAATCTTGATCAAAAAGTCAAGCCCCAATAATACATCATAGCTATTAGTATCAAGGACCATAATAACAATATTGCAAGTTGCCTCCCCAATTTGAATAAGGATTTTTTCAATTATGCCCATGGCCCATGTAACACGACACTAAAAGCTATTTTACATGATTCCAATCCCACTACAAGATGCATAGAGCCCAGCTCCCTTACCACATTAACTACCAAAATAGTCATGGAAGCCCCTATGTCCACCAAACCTTCAACAATATGATTGTTGATTTTAACTAGCACATGTAGGGTTTTGCTTTTGTGGTTTTTATTGATACTAATCATGCATACAACTGACAAGTTAGGAGCCACTATAGTTGCTATTACAACCATGTGTTTTTCATTCTTACATCTTTGAGCCAACTTAACTACTCCCTCCAAATATTTTAACTCTTTTGATATGGTAAGTATATTTCCCATGGGGTCAAGAGATACTTTCCCTTTTATGAAATCGGTCAATATTTTTAATCTCACCGCTACTTCTTTTCAAAGTCAATGACTCCTCTCCTCCATCCCACTTCTTCATTGGTAGGGATTGAATTTTATGTTTCTCCGGTAAGTGTGTCCATATGTACCCACCACATAGGAACCCTAATGTGCAAAAACAAATCATGGTTGTCTTCACATATCTTATCCTTATCAAGTTAAATGTGCATCGTTTTTTCATCATCAACCAACACCTCCAAATAATTGTTGGTGGCTACACCAAGTTTGGAATCCTCTTTTTTCCCACATCGCTCTTCTGTATGCCCAAGTCCTTCATGAAAAAACACACCTTAAATGACAATTTTCAGTTATTTAACCCCCCACATTTTTGACACTTTGGTCTAAATGTAACATACCTAGGACAATCATTGCCCATGTGATCTTTTGCATGACATATCTTCCAACCATTAGAGCTAGTGGATCCTCTTGTTAATGCCTCGGGTCTGAATTGGAGGTCTAATTGTCTTTTCAACAAATTGATTAAAGATTCATTCAACATTTGCACCTATTTTGACTCAACTATTGTCTCCATTATAATCATGTTCTTTTCTTGCTCTTCCTTCAGTAACTCAAATGGAGTTTCACTTAGCTCAACTAGTACCTATTTTACTTCCAAAGCAGCAACAAGCAATGCTTCCATGTTCACATAATCCCTCATTATAGAAAACTTTTTGATATCAAGACAAAGACACAAAAGAAACCACCTATGTTTTACATCCTCAAGCTTGCCTCTTGTAAATAATTTCTTCATCCTATCATAGTACAGTAGAACCCTCTATTTGGGTTCTTGTTTGACCAAATCTAGCTTGGCTCTAACCTCCTCATAATCCATAGTGCCATACTTCAATAACATGGTTGCTTTCATGGCCTACTAGTTTGTAGGAAGCTAAGAGTGGAAGCCAGTTTCTTGAACCATTCCTTAAACTTCCTCTTCAAATTTTGCCTTCCAATTTTGAATAGTTTCTATTCATCAATCCCTTTCACTTCCATTGTCATTTCTAGATGTTCAACCCAATCATGAACATCTTCCAATTCCCTACCCCTAAATAATTCATCCATGTTTATAAGACTCATCATTGTTTACTATTATTCGAATGAAAAAACTAATTTTTCTATTGTGTATTCAATGTAAAAATCAACATGGTCTTCACTTTCTATCCTCCATATGTCTTCTCCCATTAGTCCTTGACCTAAAAACCAACTCAACAACTGAAAAGTAATTACTCCAGCATGTTTTATTCTAATAATCCTATTTCCCTCCAAACCAAGTAAGAAAAACCAAGCAAATTTATTTCCTTCATCTAACAAACTAGGTATCCTATATAAGGTGGGGTTTTTTCGTCTCCTCATCATGACAAATCAAATCAAAACAAGATGTGTAAGAGGTTTTATCTATAGTTGAAGCTTTTCATTTTATTTTTTGGTTGTTTAGTCTATTGCAACAACTCCTTTGTAAGAATTTTTTTTTCAAAACACAACATTATGATGTATATAGTCACAAGCACTTTGTTAACAACACATGATTAGTTATGTTCTTCCATAAATGTTGTGCCAAAGTCCATAAGTATCATGGCAAAAACAATAGTCTCCAAAACTTCAAATTTCCATTGAATTTTTCTATACTGATAATATCCAACTCTTCAAACATAACTTTTGAAAAACATGTTCCACCTTCACAATCTTAATATCCTCATATGAGAAAAATTATTTTATTCCATGCATAAAAATATGGAACCTATGACTTTCTAATTTTATTACATTGAAAATCCAAATGCCCCCATTACAAGAATTGACACCCTACCTTCAAATATGGGAACTAGGAATGGAATAAAAGAAATGGGAGAAATAGGCTCTTCCCTGAAATTGAACAACACTTCACCATGCTTTGTTGCCATTACAAACCTTCATCCAAACTTAAGCTCTTGTTTTAAACTTATTGTGTGACATTCTAATGGCTATATTTCTTATCCTAACTTCTGATGTATCTAATTCAAGTATATTGATCACTCCAAAACCTATGATGTAAAGAATGATCAATCTTGGTTCTGATGTAAAAACTCCCATGTCCCTATCAAATAATTATATTAATTACTACTAATGCAATGAACCTAAGTATCTTCTTTAATGAAAGTATTTTCCTCATTGGAATCTAACATCTTTTAACACATTGCCACATTAACTTTAAATTATCAACTTCTGTTCAACAAAATATTTTGAGACAAAACCTATTATGATGCCAAAAAGGAGGATATATGAACCTCTTAATAGGTTTATGAGTAGACAAAATACCACATTGGCAATATTGCAAATGACTATCAATAAAAATTTTAAAAAATTAATTAGAAATTTTCAACAAATAAATTGTACCAAACATTGTTTGTTTTCCTAGGACACAAATAACATAGGATTAACTTATGGTTCTAAACCATCAATCCAAACCAGTCTCTTAAACATGAAAAAAATCACAAATCTAGTGGATCATATCTTTCTAGACTATTCTTTGTAGGCTATCATGGTCCCACTTAGCATCAATTTTCACATATTGGCCACCCAACAACTTCTCCCATAAATCCACTCATGCATTTTGATAAGAATAAGCTAAATGTAAGCACCTTAGATAGATTGATCTTAATTTCCCACCCTTAGAAAGATGTAGACATCGTATCCCCAAAGTTCTCAAAAAATTAAATCTCAATTTCTAGAATGCAAATTCTCAAATGTTCACCTCACAATTCCCACATTGATGTTTTCTTTAAACCAACCCAATTGCCCCCTATGGATTTTCATCATCTCCACCATTTGTATGTACTTTTTATTCATGTTTTTGGGACTAACATATCCTTATTTTCTAATCCCAGTATGCATTAGAACAAAGATTGGAATTAAAGAACACACAACTTGTGACTATGGGCATTCTTTTTAAACAACCACCAAACCTCACAAAGGAATAACACAAGCAGTGTCCTCAAAACTAACCATTATGTAGCTCAAAAGTAAAAAAGGTCATTAGCTTGCACAAAACTCATCTTCTTATGTTCTTCGTCAACAACCTTTCTTCAAAATCAGCCATTGAAGCATCTTCGTTGAACCCACCATTGCCAAAAGCCATCAAGAACACAAAACAAACACTAGCTCCTCCACTGTCTTGACTTCAATTACACAAATGCACACCACAAGTTTTCAAGAACAATCAACTTATAATAGACAACTTCATGCACTCATATATTCCACAAAAAAAGAATAAGACCTATCAACTAACCATTCCTTTGTCATTTTCTATTGTCAACATTTTGATCTACCTTTCAATAGGTCTTCATCCCAAGAGCTTTCATCTTACTCCTTTTCATCTCACACCATAACTTATTGTGTTTTCAAAACAAAAAACAAAAAAAAATCTTTTAAAAGAACCAAACCTATAATTCCAATGATGATGTTTCATCAAAGCTAATTTATGTAAGTTCCATAAGTTTTTGTGCATTGAAGAATTCCAAATTGGAATTTGTTTAGTTCATCCCCAAGTGAAGAGGCATGGAAAGGTGTCTTTTGGTATTTGTGTTTATTTATAAGTTTTTTTTTCAACACCATATTCATAAGATTTTCAATACATTTTTCACCAATTTGTATCCCATTTTTTATAATTAAATATGAATTCAATTCATTTCAATCTTAATATGAACAAGTGTTGTCTAATTAAGCTTCATGTGAATATACTAAAATCATTCAAAGAAATTCTTAACATGTCGACATGTCATTGACATATGAACATGTGTTGTTTAATTTGGCTTCATGTGAATATATTGACATTGTTCAAAAGATTGTTAACAAAGGAACATATGTCGATGTAAAAAATGAGAATGAAAAAATGTCTTTTGCATTTAGCATGTGAAAACAATCATGATGGAGATATTTCAATACTATGCATGGTATTCAATCTCTTTATTTCTTTTTTTGCTTCGTAGATCATAAATTGCATAAATTTGTGTGATTTCTTGCAGTTATTTAAATATTATGTGGAAGTTATATGCAGAAAAGGCAACAAAGAGCGAATGTGAAAGCACATTATGAGTTTCACAATGATCTATTGAAAATGTGTTTTGAACACAAAACAAGAATGAAGGTTGACCATAAAATTAAAAATATTATAGTTGTGTAAAATTGTGCTTTTATCATGTAGATTGTGATTTTTTACATATCATTTTTTTGTCATGAGTTTTTTTAATCTTTGGGCACACACCTTTTTTTTTTCTCTTCATTATGATTTGCACTCACTTAAAGTGTTACACAACAAGTCATGTTCACCTCATTATGTGTGCATTATGTGAAAATACATGATTGACAAAATTATTGGACCTAAGAAAAAAAGATGTACTATTTTCCTCAATGTTTTTTTTCTTGGTTAGAAATTTTTTTTGATGTGTATTTTGATAATTTGATCAAGTTTTATGCATCACGTCATTATTATATAGTACAAACCATATGATATCAACTCATTTATACCTTTGGATGCATGTTTTAAGTGACATACATATTCATCTTTCAAAAGAAAGGGAAAAAACCTAAACATTTAAAACTTACATATTTGTCAAATTACTTAACCAAGATGAAACAAAAGACTAAAAAATTTTGAAGATGCAATGGTACAAACAAAATTTATCAAATAATGGTTAAAGATATACATGAATAATATTATCTTTGAAATCCATATTTGACATTTTTTATTTCATAACATTGATCTTCAACAAAATTGAATAAGGATTTATGAGTGTTTACAAGACATTATACATGCAAAATGTCATTTGATCATTGTTATAAAATTACCTACATAATATGAATAAATAAAGTAAAATAATTTTGTGCATATCTTTTGACAAAATCAATGGTTACTAACAATCTTTTGAAATGATGGCATGTTTAACAATCCAAGTTTTCCTATCATAAATATACAAAAAGTTCTTGGCAGAATAATCTACTCAATAAAAATGATCTTTCTATGTATTCATGATCAATTAAGTTTGTGATCTTTTCACTAGTTTTTGAAAATTCATTAATTACAAATTCAATTTGGAACATCATTACTTATATGGGTAGATGATCAACATTGGCTTCATTATAATTGTCATTGCTTGATGATAAATCCTAATAAACTTACAATATAAGAATATAACTTATGGAAACCCTTAAAACTATGATTGACATTGTATAATAAGATAGAAGATGAAAAATGATGCCATAAAACAAATATAACTTGATCAGATCAAATGGTTTGTATGTCTTTTTTGACTCATTAATTTTGTGATCCTCGTCTTTTATGCAAATATGATTTATTAGAAGAAAATAATCCATTTTGTTTATTGCATAATTTATTGTACATGGATCTCATTTTTATATTTACATTTTATTTATTATTGTAGTACGTTGGCATCTTTGACACTAATTATTATTTCAAATCATTTTTAATTTTGATTTTTCAAAAAATCATTATTTGAAGGAAAATCTATACCCTTTTGGAATATTTAAAGATGTTTTATTCTTGAATGAAGTTTTTTAAGTCAATAATTATTCTATAAATCAAACATGTGTTGAAGTTGTCTTTGTATTACATTAATCAAAAATTTTAAGCAATCTTGAAAATATTATGAATTTATTAAATCATGTGTGCTTTCTATATCCCATGAATATGTTGTAAGGGTTACAACTTCCTCTCAATGTGTGTTATTAATTGAACTAAATTCATGGGAGGACAAATGACTTGTTATCATAAAAGCTTTTTAAGAAGAAAAAAAGGAAAGCAAAAAGGTGACAAAAGAAGGGAAGAAGAAAAAGAAGTGATTTAGTTCTCAAACAATACACCAATGCTTGTAAAGTGGGTGCAAATTGAGATTGGCAAGACTTTAAAACCATAAAAGTTGATCATAACAATTTTCAATTTCTTAATTAAAAATTTCCCCCATTTTTTATGTAGTTTAAACATGTTTGAAGTCTAGTTCTTGATTTCAAATTCTATATTACTCAAAGATATTACAAGTTAACTATAAATCATATGCCTTTCAACTTACTATCACTATGTATCACACCAAAATCTTGAAAACCTTGGGATTCCTTTGTGCATGTTGTTATTTAAGAATGTATGATTCATATTCAAGTGCATTTGTGTTTCACCTTTTCATTCAACAACTACATTTTAAAGCTTAGTGACTTATTAAATATCACATTATTTATGTTTTGAAAAATGAATTAAAATTATAACTATAAATTTTGACCTACATATCATAATTGCAAATAATCATAGATTTTCTAAATTTCAACATTTTGTTTCATATGAAATGAACAACATGTATTAGTGTATTTTAAACCACTCAACCACATTTTCCATCCATACATTCTTTAATGGATTTGATATGGATTAAATTGCATAATATTCATAATTCCAACAAGTGATAACATTGAATTAACATGATGGTAGCTTTTGGTTTGTATTGAAAATCAAAATTTCAAAAATAAATATGAAATTTCATCATATTTATAAATTTAAAATTAAATTATTGATATTTTAATAACTATTTTTTGTTATTTTAAATTTAATAATGATTTTGAATCTAAATAGTATAATAATTTACATTAATCATCTTAGTAATTAAATCAAATATGAAAACATAAAACAGTTAAATTTCAACATAATTTTTAAAAATATTTTAATGGACTCCTTTTAATCAAAATAAAATACATATTGAAATTAACATTGAAAGGAAATATCCATCAAAACGTTTTATCAGTTAACGAGTCTACATTTTTTTATCAATGTTATGATTATGACATTGGTTAAATTTAATAAAGTCATTTTGAACATCAAATTCATTAATATTTAGTGGGAAGTGGCATCTAATAATATTTTAATATCATCTTCACACATGACTTGGGGGTGGACATTTTATTTTATCCCTAAGCACCCTCTCTTTGAAATAAGTAAACATTTTTCTTCCCCTTCTAATTATTATTTTCTCTTCTCAAACCAAATATAATATATTTCTCTTTTCAATTTTGGTCTCCTTTAGAATTAGTGAAGACTTAATTCATTTTTTCAAAAAATATTTTGAGCTTTCAAACCATTGTTATTGTTATTAGACCAAGTTCATGAAAAGACATCCTAAGATGAGATGTCAAGCTAACAAACATCCTCAAATTTGAACATCCCTAGTCAAAATTCAAATTGGTGCAAAGTTTTGATTCAAGAATGACCTAAGCTTGGTTGACTAAAAAAACATACTTGGACAACACCAAGAACAACAAAAAAATGAAAAATAATAAAAAGATGAGAATGCCGACAAAGAATTACAAAATAATAACAAACAATAGCAAAGCTGTTAAAAAAGCACATTACAAATATTAAGGGCATTAAGTTGAACATGAAAATTTTCTTTTTTAGGGCAATAGGGGGCACCAAGAATTACATAAGGGACGTTATGGGCTCTAGGTTTGAAAAAAAAATAATTAATTTTTTTTAGACCAAGGGTCATTGAGAAACATGGTAAGAAAAAAACATTAAAGAATGTTGGAAAGACCAAAAGAGAATTGGTTTTGAGGCAACAAGAGGTGCCAAAAGGACATCATGTGTTAAGAATATTAATGTTTTAATAGGTGAAAATTGAACCTCATATTCTAGAATTCATGAAAGTGAAAATGATTTCATGAAGAATCTATATGATCATGGATTACCATTGTTTGGTAATTATTATTTTTAAATAATTTATATTTAAGCAATTTTAAAACATATTACTATTTTGACCTTATGTCAATTTATCATCATTGGTAGCATGAAAGCAGCACCAAGCCCAAGTTTATTTTTTAAACCAAATTCTTTTGCTAGGACCACTGTTTCCAGCTCCATTTGAACCTGGAAACCCAAGGGCTGGTGCTACTAGCCTGGGGTTAGGGTTCACACTACAACAACTCTTTACCTCAAACCTGGCTTTCAGAAAAGACCAGATATTTGGAAATGGCATTATATCCATTTTGCTTTTGGGTATGAATACACAATCCATTCCTCCAAAGGTCAGATGGTCAAGTTGCAAATTAGGGTTCTGGGTATGTCATACACAAGTGCCCAGGATGGGTAGAGCACCTCTCTCTTCTTTAAAACCTAGCTCTGCACCTAAAATATGTCCATGAAACCTGAAGTGGTGAAAGCAAATTGGTGCAAGCACAATTTTGGGCTCTACACCATCCATTTGCGCAACACTGCTTCTAGTAAGATGCTCATAAGCAACATCTGACAATTGGAAAAAATGTAGCTAGCTGATTCATGAAGTCTAGCATGGAACATATATTCAGTAGGTAAAGCCCAAGGCTGCAGGAATTACCACACATAAAGACTGCAGCTGCATGGCAGTGTGGCAGCAACAAGACAAGAAGCAGCCTTATGATTTTCATAAAGCCTGTGGAGAGGGCAGGCAGGCCTTATGAAAATAGTAAAGCCCACACAAGAGAAACTGATGAAATTGTTTGTCCTGTAATGCGTTGTCCTAATACACTAAGAAACAGAAAATTGCAGATACTGTGGGACTAATTAAGTATTCTCTTCATGGCACATATGGTCAATGTGTCAGAAGACAGCCGCTTGTACATCTGGGAACAAAATCACAGAAGTGGAAAATGCAAATGAAGTGAGGTGGTCGGTGTTATGAGTAAAATGGTATAACACTCGCACCCTTTTATGAATGACTACTAATGATAATGAAACATTTTTGTCAAAGTTCAACAGTTTTGAGACTGTTTGACAACAAGGACCCTGCAATGGTGTTGCGAAAAGGAGCATGCATTTCTCTGCTGTCTCTCTGCTGATCTTCACTACAGGGCAGGCAGGGAAGGAGATGTAGATCTAAAAACCTGGTGAGTTTAAGCTTAGCCTCCTGTGATTGGCACTCTGCTGCTGGCCACAAGCTCCATCCGAGTTGCAGATTACACAGAAGGATGTGATTCTGCTGATGCCCACAACCTGTCTCTAAGTTGGGAATCATACAAGAGGATATAGGCACAATCACTTTGAAAGACGCTGCCTTCACCTCCTGTACTCTGCCCCATCCCATCAACTGTCTTCACTCCCAACCAAACATCCCTTCCTCCTCCTACATCTTCCAGAATTACAAATTGCAAATGGAGTAATAGATGAGTGTTATAAGCAAATGGAATAACACCTGCATCCATTATGAATGACTTTATGATAGTGAAAACATGTTCACAAAGTTTGACAGCTTGTTGGAATGGTCTACCCACAAGAACACTGGCCATGGGTGTGGTGAGAAGCCAGGGTCAGTTTCTCTCTCTTCTGATGAGCTTCACTATAGGCAGGGGGGAAGATTTAGATCTAAGAACAGGAGAGCTCCTCCCTTCTTCACAGGCTTCACATCTTGCTGTAGATGCTGTGGCTGGCCACAGGCAACCTCAGAGTTGAGTATCACAGACGATGACGAGTCACAATCACTGTGACAAGCACACGTAGTCTCACCTGCTCCTCCTCCTGCTCCTATGCTTTGCTGCATCCCAGTCATCATCTTCTTCACCTCCAACCAATCACGGTTTCCTACTCCTAAGTCTCTTCTCTCTGCAGCTATCGCATCCAAAGTTTTCAAGCCTTTCTGGCGCTTCTCGCAGGGAGTGGTCTTCTTCCCATCTTCGAAAAAAGCTTGAATTGGGGAGGCAGCAGCTCCTCGCTTGCCAGAAAGAACACACATCATGCCTTCAGCAGGGCTCATACATGAGCGTCCGGCACTTGCAGAATTGAAAACAGCTGCTCTGCCAGGCTCCTCTGCAACTGCTGAATCCAGTATAGAAACATTTAGATCAAGGGCACTATGCCGGCAGGAAGAATCACATACTAGACCAGATGTGCAGAGATTCTTTGTATGATGAGCATCAGCTGGAGCAGCAGCACGGTAGAGGTTCTTTTGGGGGGAACAACTCCAAGACTCTACAGTGGAGCTTTGTGTACTGGTGCTCTGATCATCAGAAGGTGACATGAAGTTAGTCTTTGCCTTAGCTCCTCTTAGGGCTCGGGCTGCAGCATCATATGCTCTAGCAGCTTCCTCTGCTGTGTCAAATGTGCCTAGCCACACTCTGGTCTTCTTCCATGGATCCCGGATCTCAGCTGCAAATCGGCCCCATGGCCTCTTCCTCACTCCTCTGAAGTGTGCACCCTGCTCCGCTTGATGAGGCTTGGTGGTTCCCCCTCTCTCAAACCTTTGAGCCATGATATATATCCTTCCTGTCCTGTCCTGTCCAGTCCAGTCCTGTCCTTCCCTTCCCTTCCCTTCCTTCTGCAGCAACCTTTTTTTGGGGGGGTGCTGATTGCCTGTGCTTGACAAAAACACACCCATCAACAAAACACATAAGAAAAATCATGAACAGGCAGAGCTACACATACATGACCATGACCTTCCTTATCTCAAAACATGAGTAGCTACTTTTACAAGTCCATGACCTTCAGTATCTCTATTAGGGTTTACTCTTCTTCCCCATTTTTTTCCATACCAATCCTACTTCCAACAAATCCATCTCCAAACAAAGTAAAGCAATCAAGCTTCAAGTATGCATCTCTCTCTCTCTCTCTCTCTCTCTCTCTCTCTCTCTCCAGACACAAACCAAAGGACAAAAACACACTCCTCCTATTCCCGGAAGGAAGCAAACAACATATAAAAAAGAAGAAACCAGTCCAAAACACCCCTCGTGGGGCAAAAAGAAACAAAAAAAGAGAAAAAAAAAAGGGGGAAAAAAAACCAAAAAAAACGCACCTGTCAAGGGAGGGAGGAAGGGAAGCTCACTGGTGTTATTGAAGAGGCAAGGAAGAAGAAACAGATGGGATCATGTTGCTCATCTTGTACAACAACACCACCACCACCACCACCATCACCAGCAACAGCAACAGCAACAGCAGCAAAAGAACAAACTTTCAAAAACTAGTTTGAGACTGCCAAAAGAAGACACAACAGGAATTGTTTAGAAAAAAGAGGATGAGGAAAGGGGAAACTCATGACCACAAAAGCTTGCGAAAAGATGAAAGACAAAACTCCATCCCCGTCCCCCCTTCCCTCCCTCCCTCACTTCCTTTCTGTCTCTCTCCTCTGTGTCTCTGTGTGTCTGTCTCTCTCTTTTGCTGTGGCTGGGTGCGCCATCGCCGCCTTCTTCGCTTTCGGCCTGTTTTTTTGGGCTGGCAAACACAGAGCCAAAAAGCTGTATGTATTATAAATTAAAAAGTGCTAAAATCAAGTGCTTATTGAGATTTTCAATAGCCATAATTCGATCAAAATGTAAGAAAAATCTCCATATTTCTCTACATGGTTTCAAGTATTTTAGCCAAAAAATGAGATTTAATGAAGACTGTTTTACTTTCATATTTAGCTTGTAGCCAAATCTGGCTAAGCCTTCCTTGGGGATCATTCACTTTCCTTTTCCTCTGTGCGCCATAGGGTCCCATGGACCCCACTTTGGTTTTTATTTTCTTTTTTGGAAATTAAATTTTCGCTTTTCTCATTGGAGCTAGGTAGCATTTTGTGTGTTTTGTTTTTTTATAAATAATTTAAAATAATTTAAAATAATTTATCTTGGGAACACTATCTAGTAAGTACTAGGTAGGTACCAACTGGTACCTACTACCTACCTACTTACGTACCTACCTAAAATTGAGGCTTTTATTAGTGTTTGTCTCCTGGTCAGCAACAAAGGGACAGCAGAAAAGAAATAAAGAAGCGGAAAAGAAGGATGCAATCGTGCCGCCGTTCCGCGACGCGTCGCGTCTTGTTTTGGGTTTGTTTGGCGGCGAATTAGGATTTCTTTTCTTTTCCTTTTTTCATCTTTCCGTCACAATTTTTTTTTGGCCCTGTTAATAAATATAGGTACCTAGTACCTACCTACACGAATATTTTCCCTCTTTTCTCGTAGCACGTAAAAAGGTTGGCTATTCTGCCCGTCATCAAAAGTTTTTACTAACTGACCACACTCCCATTCCAATGTGTCACAAAAACCTCGGATTATTTTTTTTAATTTTTAAAATTTTTTTTTAGTGTATTCTATTTGAAGGTGCAATTACATTGTGTAAAATTTCCAAGGGCATTTCAAAATTTCAAAGGGCTACCCTATTTTCCAAAATGCCTTATGTCATTTTTTTGGCCCCCCCCATGATACCACCCATTAGGTATCACAAGAAAAAAAAATTTAATTAAATAAAAATCAATTCGATTTTTTTCTCTCTATAATACCCCAAGAGAGGAGTTGGGGAAGTGAGAGGCTTCCTACAATTGGTTATGTAAATTGTAGTCCAACTTTTTCTAGGGTTAATTCTATGGATTTATGCCATGTGAAACATAATTAGTAGATTTTTGATTAAATAAGATTAATACATTCTGAGAGTAATTTACCTAGAGATTGGGCATTATCAATCAAACCCTAGAAAGCTCAATTTACCTTCGAGTTATTTGTTCAATCATCATCCCTCAAATCATTTTTTGTTTGTCCAAATGTTTTTTTAGTTGGACAATTGCAAGACTTAAGTGAACCCCATGTGAATGTAAACCTGTGTTGGGTGGGTATCAAAAATATTTTTGGGTATCACTTGAAAACATTTATTTGAACCTTTCAAGGTATCATTTTGAGTGATACCTTAATTGAAAACCTAATCATCGCTTTTCACTTGTGTGAGAATCAAATGCTGAAAATTGATTTAAGGAAAAAAATTAAATTTTTTGAGACCCGGGTGTGATAAAACCTCCTTACCCAAGTCAAGTTTTCAGGGTGCTATCTACCTTAAGTAGTAGGTCAAAATTAAGGATTAGGTTTAGACTTTAGAAGTGATTGTCATTTTCTAATGGCTACCTTTTCTTCTCATAAACCATAAAATTAAAAATTTGTGTGTAAAAAGGACTTTGTCTTTTTTTTTTCCCCATTGTGTTGTGTTGTTGTGTATTTTGCTCTTATTTTTCTTCTTATTGTGTTGTGTTGTTTTGTGTTTTGAGTTGCTCTTGCTTTGTGTTGTTGGTTCTTGTTTTGTGTTTTGTGTTTTTTTTCCCCCTCTTTTTTTTTTTTTTTTTTTTTTTTTTTTTTTTTTTTTTTTTTTTTTTTTTTTTTTTTTTTTTTTTTTTTTTTTTTTTTTCTTTTTTTTTTTTTTTTTTGGGGTCTAGAGTCTTTTTTCTCTTCATT
>Ga0209611_10002193_pt1 | contig 34261 bp, 40 predicted proteins | sample S1TSphgellanicum_3_FD_187693 | JGI IMG/M metagenome (GOLD analysis project Ga0209611, IMG submission 187693) | Host-associated microbial communities from peat moss isolated from Minnesota, USA - S1T2_Fc - Sphagnum magellanicum MG (SPAdes) (version 2) | ecosystem: Host-associated > Plants > Peat...
TATTCAATTAATTATAATTAATATTTATAATTATTTATTCATTAAAATTAAATACTACTTAATAAACTAAAAATAATTATTAACTCATCGATATTAAATATTATTATTATTATTATTATTAATTCAATCATTAAGAGTAAATACTACTTAATAAATTAAAATAGTTATTGATTGATTGATATTACATATTAAATATATTATTATTTATTTAGTCATTAAAATTAAATATTTCTTAATAAATTAAAATTAGTTATTAATTGATTGATGTTACATATTAAATAAATTAAAATTATTAATTTTTTTTTAGTCAATAAGATTAAATATTATTTAGTAAACTAGAACTAATTATTAATCAATTGATATTACATATTAAATAAATTAAATTTATTAATAATTATTCATTGATAAGATATTTATTAATTAACTAGTTTATTAACTAATTCAGAATTAAGTATTATTAAAATGTAAAATTATTATTATTAACTAGTTATCCATTTAATAGAAATTAAATAATAACTAGTTGAAATTTAGTATTCAAATAATTCTAATTAATAAACTAAAACTATATATCACTCAAATGACATAATAAATAGATATTATGATTATTACTAGTTGCATGATAGTTGCATGTGTTATACAATTTACAAATGAAAAATAGAATCAACTCAAACCCATGCTTCATCCACTGTCTATGTGATGACATCATCATGACATTAACATTTGCGACTAATGTCTTATGTAACTTGTGCAACACAACTATAAGTCATTTTAGTTGCAAATGTCGTTTGCAACTAAAATCTAATTGTAAACTATAGTTGAAAATATGCAAATTTTTTCTAGTGCTTGTTTGGTTCCGAATAAAGTATTCACACATCACAATAAGGGTTGTGATTGCTTCAACACCTATATTACAATTTGAAGAAATTATTCCCACAAATACATTTTACAAGATTATCAACTTGAATTTTAAGGTTTGTAGGAATTCACCACTATTAAATGTAAATTAAACCTTTCTTGCACAAGTGCATGTAAAACAATGTAAATACAGTGTGCATGTTTGGAGAAATGTGTTGGTTACATTGGATTTGACAAGTTGTAGTAACATGATTCATGATTGTTGTTGTGATTTCAAATATATTTGGTGAATGCAACATGAAAGCACAAGTTCTTTCAACTACATTTGGGACTCATGGGATGTCATTGATAACTTTGTTAGACAAAATAGTGGTCTCCACAACTTGAATACAAAGTTTTGCATGTGTTGGCATGGTATTTTGCACCCACAAGCTACTATTTCTTTGTATGTTGATATAGATTGTGTTCAAGTAGTAGTTTGTTGCCAAGGAAAACTTACAAACATTTTGTTGGGATGTTTGCCAAATCTTTGCAAGGTGCTTGTGATCAACTAAAAGATTGGTTATCTTCAACCTACTCCTACCTTCCAATGGTTGACTATCCATTTGTATTTAACTTCTTGGCACACCAAGAACACCCTATGATTCACAAATGTTTTCATCAAAATGCATTCCATGTCCTTCCATTAGTCAAAGTGTCAATTTTGGAAAGCTTTGCTTGGCAAAATGTTGCACATGTCAAAATAGACCTAAAACTTGAAATCAACTAGTTTATGAAAAACAAATTTGGGTTGCAATCAACATATAGTGAAAAGTTCATTTTAAGCAATATTTTGATCTCTTTTTTCACCACATTAGTGCTTGCCTATGTGGAGGACAATGGTACACTTGTTTCCTATAGTAGCTAATGGGACCTATGCTTTTACTACCAAGTAAATTTGGAAGCCAAAGTGAAGAGGTTGTTGATAGATGTAACCAATTATTTCTAGGCAACAACAACATAAATTGACTTGTTCCTACAAGGGCACTCAAAAGCCATGGTTCTACTCAAATTTTTTTTGGTAACAAGTTGAACATCGATTGATGATTTTAAACATGGAAGGTTTTAATTTGGTGATGGAAACAAATTTTCAAGGGATGGATTTAAACTTGAAATATGTGGTTAGAGGAGTGATTTTGACCAATCAGGTAGTGATTATATGTCCAAGTAGCATTGTAGGCATGATGGGAAGGATGACAAATGCTTCTTGTTCTAGTAGCAAGGTAGTAATAGCAATTGTGCATTCAAATGTGTACATGCAAGTAATGAACTCTTTGTTTTGGTCACCCCTATGCATTACAGGGTAATAAATGTTGTTGTATGATAGGAAATAGTAAATGAAAATGGCTAATTTAACATTTTTCCTTTAGAAATTTGTATGAAATCCAAATGCAAATGTGTCCTTTTGTATTTAAACTACTTATCAATATGGAATTTCAAGAAAGTTTAAACAAATTAACTTTTAGTACAATGTTAGGTGTTGTTTGGATTCAATGTAGAAGTTTTTTGGGTCTTGCTAGGCACACCATTGAGCACATGGCATTGTGATACCTTGGGTTCTAAGATAGGAGTTCATTAAAGGTCAAAGAGGAAGTTTATTTTGAACTCTCCTAAACCTTCAAAGTTCATGAACTTAAAAAAAAAATTCAAGGATTGTGATGAAAATGATGATGAGAAAGTTAGCATTGGATAGCCATGTTACAATTGAAAATTTGTCTCTCAATAAGTAGCCCAATGTGTAACAATACTTGTTGAATCTATGGAAATTCATGCATGTTTTCCCTTGTTAAAGTCTCCAACAATTGACATGAAGTTGGGTGAACTAACTTAAAATTTCCAACTAAGGGCAAATACAAGGCTTTACAATAAACCTTCAAAAAGAAAAAAGAAAAAAACCTTTTTTATTATATTACAATTGTTTAATCAAGTTGAATTTTTTTCAACCTATAACTAACAAAAATAGATAAATTTCACTCCATAAACAAACATCTCAATATAAATCTTTGATTTATACATGCATGCTTGTGGTGACATTTTGTTTCTTGACCTTTCATTGCAAATACATGTATAGAAAATATGGGTAAATCATGTTTGTTCAAAAGTCAATAAGAAAATTGATTTCACATGTAAGGTTTGTTGTCAAGATTCAACTAGCTTTAAACACCAATAATTAATGAGCAATTTATTTAACATTTCTCTTAAGGATGGCAAAGGGTTATTGTGTTTGCTTACAAAGCCCTATAATTGTCAACAACAACAAAGAGACGTGCTAGCTTTTACAACCCTTGACCAAAACTTTGCAAAAAGAAAGGACTTTTTTCTTGAACACAATCCAAGCACAAAAAAACATGGTAAAAGAGGTTGGAAAGTTTGTACCTTATCTCTAATTTTTAAAAATGTCTCCAATGTATTTACCCATACTTTGAGTGAAATTTTACCTTCTTAAAATTTCCAAATTTCTAGCCACAAATGAAGGTCCCAATTTGCTTGAAATTCAAAACCAATAATGTGACAATTTTGCAAAGGTTTTCCCCATCATCCTTACACTAGTTAATGATTTTCCTCCATCATGCAAAGTATAAAACAAGTATCATTAGGTCATATAATAGTAGGAGAAGTATTTGAGAGAAAAAAAAAGGGTTTAGAGATTGAATATGGGAGCAATGCAATTAATACAATCAATTCCCCAACCATTTTGTTGATTTGCATAGGTAGTTTGTAGTAGACAAAGTGGCAAGTATTTTGGGGTGTTTCCAAAGGATTTCTACAACATTTTAAAGCACATTGTCGTAGTCCAAATAATGTTTCCAATCCATGAAAACTATTGGCTAATAATTCATTGCAGATCATAATTGAATCAACATCAAGCAATGAATCGCATCAAGGTAAAAGAACTATACTTGTTTGTTGAATATTCATCTACATAATAACACAATGTAATGAACAAGTTGTGTTGTGCACCCCTAGACTATTGGGGGTAAGTACCTTATTAATTTTTGGTGTTACAATGGAATGCAACTTAGGGCACATTCTGTAGCTCCATGCACTTGGGGGTTAAAATGATGTGTAGGAGTTATGAGATGGGACTAGGATGAAGGTGCTAGTGCAAATTCAAAAACAAATTAACTTACACAAACCAAGGAAATTGGTTAACACAAATTGGAGCCAATTGGTGTTATGGTTTAACCATGGGGAACCCAAAAACACTTGATTCACATTACTTAGACCTTTGAGAGGAAGGATCACACTCATGTTTATATTATATTTTGTGATTGGTGGCAAATAATACATTCAAATAGTTTTTAAAAATTGGATTTACAAGTGGAAGTTTCAAAAACTCCCAAAACCAAGTTATAAATGGGGTCTTGTTATTTTCTAGGCTCATAATTCACATATACAAGCTCCAAACGTGGAGCTTCAAAGTGAGAAATTATATCATTCAAGAAGAAAATTTTCCAATGTTGCATTGCACATTTCAATTCAATGTCATTTCACCCATGTTTCCCTAAATTTAGTGGTTAAGCATGAAATTGTCAATTTGATTCTCAACCATTATTTTGGCCATAATTTGAACTTCAAATCTCCAAATGGAAAATGCAAGCCCACTTTCAATATCTATGTTTCAAAAAAACTCCATGGTTTAAAATTTGGACAAGGTTTGTTATTTTTTCTTTTGTTCCAAATATTTGGGACATTTATGAGATTTCAACTCCCAAAGTGAAAATCCACTTGGAAATGTTGGGACTCCTTTGCACTCTCCCACACTTGCAAAAATGTGTTTGAATCTTAAGACACTTTCCCAGTTGACATTTTTTCTCATGTTTTAATCTTGGTTTCAAGCCCAAACCTGAGGTTGTAACACCATGTACATATTCACATGTAGAAATACAATTTGAAGTTAGGTAATGTGTCAATAAATTTAATATACAAGGATTAAAATTAGGTCACTTTTTAAAGAAAGGAGAGATGAATCCAAAGCTACACTTTTAATTGATCACAATTTGACAAACATCATCTCCATGTGAGCATGTGTCTCTTGTTTCCACTAGCCTTTTTCACCTACATGAAAATGTTATTCAATCTTTGTAACAAAGTTAAGACTCACCTTTAATTATTAAGTTGCATGTGTTGTATGCTACATTATTAATTGTTATCATGATCCACCACATACATCCATAATATGTTGTTGTGTACTTTGTTAATTTACAAAGATGGTCAATGTATCACTTTTTAAAAACACCTATTTTACTTCTTCACACTTTGCAACTTGTGACAACTTCTCTTGCTTCCTTTTGCCCTAGCTTGCCTTGCTCACAAAAGACGCAACCCCATTACATCACCATTCTTATAGGTTTTCCTTTGATCAACAATTTTGCTTGCAATTTAAACATATTTCCTCCTACCACAAATGAATAAATGTAAGCATGAATCAAGAAAAAGGAATCAAGAGACATGCAACATGGGAAAAAAAGAAAGGTAAAGGCAACAATAAGGTGAAGAATGTACATGGCGCATAGACTTGTTGAACATTGTAACAAAGTCAAAGCTCAATATGGACTAGTTAATTATGTGCTCATTCTCACCATCCTTATCCATGTTTCAAACATCATATTTCAAAACCACCACCTCAACAAATACACATGAAGATATTCTTATCTTCCTATTTGCACCTTGAATTGCTCAATAAAACCTTTTCATTTTCCCCAGAGAAGGTCAAAATGATGTTATTTCATCTATTGAAATTTTGACTTATGATATTATTTTAGTGCAAAGGCCTTGGAAATGCAAGTAGAATGTTTCCAAGGTTCATGCAAGGAGGAAATTCATAAACTCCAAAGTTCTACAATAGATGGGAAGACCTATTATTGGGCATTGATGATGTTAATGACTAAATGCTGAAAAATGGCAACATCCTTGATTATTGCATGATCCATATAGAAATGAATTTTTAATGTTGTGGTAATTATTAGTGTGAACTCTAAATTTATCAACAATTCTATTATTTATTTATTTACATAGGTGAATAGGTTCTGTTCTCATAAATGATTTTTCCTTGGTTCTTGCAATAGAATGGGTTTTAAATGTTGGATATCACAATCATTATTTCCTCTCATTAGAAATTGATCCAATATTGCATAAATTAGCCAACAATGTTTGACATTAATGCCAAAAAAATATAATACATCTCAATTGACATTGTGAAAACATTATTTTTCAACATTTACAATAATTTTTGACATTCTTATCATGATTGTATGAACTTTGATTGTTTTATATTGGACTCCGTAAGAGACTCTACAAAATGGCCTTGCAGTCCATGTGACATGAAATCTCCTACCTTTTTTAAACACATCTAATTACACAGCTTGAATGACACTATCTGATGCATCTGCTACATTCTGCACATTCAAAATCTCCCAGACAAGCTAAGCATGATATCTCCCAAGGTGTTTCCACTTCCAAAGATTGTTAGATTTTGCTTAATTGATATCACCAGAGCAGATCAGCTTGATTTTTTGCTTCACTTGAAAGCCATGTGTAACAAGCAAAAGACTCTTAAGAAACATCTAGAAGTGAGGAACTAGACTTACCTATCAAATAGGATTACCCAGACAGATCCACACAGACACAACCACCATCAAAAGCTACTATTCACAGCAGGAAGGTGATACTCCTTTACAATGTTCAGTTTGTCTGTGGTCAGCATTCTCCAGTTGATAAAAGGCAATAAGGAAACCCTAATAGAATAAAATAGCAGCTGAAAAGGATTTGGTTCAGTGTAACCTGTTCACAAATGTAAGAGTGCATCACAAAATGACTGAAACTCAACATAACCCACCAAGAAGCTCCAGAGAAAAGCTGTCCAATTTGTTTACATCAAGAAACCCACCCACTCATGAGAAATGCGTTCTTTCCAAATGATATTATGGCATCCACCTCCAATTCTAACAGCAAGGCTGTTTTTTTGCACAAGAGGTGCTTAAGACTGAGCTGTAGTCATGAAACTATGCTTGAAATCATGAAGTCCTAGCATCCTGAGAATTGACACAATTCAAAACCTGCAGGCACTCATGTCAAGCGAGCAATGAAAAATTTGCTACTTCAGTATCTTTTTACCTCCTGTCCCGTTCTCTATCTCTGCTCCTGGCTGACCTTCCAGACATTCTGTCCCAATCTCTCTCTCTCTCCTGATCTCTTGCCCGATCTCTGTACCGATCCCTATCCTTGCGACCATCTCTATCACTATCTCTTTCTTTATCTCTCTCCCTTTCCCTGTATCGATCTCGGCTCCTGTCACGATCACGATACCTGTCTTTCTCTCTATCATTTGAAGCCCAATCCTTGTTCTTTTCTCGGTCCCTTTCCCTCTCTCGCTCTGCCTCCCGATCACGGATGTGATCTGGACTGCGGCTTCTTCGCCAATTTCTCTCCTTGCTTCGGCTGCCACAGCAGGCAATGCATAACATTGCAACTACAGATAAGAGACAGAGTCTGGATACCAGTGCCTCCAAACTTGCTAAGGGTAAAACATTACAAAAAGAAAACTTCATAATGTGTACAATCCTTGGCCTCCCAAGAGAAAGTCATTACAAGACAAGAACAGAAACAGAACTGACACCAAGAAACACACCTGCGTTCTTTTTGTCCATCCTGCTCCAAATCTCTCTCAACAGGACGATCACCATTCTGTGACCCAATCATCACAAAGAAATGTTTAAATACAAAGGTTGACCAAAGATGGCCATCACTCAGCTGGTAGCTGTAACAGTGTTCTTACTGGAGACTGCAAACAAATGAGTGGACACTTGGCACCCACAACCATGAGGTTTACATTGCTTTCAAGGATTGAAGATCATTACTCTCTTCACATAAGATGTCTAGAAATGAAACAATCATGCACTCAAATCAATTTAACCCATGTGAACAATATCTGAAATCTGGTACACAAACAAACCTTTTCAGTCTCTTTTATCTTCTCAGTAGTGATTTCCTCAGTTTTGGACTTGGTTTCAGCTTCAACAGCTTTCTCAGCAGCATCACGTTCCCGCTGTCTTGCCTCTCTTTCATCTTCCTTTTTCTTTCGGAGCTGCTCAGCAGTTTGTCTTACTCTGTAATAACCCTGCAAGAACCACATATATGCAGATGTAACAGTCACTTCCACAAATACCAATGGAACACTTCAGCAAAGGTGTTGGATTGAAAGGTCATGAACAACTAGATTGACACAGCAACAAATATGACACACCAGATGCTGTTTGCCCTCCAGATGACTGGCCAGCCGTTTTTCAGTATCTGTAGAAGCCTGCATTGCTCCGCAAACTTCACAAACTTGCATGCGCTTCTCCTTCTCCAATATGTTACCAAATTCAGGCATCACAGCACGCACCAACTGGTCTTTTTCTTTGTTCATGATCTCAACCTGCCACAACGCCAGCATGTATCACAGCCCAGAACTATGATGAATACCGCATGAAAGTGAGAATATGACAGAAGTGTGTTACAAGCTGGCTACCTATGTGTCTTGTTGCATGTGCTTGTCCAAGAGACGGAAACATTCCCAATAGCCCGCTGCAGCCAAAACGAAGTGATTGTGCGTTACAAGCATTTGGAAACAGGGGAAGTGGAGGTATATTAATGATAAGACCCATTGCACTGAAAACCAATTTCCTCTGTACCTTGGCCATAGTGGCTTGGGCCTGGTCCACCAATCCATCCTCCCCCTCTCTTTCAGCTTGTTTGAGCAATGACTGAACCTCCATTGCAATGGCAGAGATGCGATCACTATTGGTTCGTGCATGGTCAGTCAACGGCATTTCCTTCTCCAACCGCTCATGTGACCTCTTTATCTTCCTGTCAATTCCGACCCCACCAAGCACAGCTTCATAATAAGCATCTTGAGAATTGGAACCAAACACATGACTCTAGTTCAATTCATAAGCAAGGGAGGGCTCCCTAATCTAAGGCCCCCCCCCTCTTTCACAACCAGCAATACCCTGAGCCACACAATTCATCCTTACCTTTCCAAGTCAGCTATGAGGCGCTCCAAATAGCCAAGGAACTCAGCCTCATATTGTTGCACTTTGTTAGAGTTGAGGAAATCCGCTCGCAAGGAATCATCATGGATCTTCTCACAAGGGCCAAGGTCGCTCTTCGTATTTGGAAACAAGTCATGCGGACAAAAAGCTACTAGATGATAATGACAAACCTACAAAACATGCCACAAGATTACAACAATCAAACCCTCGTAAAACACCTCCCTTACACTAAACCTAAACCCAGTGATCTAGAAGAAATTGCTCCATGGAAATTTGCATATCTCCCTCGAAGTCAATAAACCTATTTTCACTAACACGTTCCTGGACACGAGTTAAGCAATAACTGCCTGCAAGCAACAGGAATCATCTGGTTCAAAACACAAAAGGAGGCAGCAAACCAAAACAAAACAAACCTCAGGATCGTCAAACCGTAATTTGTTCTTCTTCTTCTGATCAAAAGGAAGGTCCCTGTCCTTTCCCATAAGCTCATCCAGCAACGCCTTGGGATCCATTTCCTCCTCCCTTTTTTCCGCTCTCCACTCGGTCCCGTATTCCCTCTTCGTGCAAACTCTCAACTGCCCACTAAACTTTGCATTCAAACAAAACCCTCACCGGAAACCCTAGAGATTCAACCAACCGCTAGAAAACTCTAGAAACAAAACCAAAAAAGAACCAAAATGGAAGAACAATCGCAGCCCGCGTACGCGATTATGGATGCATCCATTCTCCCTCACTTCCTCGCGTCCCTAACTTCCCCCTCCTCTTTCTGCCTTCGAAACAAACACCAAAAACTGCGCACTCGCATATGACAAAGCGCAGAGCTAACGAGCCCGAGGGACCAAAGCCCTGATTCCAGGATTAGGGTTTGATTAGTGGCCACATTAGTGCCATGATTTCGGAACCCACTAATGAAGCAAACTAGTGACTAGACAGCCCCCTAATCCCAGTGGCGTTTGTTTTTTTTGGTGCGAACTTTCGCCAAAATGTGAAAAATAAAAATAAAAAGGAATAATCTGTCGGTATATATTTGGCGTTTTGTTTCGTGCAAAACTTCTCTTCGCCAAAATGTGAAAAATAAATATAAAATAGAATATTCTGTCAATATATTTGGCGTTTTTTAGTGAGAAATTTCGCCAGAATGTGACAAATCAATTATAAAAAGGAATAATAATCTGTCGATATATTTGGCATTTTGTTTGGTGCGAAACTTCACCAAAATGTGAAAAATAAATATAAAAATGAATAATAATCTGTCAATGTATATTTGGTGTTTTGTTTGGTGCAAAAATTTGCCAAAATGTGAAAATTAAATATATAAAGGAATATTTCACAGTAAATTTGTTTGTTTGTTTTTTTTTTTTGTTGTGTGAAACTTCGCCAAAAATGTGAAAAATAAAAATAAAAAGAAAATATTCTGTCAATGTATGTGGCTTTTTATTTGAGTGCAAAATTTCGCCAAAATGTGAGAAATAAAAATAAAAGGGAATATTTTGTTAAAAATATTTCTTTTTTGGTGAAAGAATCGCCAAATTTCGAAGGAAAGGATTTTCGTTAAGTGCGTTTTCCCTAATCATTTACATTGGCCAAGATTGTGCCAATCAATACATCCACAAGCATGGGGCATGTTCCCATGAGGCCTAACAAAAGGAGGATCTTCATTTTTTGGGATGGATGTGAATGGGGTGATGTTGTGAAGAATCACATCCATTTTTCATGCTCCATTATTTTTTGCCATTCATCATGTCATGTCAACTCCTAGAATGTGACCATTTTTCAACTTGCAACCATTTTATGTGAGAGTGGAAGGGTGTTAGCAAATATGATATCAAAGTTGTTACCAACAATTAGCTTGGAAAAAATGACTTCAAAAGACAATTGAATGTCAACCCCAATTATCAACATCCATAGATAGGGATGTAACTGATGTGGTGAATTTAGATGATACGACTATGTGGGTTCAAGCTTGTGAACAATGTGTAGCCTTATTCAAAAGAATTATGATTTCATGTGTATGACTATGTTCATTTTTACAGTGAGGCGTCAATTTAGTAGTGCACAATAGTTGTCAAGTATTTGTTGTAAGACACTAGTTTCTTATAATTTGTTATTTGTGATTGAAACCTAGTTTAATGTGGACAAAGCTTTTGTGTTTGGGAGATTTATACCCATGATGTTATTTTATTGTGATTTGCGTGTTTTTTAAACTTGGGTTGAATTGATTCTTACATGTGAGCTTTCTCGAGATTTGTGCATGTTTTCATGTGTATGACTGTGTTAGTTTCATTAGTGTTGGGTATCAATCTTATAATGCATGACAAGTTTTCAGCAAAGTTACCAATAACATACCCTAACCCTCATTAATACCCAATTATTTTCTCATTACCCAGTCTAACCAAAGGTTGGCAGAGAAATCTTGTGAACCTGTTATGCTTTAGGAGATTTCTGTAACTCATGACAATGAGACTGCAGGCATTGCTCATGGGCATTGTTGCTCAATAAATGGTACAATGTATACAGGCTGGGGATTCCCAACTTGCCCAATGAAGGGTTCAGCCACTCTACACCCCTTGGGATTAACAATCAATCAAATTGACACTTCTCTTTGGAGACATCATATTTTCTCATCACTGAGTGAGACAAGGGAGGTGAAGTACCAAAAGAATGGTTACCACAACACTACCTTCACAGCAATCTTGGGCCCTGCATAAAACAAGTGGGGACCCAAAAAGCAAGAAACTCGAAATGTGTCCCCATGTCAAGGATGCTCTACAATAAGTCAAAGTTCTGGAGAGACAGGAGGTTGAGGTCGCAAAATTCTGTGCAGATAGTCCCGTATTTCGGGTACTATCCGTTGAGTCAATGCTGGATACCTGTTGCAGAGTAACAAACTCTTTTCAGAATCCATATTAGAATGCATTTGAGCTATAAAAGTGGATTAGAGAGCTGTAACAAACATGCCTTGCAACACCATATCCACTAGAGTTGTCACTACTTACCCTGTTATGTTGCTCATCTGCTCATGTTGTTTCAAAATGAATAGAACACAAGTGTGTCGCAGGGACAGAGCATGGTATGCTTCTGCTAATTCATAGACATTTGCAACATTCTCCACTGTCAAATCCTGCAACCACAAATCAAGACACAGGAAATCAATTTAAAGTAAACAGAAAACCCTAATTTTCATGACCACAAGCAGTGTAGAGACAGGAAGAAAATAAGGTGCAAGGTCCACCCACCAGTCAGAAAATTGCAGATGGATATCCAACTCACCTAAAAAGGAAACTCTTGTCCTTGATTACATCCAAATTTCACATGAGGTAGGTAATGGCTTCCATAAAACTTACCTGGGCTATGGCATACTCGCATAAGCGCTTCAGTCCTTCTAGAAGATACTGATCTGCAGCCCGCAGTAGGTCTTGTGCAACGTCTGGTGTTACCTCAACTGTACCTGTGTAGATACACCTGGGTACAACCACAATGTGTAAAGGCAAGCATGAGTAGATTAACCGTGCAATACCATATATCTATGAGATTGCAGAAAAAACTCCATGACAACACTTTGAAGGTAACAAGACAATGAGTGTTGTCATAACCTGGGAGTCACTAAGTGTCAGACCATCACCCTCATCATGAATAGCAGTCATGAGCTGCCATGACCACCTACTGACTTCATCAGCTCCTGCTGGTAGTTGTAGAAAAGTATAAAATAATCTGCCTGCAATCTGGTCCTGAGTTTCTATCACATTTCCAGAACCTACAGGAAGACTTAATCATGATGCTGGCTACCGTTCCAGAGACATGGCTAAATAAAAAAGGTGATTAGTATCCTCATTCAAACTCCAACATGATTGGGAGGGCTTCATTTCATTTCAGCTTGTCCTTGTACAAGCGAGCATCAAGCCGAAGGCTTGGAGAGGCCTACATAGAGGGCAGTGGTTAGGGGTTGGGGCCTCCACCCTGAACATATCCTTTAAGCACCCCCCTCATGGCTACTTGGATCTAGAACATCCACTAAAGCCACTGAAACCCATCTATGAGATTAAAGCGAACTCTCCACAACAAAACCTCCAAGGTATCACAACAGTAAGTGCATGCAACTAAACCCTGCAATACTAAGAAAATATGCATAAGACCTAATAGCCTAGAGGCCAGGCTAGTACAATTTTATGTAGATAAAAAATCCTGATACAACCACCTGCACTAGAATGAGAAAAGAGGAAATGATGATACAAAAACAAAGAGTCATGTACCTCATCATCAATTCAAAGACTTTCCAGCTTATGTTGGGAATCTCAATATCCTTGGCTTCCTTCTCCTGCAATTAGCATCAACCAGTGGTCAGTCTCCGCCCTGGACAACTGCCTCTCCTAGAAACCTTCAATTCTGGTTCACCAACCTCTGTGATATTATGATTCAATTCTGCTTTTGTGATAAAAGCTAGGAGTTACATCCATCACAGTGACATCACAGCCAACTGCATCCATGTCCAAAATTTTAACATGATGTGCAAACTCTGGAGATTTGTAGACCATCAGCCAAACATGTATTATACTATGCAAAACAAGATGATTTGCAAATGTAGCAACAATTGATGAAGTCTACCCTGTAGCCACCATCAAACATGGCACGGAATGCATCAGATGAAGCCAACAATGCAATCCTGTGTGCAAAGAATCGCCTTCCTGCAACCACATCATCATCTTTACACAACACTTTCTATCCTGGACTGAATTGGAATGTGAAAATGCAAGCAACCACTACTGTACTTCTATACATACCAGAAGAAGGCTCTAATGAATCACTGTTTTGACAGTTTGTTCCTTCATGCCACTTTTGCCACCATTAAAGAGTATTGGTAACTGCTGAGAAGCAATGCAGTGCACAGAATCACACCTTCTACAAGAAACGTAACATCTGAGAGGGTACTGCTGTTGACATACTGCTCACCCAAATAGACCTGTTCCACGTCCATCAATGTGAAAACATCCATTGCCACACATGAATTATCACAACGGACTTGACAGAGGATAAAGACAAGCACACAACCATGGGGACCAGACTACCACACAGACATGCCATGCCATGTCATGCATCAGAAATTGCTAAAACAGTCTTGTACCCAACTCTGAAAGACTGTTTGAGGAACACTCTACAGAAAGGCCTAGAAGCCAAGTCCAAGAACCAGTAACTTTTCCAATGTACAGCTATGAAATGTGAGCACATTTTGGTTCCCAGACAGAGAAGAAACATTGTGGCTTGGGTTGCCATCTCATTGCTACATTAGAACTAGATGCCAGTCATTACTAGAGTTAACTAGAAAATCAAAATGGGAAACTGGAAGACGAGATATGGAAAGAAACCAAGTCACAAACCTGTGGTGTTGGTGGTAGAGGGGCCACATCAATAGGTGAGAGTGCTGTGGCTTTCTTAGCCAATGTGCATAATGCAAGGGCACCATCACATTGCTGTTTGGCGTTTGTGAATGAAGTTAGCATTTCCAACAGCACCTCCATTCCTGTAATGACAACACAAGTCATTGTCAGAGACAGCACTGTATAAACATGCAATAGATGATGCTTTTCTCTACTGTATTTAAAGCAGTAGCAATGGAATTCACTCATACAAAATTGAGCACTTGCCATTGTTCTCAATGAAAATGATGCGCTGGTCATCAGCAGCACATAGGTGTGCAAGTGTTACAGCAACCCTTCTCTGGACAATTTTGTCTGCTGAACGCATGAGGTAAAGCAGATGCTTTAGTACCTGAAACAGAACCAGTGCAACTCAGGGAGAATCAATGTCTGCACTCCCCTCTCTACAAAGCTTGCTACAGGTATCTTAATCTGAACACCCAAAAAACTCAAAACATTTGCTTACCCTTCCATGAATCTTTTCTTCCAATCTCTTCAAGGTTTTCTGTACACAGTCCTTAGATGCCTGCACCAGATGACAAAATTAAATCACAACTGGGTAAATTCAATCTTGATACTGAATATTTACCAATTTTTTCTGCCATTCTAGAATATATCACAACAAGGCTAAGCAATCCACCAACTGAATAACTCTCAGGAATAAACCAATCTTCTTGGTTATACACATACATCATAGTCCTAGGAACACCACAGCCCTAAGAAAATATATACATACAGCCCCACTTCCTAAAAACCCAAAACAAAAGCTAGAAGGTTCTAAACATGGTTCTTGTAGACACAGGCAGGTAAGCACCACAAAACGACCTGCACAATAAGTTCACCATCAAAGAGCCTTTGAACACCACCTTCCTTGACTATATCGGACACATTGTCCTACAAAACACAAGTATCAAAGACTCAGTGAAAGAACACCACCACTAGTTCAACCATAAATGACTGTAAGCATGAGCATTTCCAAGCAATCATGTGTAAATATATCACCCCTCTTCATGTACATGTCCAAACTGCTCATATACAGCTACTAGAATGAATTTTTTTAGCGAAGCAAGTACATCCTGTGACTAAAAATACCTAGGTAGTCCTAACACATGTAAGTCCAGTTCTCACCTCATTATCAGCCAAGCCATACAGAGCAAAAGCTGCATTATGCTGCAAAGATCCATTCTTCGAATCCAGAAGTTCAAGCAAGGGCCTCAGCCCACCATCATGGACAATTCCAGCTTGATTATGTGTGTTCTGTGAGGACTATAAGAACAAGTGTTACAATTTCAGCACTTCGCAGATTCAGAAACACTAGATTCTCAGTCAGTGCAGAAACCAGGGCTACAGCTATCAGAACCTGAGCTAGACGACCCAAAGCAAATGCTGCCATTTCACGAAGTTGAGGATCTGAAGCTTCGAGCATCCTTATCAGAGGTCGAACTGCCCCACGTTGGACAATGTGAACCTGAAAGTACACACCATATCCTTAAATGCAAGAAACCAAAACTAGCTTTTGGAACTCTGGTTGAGGTTTTAACTCTTGATTGGCTCTTCACTGCTATCCAGCATCTCTCTTGTGTATCCTATAAGCATCACCTGTTTTCTATGTAGACTTCTATTTGAACTGGGACTCAGAATATGTAACATGGTGCAAGAGTCACATGATTCACACCTTGCATTCAGGATCTGTTGTGGCAAACTGGCCCAACAAGAGAGCAGCCTCCCTTTGACTTTCTGGGCACCTTGAGCTGACAACAGAAAAACACATAAACAAGGGGAAAATATAATGCAACAACTCAACCAAGCCTACCTTTGTGAAGCTTCTCCCAAGTAACCATATCACCTATGATGGACTCAGAGATCAACAAAAGAACAAATCCTATACCAACACTAGAGTACGGATATAGACCATTTACTAGCTGCACATAGTTATTCCTTGTGTCCACTGGAAGACATATTCTATGAGATTGCAGCGGAAAACCCAAAATAACAAGACAAGAATGAGTGCAGTCATAACCTTATGAATGTCATCATGAAGTATCAGACCATTACCTTCACCATGACTAGGTGTCACTAACTGCTATGACTTGCTATTGACTTCATCAGCCCCTTATGATGGGAAGCATACTAATCTGCCTAATTCTGGGGCAAATATTGTACACAATCTGTATCCTGAATTTCTTCTGCATTTCCAGAAGCAATGGGAAGACTCAGTCATTATGTTGGCTGGCACTCATAGAGACATAGCTAATTAAAAGAAATCCAACAGTATCCTCATTCAAGCTGCAATAAGCTTAATTACTGTGAGCATAATGGTATGTGCATTGGAAACAAGCCTCTAACACTTATAAAAGGAAGTAGACATCAGTTGTAATATGTCTAATTAGATTGATGCAGAACACAAAAAGGCGTATCATTAAGCACCTTAGAAGGCCAATGACAGGCTGAAGTGCTCCTGCTGAAAGAACTTCTTTCTTAATGTTGACTGAAGAATGAACCAGATTGCCAATCACCCCAACCTGCCAGATAAGAACCCAAATGCTCAGCAGAATCAGGAAGACAGTCAGAGAGACCAGAGAATATCATCTTAACAGGCTCTCAAATAGTACTCTCATTGTATAGAATATAAATGTACACACTACCATCATTGCAAATAGAACAATGAAGACAATGCACTCCTGTCATACCCAGAATACACAACACAACAGGCAAAAGAAATGCAACATCTACATGCAACCACATCACATAGCAAAGCATCACTCACATACCGCTTCATAGTGGATTCCAGAATCTTCTGATCGTAGCATGAAAATTAAAGTAGGCAGAGCATTCTCCTCCACAATCTACAGACACAAGTGATGAATGTCATCACTTTCAATTATTTAGTTGCAATCCATACCCCCTCCTCTTATCTTAGTACAACTCTGAAGAACAAGGCATGCTTCAAACACATAGAACCAAAGTGTAACATGCTTTTACAACCAAAGCTCCCATGATAAAGGAAGCAAACAAATACCGTCAAATCTACATCATTGGAGAGGTTATCCTCTAATCTGACGTGCTTGGTCAGACTCCTAAGGTGAATTGCATAACCAGACCCCATGACCAACCAAACCAAAGTTGTAACCAAACCTGATTTTTGTTAGCCTCATTCTTGAAAGCCAATGTCCGCAATGCACCAGCTGCTGCCCGTTGGACCTTGCAGTCAGTTGATTCCAAAAGTGCCACCAATGGTGGGATACCTCCTTCAATCCTGCAATCAATGCATCCGCATGGCTTTTCCAATGATAAACATGCCTACAAAAGTATATATGCAGGTTCATCTGTCTGAAAAGGAAATCTAAAAACGTTTTGTACCTCACACGAGTTTTGATATGTGCATTCTCATGTGCAAGATTTGTTATAGCATCTGCTGCTCGACGCACCACGCCATTTGCAATCCGATGGTTAGAGCTACTGCCCTGTCTCCATAACAGTCCCACAAGAAATGGAAGGGCTCCAGCATCTGCAATCATTCGCTGATGTTCTGGCTGTAGCAGACAAACATATGAACTGTTAATACCTGTTCAGCCTAACATTGCAAGGCACCTTCTCCTTGTGGAAGAAGATTAGATACGGTCTCTACTAACAAAAGGAAAGAATGAATAAAGGTGATAACCTTCACAATCAGTTAGTCCAAGAACTACAACTCTGACCACACAGAAAAGTGTCAAAGACTGCAACAAAGGTGAAAACACAAGCTTTAATTTTATTCCAAGAAATCCTTAATGAAACTGAGCTCTCTACTGCTGCCAGGCCAGATTCTATGAAAGACATTGCTGACCTTGACTGCCAGCAGTCCCAGTGCAAAAGCTGCATCTTTTTCAACCTCATGTTCACAAGCAATAGGGCCTTCACCCTCCTCTACAACAGGTGCACGAAGGTGAGGTACGAGTGCATCCACTGCTCCTTCATCAACTATGGTTTGAACATGCTCTTCTGCACAGCAATCAGGATGTTCCAATTTAAGTCCCCACTCGCAAGAAGTTCAACCACAGAGGAGAAAACCCTAAATTATTGGTATACCTAGATGGTACACAAACCAATCAAAGTTCGGGAAGGCCTCATCACCATCATTGAAGAAAACCCAACAGCAATGGACCAAAAAGGATCAACAATTTGATAAACAGACAGCACAAACTGGGAACAGAAAATACAAAGAATCCAAAAAGACAGAATCTCACCATGTTTGGCAAGCTCTGCTAGAGCATGTGCAGCACTACGTGCAGCAACACGATCAGTTTCTTTCCAAGATATGCAGCTCTTCAAGATATCAACCTGTGCTCTAACATCCAGGGTAAGAGAATTGTTTGAACCCTCAGCTGCTGATAGCCCTAAAGAAGTGTCAGCCAGCTTTCTTTTGTGACCCTTTCTCTCACTTGCTCCTGAGAGAGAAAACGATTTTGTGTCCATGCGATCGTTTCCTACTAACGACCTCGTCTCCATAGAAAAATTTCCGGCAGAAAAAAAGAGTCTGCAGCAGTGGTTGATTTGTTGTATGCTCTTGCCTAAAGAATCGCTCCCTTAACAGACCATTTGCACCTGAAAGGATTGGTCATAAGACGGCAGGACGCATGCATTCAAGCACGTTCTCTGCTCCTCTACAGCCGCTTCTACTGCCAAAATGACGCGAGAAACTTGAAGTAGGGAGACGAGGTCACCAAACTGTTGCTGCGCTAGTTGATGCCGAAATCAATTTTCACGAATGTACCCACATCTATTGCACCTTCTTTGCAGATAATGATTCTCTCCAGGGAACAAGATACGCTTGATTTCAGTGAAGGGCAAACCTGGACTTCAAACTGTTGCTTTAGGGCTTGGAACCTGCTGCCACCACAGGCAGATTGTTGTTACAGTCTCCTTGCACACAAGCTTGCGAATGATGGAATATGCTGCACCTCCTGGTGCCTTTTCAAGTCTAAAGTCTGCACTTGCTAAAGAAGACATTTGCAGACATAGACCCACAAATCAAAAAGCTGAAAAGGAGAAGAGACAAAACCGAAATTGCAGAACCAGATTGCAACATCTTAACCACCTCAAATCCTCAAAACAAACTTGTGTACAGAACAACAAGGTATGTTTACATTTCAGACTTGATGTGCATCACGGGAGGATGAGGAAGATACATGCAATTCAGGAGGAGACTTGCAGAAAACAATTTGGGAAGAAAGAAAGACACAGCGGTAGAGAGTGAAGGCCTTTGCAGAGCCGCAGTAGTGCTGCTGAAAGCAAGAGCTCTTCGAAGAGCAAACCCTAAGTGCAGCTCCAACGGTGCTCAGTATGTGGGCCAGCAAAATAAAATTGGATGAAGAAAAGTCAAAACATGCCGTTCTGGCTCAGCGAAGTGGCTTTGGCCCAGAATTTTTCCCCAAATGATGATGATCTTGATAAAATGCACAGTAGAGCGTAATAAATATGATCTGACTGCTATGAGGAGAGTAATAAGTAGGATCTGACCACCACTCCCTGTTTCAGATTGCGCAACCAGTATGTTTGGTCTAAGTGGTTTGCTATTAGTAGTCTCCCACCTGTTCGGAATCCCAGTTTGAGTTTCATGGGTGGGGTTGGAAAAAAGTAGAGAATTAAACTTGGATGTGATAAATACTTTTGCAGGGTCCCATACTGAGCACCGTTGGAGCAGCTGCTCTAAAATGCTTGAGGAAGGCAAACAAAAACTCTGATTAAGAAAAAAAATTAGGGGGCCAAGTTAGAGGGCCTCTGCTGCTCAGGATGTGACCCTGCAAATGGAATTCAATCCAATGAAGAAAAGTCAAAACATGTCAGTTTGGCTCAGCAAAATGATTTTGGCCCAGCATTTTTGCACTTCCCAGGCATCAAGGAGTTTTTGGATGCATTTTCATTTGACCCAAAAAGGGCCTTTCTTACCCGGGCATCAAGAAGTTTTTGGATGCATTTTCCTTTGACACAAAAAAGGGCCTTACCTGGGCGTGAAGAATTTTTTGGATGAAATTTCCTTTGCCTGAAAAGGGACCTTACCCTCTCATAAATTACTTTTTGGATGAATTTTCATTTGACCAAAAACCAGGCCTTACCCTGGCATCAAGAACTTTTTGTTTTATAAAATTTCCTTTCACCAGAAAAGGGGCCTTATGCAGGCATTAGGTAATTTTGGATTCGGATTGGATGAATTGGATGGATGAAATTCCTCCAACCAAAAATGGTGTCTTATTTAGGCATTAAGGATTAATTCAATAAAAATCCTTGTTTTTTTTTAAAAAAAAGGGCCTTACATGAGCATCGAGAATTTGATAAAATTACTTGAAGAGTACAAAGGGCCTTACTTGACATTAAAAATTGGATGAAATCTCTCTAAAACTTTAATTAATTTATATATATATATATATATATATACTAGGAGGCTACCTAAGGACTATGCAAAGAAACACCTATAGGCTTACCTAGATTATGAAATACTTAAGAACAAATTAAGGAAGTACATAGAGACTACCTAGGGGGCTCAAGACATCCCTAAGAAAACTAGTTACTCTTAGCAAGGGGTATTGCCTTATCCTTAGGTCAATTTTGTTATTAAATAATCCTCAAAATAGTGAAATGAATTTATTTGAAAAATATGAAGTTGACATGTTTATAATCATCATAATCATCGCAGGCTACATTATAAATAATTTCATTACTCATATGACAATATCATAATAGATCATAGAAAAAATAATAATTTCAAAATTAAAAATGATTTTTTTTTTTTTCAATTTTCATTTTTCATTTTGGCAATGTGGAAACTGACCTTAGGCTACAATAGTTCATGCCAAAAATGGTGACAAGGAAAAGAAATTGCGTGCAACCAACAAAGATGGTTGAAAATGCAATCGGGGTGGTTCCTTTTTTTTCCCTTGAGGGGAGGGTTGTAAGGATTCACTTTGGCAATAAACAAAATAATTACAAAACTTTGACAATAAATATTGGCAGCTTCTTTGGTAGGTTCCCTATATTCTAAACCTCTAAAATAATGAGACCAATTTTTTTTTAAATCCCTCATTTGTAATTTTTTTAATTTTCAACATTTCACATGGATATTTCTGAATTTTTTTGACACTTCCAACATAATTATTGCCGAACTTGAAAAAGTACTACAATATTACCCAATTCCACAAGACATTTGTGGACATTATGGTTGATATGACTATGCCAACTTGAATGGTTTGCTTTTCCCAAGTTGTAAAGAATTCATGGCATGTTGAATTAGCTACTTAAATTGAGCTATGTGATGGTCAATTAACTTGAAACATGTATACACATACATATACACAATTCCAAGTACATGACATGGTTGTCCTTGGATAATTATGCAAGTGGTCCTTTAATTGCTTTGAGATGGGATCTATGGAGGTTTAACATATACATGACTGATAGGATAAGAAAGATTGGGAACAATGTTGGACATGTATGCCCATTTCAACATATCAATCTAGTTCATGTATTGGGATTTTTCCAATCTATACATATTGTATAGGTATTGGTATTGATTTCGCTTCTATACACCATGTTGATCTCAAAAAATAACTTAAATGTTTGTAGGGATGTTTGGTACGAGCATTGATGTTCAAGAATTAGATAGGAGCTAGTCTAAGATATGCACCTTAGCTAGGCTCAAGACCTTAAAAGCCATATACTTCTTATTACTACAACATAAGATAACAATTCTAAGAGTCTTGGCCAAGGAAGATAGACCAATAGGTAGTTAAAAGACAACATACAAATTAACATGCAACAACAAATAAGAAATAGAGGAATTGATGATAAAAATTACTTACTTTGATAAGTGGAATTGTATCATGAGCTATGAGCAAAACATTGATGACAATTCTTCAAACCTCCCCCATAACACATGCATTACTAAACATGAAAGCTTTAAACCCTAAATCCTAAAACCTTATACGCACTAGAACATAGGTAAAAGTAATCGTATTGCATTTATCGTAATAAATTGTGTAAATGTGAAATTTCATTCAACATTTGAAATTGGAAACATTGTAAGAAGTTGAAGCTACTAATTTCCCTACTATTATTATGGTTGATAGAGGTAATAACTTTTCATTTTTTGAAGACCCCACCATGCAATGATTCTTTTGGGAATTTTTTTTATTCACCTTAAGTGATGATCATCCATACATAAGAAGAGAGACAAAAATGGTGATCATACCTAGGAAGATTTAGCCAAATTTGGCTATTATCAACCAGATATGAAATTAATATCTTTAATCAGCCTTCTATGTTGATGATTGCACACTCAAAACCAAATATAAAAATGGTAATAGTAGCTTCATTGCCAGAAAGGGTTTGTAGTTGCAGAGGTTTGTGATGGAGTCCCAAATGCAATAGGTAGTAATAGCCTCATTGCCTGCTGCCAGACTTTCCTCCAGTAATTCAAAAGTCATAAGAAAACCCCTGCCCCGACATGAGACCACATTAGACAACAGCTACCATCAACCAGCTCAAGCTCTTTTCCATAGCTTCTCCACATGCATGAGGATGCTCACATCCTCTCATTTGCAGGACCCATGTAAAGAAGGCAACAAATATATGACAAGATCTACCAATAAGTAACCCAAAATGGACCTACCTTATAAGCCCCTCTTAACTTCTTGGAATTTAACTCTCTAAGTTGGTTGCTGATGAAAAATATTTGACATGTCCTTAACATGAAAATGTAATTGTTGATAGCCAGGTAGCATTCACTCCAGGGGGTTTAACGTCTAACACGATGTACACCTGTATTTGATCTGTGAAGCTATTTCTTTTAGTGTAAATGGAAAACAGTCTGAATCCAAGAATACAACATCCTCTTTACGAGGCATCTGACACCTACTTTGGATGGAGGAGTGAAAGAAATTATGCAACATGCAAGAGCTTCTGGGCCACAACATGAATTGAGATGTATGCAAGGATTGCTTACATCCGACAGCTCCTCACTCAGCTCTGTGTACTTCCAGCTGAGCTTATCAAGAGTAAAATCAACACCTCTGGTAAGCTGCTGCCACCATGACACTGTAAACCCATCTTTCTGGAAAGGATTCGCATCCTTTTGCAACATTGTCTTGCACAGATACCCAATTGCTAATTGATGCTGTAATTCCAGCCCATTTTTCTCTTCTCCTGCTCCAGAGCTTCAGCTTAACATGCCACTATTTATACTTCCTAGAAACAAATGGCTGTCAGTTAACATGTTAAAAATGACGAAACATGTGTTCTCAGATTGGGTGTGGCAAAATGGTAAATCCCCATGATTGTATACTATAGTCTGATAGCAATGAGCAAATTATGTCAGGGGGATTGGTGGATTGAACCTGACGAATTGATTTGAGAAAAATACAAAGCATAAAGGATGACTCAATGCACTGTGGGGGGAATTGGTTGAAATAGATGCAGACTGTCATGCGGTATTTTAACTAAATATCAGTAAATATATATCAACATTTGTGTAGGCATCAAGCTGAAGGTCATGGCCACTTTATCATGTTCTATTATTGTTACACTCAGTTGTCATGCTTTGATCATAACTCATTTTCTCTGGGTGAGTAGTCATCTCAGATATGCAAACCTTTGAATTCCAAATTATCATGCTCAGAAACAGTAATATCTAGGACATCTGCGGTCATGTATCCACTTTGTGGAGAAGCTACAAAACATGTAAGCCATCATGAACCAACAGGAAAATGTCCTGGGGAAGTTCATCATTGCAATGTCAAGCAGTCATAGAAAAAAGGGAACCCATTTCAGCACTCCTTCCCTCTCACTGCAAGCCTACATAGAAACAAAAAGAGATCATGCAGATGCAGGAAGCAGCAGAAGACAGCTTTGTATGGGTGAAGTGGAGCACCCAAGGGGAGAAAAATGATAGAATCTTTTCCAGAAATTAATGCAATAACAGCAAGCCACAATTCTCTAAAACACTGCACAATGAAGAGGGGAAATGGTGACACATGGCACAAGGAACTAGCGACATTCAGAGTTCTCCCAAGTGAGATGTGGTCTTCAAGATATTTGTCTGGACTTGGTAAGGATGGCACCAAAGAGTAGCAAGAACACCCATTTGCTAGATCTGCCGCCCTCTGCAAAGGAACTTTCCATCTTCCCTCTCACCTTCTGCTGCAGAGGATGTTTCAGTGCCATCTCCAGCTCCTTTCTCTTCCTCCAAACACGTCTCTTGAAGTGTCTCATGAGTATACTTCTCTCTTCCCCCATAAGCAGCAGCCATAGAATGTGAACCATTGCTCTTGTTCAATTCTCTTACTTGCAACAAGAGTATCACAACAGTTATTGCTTTCTCTTTGGTTGAGAGTGGAAACAATACACTGGACTTGACAGGACTGGTGGGAGGACATCCAGTTGGTGCAGCTGTCTTGTGCAATGTACCATTGGATCTGACTGTAATGACTGCATTACCAAACGTAGGGGACAGCACCACACACATAGCATGTAGATTCTATTCACCATCTCCAGAATTTGAATAGGACCAGACATCTCTTGCTAGACTTACTGCAGGCAAACATTGTTGAACCTGAATGCAAGCCTACTGTTGGAAAACATACAACTACTAATCAACCAATACAACCTTGTGGAGATCCCAAGCTGCTACTTGGTGGTAGGGTGTTTGTGTAAGCCCAAAGGCTAAGAAACCTAAATACTCATCCCAAGTTGGGGATTCCAAGTGTTCTACCATCTCAGGGATTGTTGATCTGGGACATATCTCATCTGGTGACATAATGTCATTGACCCTAGCAGGTAAAACACAGCTATCTACGAGCTGTGCTCCCGGTCTGTAGAGCAGCCCCTCCATTTTTGCCCAGGGTTATTGTTGTTGTCTGTCATTGTGTACAGTCACACTTGGCTCTGTATTTCTACAATCACTTTGTACTATGGTTGCTATATGCATGGCTCATAAAAGGCGCACACCCAAAATTGCTGGCCTTCTCCATGAGAGAAAATGAACAGGACTGAAGGCTCCATAAATCTTGGCCAATCTGATTGCTAGAAAAGAGCAAGGCTGCATAATTCATCACCAGCTTGTTGCATAACATATTGTATCGGCACAGAACAAATCCAGCCAGTCCCTACAGTAGTACTGTACAATGCATTACACACAAGGTACAAAATTGACACATTCAGATACAAGCTTCATACCTGCTGCTAAATTTCTGGCATTGATATGCTTACAAAAGGCCAGGCAAGTCTTCAAATCCAGGAAGTTACCTGACCTTATATTTGCCTGTTCTGACAGGAAAACACATCCAGATTGCATCTACACACAGCCACCTGCATTCTTAGACAGTTCTTCATACAGCTTTGGAAGTTTTTCCTTCTTGCTGGAGACTAGTGCCTGCCTTCACGAGCTTTTCTCACTACAACACTTTCAGTTCACAATCATGTTGAGCACAGCAAGCAGACAAAAATCATGCAGCATTTCATTTGTCTCATCAGGTCAATTTGTCAAAGCAGTTCACACTTCTACACCTTATTTTTCTATACACTGATTTTCACAATTGTGAGTTGAATTTGCATCCCTTCTCATCTCTCAGCAGGTCAGGAGAAAAGAAAAAGTGTTTGTCCCAGCTGCTTGACAGGTGAGAGAAAGAGTCATTCCTCTGCAAGTCTCTTCTCTCTCTTCCCCAATCTCTCTTTGATAAGCCTCCAGAACCATTCTCTGGTACTCGCCCTCCCCCTCCTAATTCTCAAGTTCCACAGCTTGCTCGTTTTCTTTCTTGACAACCCTTTTCACCTCACCTTTCTCACCATCTGCAATCTTTTCTTTCTTATCCTTCTTCTCTACCCTATTGTCAGTTTCACTTTTCTTCTCTCTCTTTTCCCTTTTGTCTTTCTTCTGCCTCTCCTCACCAACTCTGTCCTCAACTTTTTTAGAATCTTTCTTCTCCACTTTCTGTTGGGTGTCCTTGTCCTCACTGTTCTTCACTTTCTTTTTGTTCTTCTTCTCCTCCTCTTTGTCCTTGCCCTCACCATTCTTCTCTTTGCTTTCCTTCTTCTCTCCCTTCTCCTTGCTGTCATTGTTGTCACCATCCTTCTTACTTCGCTTCTTCTCCTTCTTCACCTCTTCACCTTCACCATTCTTGTCTTTTCTTTCCTTCTTCTCTTTCTTCACTTCTTCACCTTCACCATTCTTGTCTTTTCTTTCCTTCTTCTCTTTCTTCTCCTTCATCAATTCCCCATCATCCTCAGTCTTCTCTTTCTTTTCCTTTTTCTCTTTTTTCTCCTTCTTCTCTCCATCCTCCCCATCATCCCTAGTCTTCTCTTTCTTTTCCTTTCTATCTTTTTTTGCCTTCTTCTCCCCATCCTTGCCTTCTATAGCTTTGTCCTCCTTGTGCTTCTTTTCCTTCACATCATCACCTTTCATCAAAACTTCGCTTAGCTTCTTTTCCTTGTGTTTTTTCTCCTTTCTACTTACCTCCTCTTCACCAGCTACAATCGACAAAATTTTGTTGACATCAGTAAGCATCTTCTCTTTCTTGGTGTCCACCTGTTGCTCCTCATCCATGTGTTCCCTCTGCTCTCTTGTTTCCACCGATTTCAACTCCCTCTCACCATCTATTTGATCACCAACTACCTCTTCAGATTTCTCCTTTCTGTCCTTATGTTTTTTCTCTTTCTTCCCTTCACCTTTGTTTCCACCAGCATCCTTTTCCTTCTTCTCCCTATGTTTTTTCTCCTTTTCTGTCTCTCCCTGCACTTCACCTGCCTCCTTTTTCTTCTCTAGATGTTTCTTCTGCTTCTCTGGTTGTTCCTCCACTCTGCTCCCATCAGTTTCCTTTCTCTCCTTATGTCTTTTCTCCTTCTTGAGTTTCTCTAACTCTCCACTCTCATCCTTTTCCTTCTTACTCTTCTTGACTTCTCCTTCCTCTCGACTGTCATCCTTTTCCTTCTTTACCTTCTGTCTCTTCTCTTCATTACCTTCTTCACCTTCTCCATGCACATTGTTTCCATTTCTCTCTTTTAGCTTCCTCTCTTTCTTCTTCTCTCTCTCTTCACCACCCTCTTTGTCCTTCTTGTCCTTATGTTTCTTCTCTTTCTTCCTGTCCGTGTTGTCTCCGTCAACATCTTTCTCCTTTACCTTCTGCTTCTTCTCTACTTTTCTTTCCTTCTCTTCCACATGCGAATCCTTGACCTTCTCCTTATGTGTCTTCCCACTCTCCTGCACAAGTACACATGCAGCTGCAAATTGGTGCATTCTTTACTGAAATACCATACTTGAACTTGCAGCCATACTTCCACAGGTTGAAAACTACTCATGGCAATGTCAAAACAGTAGCTCCTAAAATCAACTTGGGAGAGTATATAGCAAAAGAGAAAACTTACAAACGCTGCTGGTAATGAGCACATTGTGAAGGAAACTATAAATGAATGTCTGTCAGGTCTCCAACAGTATGAGCAGTTGGTCCAACTTTTTACCTTTCTCATTTTTCCATATATTCTTTTAGCCTTTCTGGCGTGGACCTAATGCCCAGCTTCAATTGCACAGATTGCACAGATTCATGGATTTGAATTCTCAGCTGAGTTCTGAACAGAAGAGGGTTAGAGCAAATACCTCATCTTCATTTGATGCTGCAATTTGGACATCATGGTCTGGCAGCTCCCCAGCTTCACCCCCTTTAGGTGGCTTCATCACTCGAACTTCTTCACTTCCAATAACTGGCATACATGTCCAAAAGACTAAATTAACTCCGAACACTTTGCATGGTTGTTGCACAGACACCTCTTTACTATGAATCTTCACCTAAACCCATCTACAAAGTACGATATTGCCACAGAAGAATGCAAAATACAGAAATGCATAGACAGGCAACCCAGCAAGTATTAACTTAGACTAAGACTTAGACTGCAGACTCAGACTTAGACTGCAGACTTAGACTTAGACTGCAGCATGAAATTCCTTGTAGATTAGCTCACATGGGCCAACTCTGCAAATGTTCTGCTAATGAATGCCATTATACCAACAGATCTGTACTACAAGAGATGTTCACATGACTAACATGAACCCTTGCAAACAGTGATGTCATGGCTGACATAGTACAAACAGCTTTCATTTTTCGTCAAAACAATTCCATTGCAAGTCCGGTAATTCCACAGTGGCTTCTTCAACAACATCAGCCAAGACTAAGGGACCAAAAAAACCTTCAGCAGGATAAATTACAAAGCCAAAGAAACAGGAAGCACATGATCATCCCCTTGATACACATGAACTGGTATCAAAAGAGCTTCCATGAACTCAACCGCTCTAGGTATGCTCACACCTGCGGTACCTCTAGCAATGAAATCTACAATAGTAGTAGCTAGTATCTCTGAGAACATTTCGTTCTTTCTTGTGTCCAAAAAAAAGGTTCTCCAACAAATGCCAGAAATTTTCCAAGACTAGCAAAACAGAAAGAAATTCTCTACAACACGGGACTAGATCTCTTACTCATTGGAAAGGAAAAAAAAAAGCGAATCGCAGCTGCCCACCTCCTCCCTGATGGATGCTCCGCAGTCGTGACGACAACAACGTTCTTGTTCACGATGCAAAACTTTTCTCACATTCCGGGGCCTCGACTAGCCCTCCGCTCAAATCGGATCGCACTCTATATAACCTTTCTGGAAATTCTGGAATGCAGCAGCAAACAGAAGCCAAGACATAGAAAGACGTGGATCTCACCGTACTCAGACGGAAACCAGAATCCAAAGCAAAACGAAACAAAACAAAACAATGCGATGAAACAGATGCGAAGATAATAATAGTATTTGCTAAAGATGTACCACAAAGTACGTGCATGAGTGCGTGCAAAGAGCGACGGAGGGAGGGGACGGTGGAAAAAAGCGTAGGTTTCAGGAAAGAGTTTGATTAACATAGTCACGTCCTTTCCGTCCTTGGTTTGCTGCAACTGCTCCGCCTAGCAGCGGATAACAACAACGCCTGCGAAGCTGCTGCGGCGTGCGCAACCGAATCTCCTCGATTGTTGTGCGTTCTTCGTCGTCGTCGTCTTCTTCTTCTTTCCGTCGTCGTCTTGGCCAGCATAAAATAGAATCAGCGGGAACCCAGAGTCGAACCCGCGTGGATGTGATGACAAAAATAACACAGGGCGTTGTGGATAGATTCTAATCTGTCTCACTCATTTCGCCAGAATTTGTGATAAAAAAATTCAAAATACACAAAAGAAATGATTTTACAGCTTTTCAGTCGCCGGAATTGAGAGAAGAAACTGTTACAATCGCCAGAGTCTTCTTCTACTTGGTTTTCATTGTGCACACGGAAATTATAGAAGGATGATTAAAGATTTGTACACTATTTTAAGGGTTTGGCTATTACAGTCTTATTTGGCTAAATCATCCTCAGAATGATCGCCACTTTTTCTTCATGTTCATATGGACGATTTGCCACTTTGGCTACAAACGAATTTTCCTTTAGAAACAGACTCCTGCTCCTACTCGGTCGCTCTGTTCTATGATTATTTTAAGATACTAGTAAGTTACTTACGCGTATGCGTATGCCTTCGCTCCCAAATTTAACAACTGTATTACCACATTGCGAACACTACTAATGCGCAGAAAATATTATGAAATTGCTTTTTCCTAACTCTTTTGCAAAGGATCATTCTTTGTGTAAGCACAGAAATAATATCAGCTCAATTTTTTCACCCAGTAAGAGGATATTAAATAGTCTATTAGAACTCTCTCTGGAACCAGCATTCTAATAGAACACTGATCATCCAATAGAATAGTGATCATAAATCATAACCGCGCATAGCACAAGATGCTTAAAAAACCTTGCTGCAAGATATATATTACATATTGCAAAATAAATAAGTCCTTCAGTCTCAAATATTGACAGACTCCTGAACCCGGCAGGGCCCTGCATTTTACCACTCAAAAAGCACAACTAGCCAAAACCATTTCATGTGCAGCACAGAAAGAAACAACAGTGTCTGTTGAGTGTTACATGAAAATGTGCTTTCAAACTGGCAATGAGAGAAAGATTCCCACCCCCAGTGTTCAGTCACTTCTATGTATACAAAGTTAGATTTATAGAGGCAATAGACATTGGCTCAATGTGATCTAGCAATTTGTTGCAGAAGGTGCTAAAGCCTAACAGGTAGAGAAACTACCATCCCCCTCAAAGATGCATGGTACCAAATACCATGCAACTGTAATCAGATAAGTTAGGTTAGTCTTCCTAGAATGTCTCTTCTGTAGGGGGAGATGAAGCTAGGGTAAAAATGCCAGAGGTTCATTCTAGTTGCCACCATCTATATAGCTAACCAAGAAGACTAATAACTCTACGCTCCTCGAAGGAGTATTCTACTACTTGTCTTGGGGTTGAATTCTCCAAATCATGCATGTCAGGGTCAGTAAGTGAAGTACCAGACATGGAGTTTTTTGTAGAATAGGCAGCAGCCTTACTTGCCTGCTGTGCCAATTGTGCTGATGGCAATCGATTTACTGAATCATCCATATATGCTTGTAGTGGTGTCGTTGCCAATACAACAGGGGACAGAGGTTGTCGAAGAGCTAATGGCTGCACTGCTGGTTGCCCACGCACAGCAGCTGTAGTTTTCCCACCTAAAACATTGGAAAACACCAGTCATTCCACAGACAAGTCAATAACAATAGCCCAGGAATAAGGTATTTGTTCTCAGCAATTGCACTCAGGGCCCTCAACACTTCAATGGCATGAACATTTTGAGTTTTGCACAATCAGACTGTCCAAAGAAAATGGAAGCAATATCACCTGCAGAATTAAGTCCAGCATTATCATCCTTGTTGAGGGCCACATAGTTGAGAGGAGCCACAGGTCGTGCACGTTCCCGCTTGGTGTCCTTGCCCACTGATGCACCCAATCGTGAAGGTGTTGTTGTTACTCCATTTGTTCGTGACAGCTCAGGAGTTGCTGGCTGCATTAGGGCATTGCCCAAGGAGAGACGCCGATTAGGTTGTGATCCTGCTCCCCCAACACTTGGGCGAGATCCACCATTGCCCTTTTTGGAGCTAAGATTGGCCTTGATAGGACTGGGCTTTGACCCAAACAGTGTCTCCTGCTCAGTTATTAGTTGCTCCTGGATCTTCTTCTGGTCCTGTAGCAAGATAAAAACATGCAGCATGATCACACAGGGCTTAGTCACATTGCTCAGCATGATCACACTAACTATTTCAAAGAAAATGGCTGGAAAGAAGTCTGAACACTAGAGTGGACTCTAGCTCAAATACTGAAATGTTTGGTTTCTAGTTCTCACCCTCAATCTGCGCTTCTCCTCATCTTTCTCTTGCCGGAGGAAGTTGTATTCATCTAGCATAGAGAGCAACCTCACCTGCATACAAGTCCCAATTGTAAGAAACAGGCAATCCCACAAGGCATGAAAGAGCAATCAAATGCTAGTCTGTTCAAGCAACAACCTGCCTCAGAAATAAGAAGTAGAAAGATAAGCAAGTCACAGAGAAGAGATGCACCCCATCAAACATGAATGGAACACCCCTTTCCTCCTCCCAAGTCTTTGTCTTCAGTATTAATGTCTCCACCATAGCTGTGTTCAATCACAACCATACCACGCAACCCAAGTCAGTGCAATATTTGTGCAATATTCTTTATTCAGTTGACCTGTAACAAAGTCATCATTGAAATAGTAAGTTGAAGTACCCACATCTCAGATAAAACACCCACAAAGTTAATACTATAAAATCCAAGAATCCAAGGAGCATTCCCCCCTTTCAATTAAGCATACCAGGAAGTTTATTAATGGCTGCCCGGGCTCGTTCTGCACGTTTTAAATTTATATGAGCACCTTTGCTGGCAAACCTGTTTTCATCCTGCATACAATGTGAAAGGCTGGTTGAGCACCAATGAGCTCCCAACATCCTGCTAGGGATTCCTCTGCTTCCCATACACAATTTTTCCTCAATTACAAGATACCAGAGTCATGAAGCAAATAGTCTACATTTTCCCTTGAGACGGCCAAACCTTGTTATAGTCTTCAAGCCATCCCTCCTCTTCACACGCTGACATCCACTTCTCCATCTTCTCAAGTATTTCCTTCCTTGTGGATGCTTCCTGTTTGGCTTGCACTACCTGCTCCTCCATACGGCCCAGAAGTTCTGCAGGATCTACCATGCCTGCAGCAAAGTAAATTATTAACACTCAATCAAGGAAATTATCATTGCAACCATACATGCTGATGCAAGCCTCCTACTGACCTGAATCCATCATGGCAATGAGCTTCTCTTCCATTGTACTGGCATCTGGCTCAATGTGTGCACATCTGCAGATCTCCTCCAGTTCCATTCTCCTTTTCACCACAAGCTCTTTCATTCTACTGGCTTTAAGAGTATCAAGTCTCTCCACCTCTAATTCAACCTGAAATTCATCAAGCACATACGGCATGAGTTAACAGCATTCTTTTTAGTTCACAAGATGCTGCTGATCAGAACAAGCCCTAAACATTCAAATCAAAGCAGGAATCAGGCATTAGTACCTGTGCAATGGTCTCCATTGAAAGGATACCAGGCGTAGAAACCTCATCTTCAGTTGATGCAATATGGCAAGTGACATGCTGAAACAATTGCTGTTCTTCAACTGGAGTATCCATCAAATTCCAGAACTCTAACAGAGAAGCACCAAAGTCTTGCAGCTGTGAGTGCAAGTGAGCTAGTCAGTCATCACATATCAAGAGGAATTGTGCCAGTAACCCGGTACTGATTTGTCTCCAAGTTCAGTTTGGTAAAGACAAGAAACACTTTACCTTAGTGAGGCGAATCCCTTTTTCCTCTCGCAGAGAACGGATGGTCTGTGCTAGACGGTCAAGTGTGACATTGCTGATGCTTTTGGTGTGCTCTGGTGTAGAGTCCACTAAACTGGGATGAACATCAGCAAGAATCTGGAGGAGATCCATTCCAAGAACTGCACAGAGTTCATGCACCACATTCACATATTCCAAGACTCTGTGCAAGCGTTCATTCTGCAAGGAATCCATCCCAACATGACAAATGATTATTCACCACAAGAGTCAGAGCAATCTGCTCACTTGCAAGTTGCATTGAATGTTTATTTCCCAAAATGAAGGTTTACCTACCCTCTCCCTTTGAAGCTTTTGAAGCTGAGCATTATACTCTTCCAGCCTCCTTAATGTCAGATCCTGATCTCCTCCACTTGGGTAGAAGTCTGTAGCTTGTGTTGCTGCAATTTCCCCAGAAATGTTTGCTATCTGCCTTTTCACCTCCGAAAACTGCTTCATCCGATCCTCTTTCTTGTGTCGCAATGCTTCCAACTGAGGTCTTAGAGTAGCCAATTGTTCTTTCAGAGTCCCTGTGCGCTTATCCTGCAATCTCAACATTGATCCAGAATCCCTCAGACAGACTCACAATAAGAAATATCAACTGAAAACAGGAGAAGATATCTAGCTCATTCTGCAGTTTTCATGGACATGGCTGGTGAAAAAGTTAGCAAGAAGCAAGAATGGATGCAAGAACTCACTCTTAGAGAAATTGGAGTTTCACCAAGAGCAGAGAAAAGTGCTGCAAACTCAGCCTCTGCATTAGCAAGTTCTTGATGCAGCTGTGCACGAGCATGGCTAGCGTGGTCCACCTTGCGTCTGTAGACCTCAAGACATTCCTGCTCCAACTGCAACAACATTTTATCTCTATCTGAATCGCTCTCGCCCACCTCGTCCCATATGTGCTGCATTCGTAACAAGGACACACTGTAATGTCCGCATGGCCTTAGATCGTAGAAGCATGTGACTATTTTCTAGAGAAAAAAACAGAAGAATAGTCACGAGCGTTATTGAACATTGCGGTATACCATTGTATGAAAGAAACAGCAGGTGCTACAAAGACACTTATTTCAGGGAAAAAAAAAAAAAAAAAAAA
>Ga0209611_10002194_pt1 | contig 34260 bp, 25 predicted proteins | sample S1TSphgellanicum_3_FD_187693 | JGI IMG/M metagenome (GOLD analysis project Ga0209611, IMG submission 187693) | Host-associated microbial communities from peat moss isolated from Minnesota, USA - S1T2_Fc - Sphagnum magellanicum MG (SPAdes) (version 2) | ecosystem: Host-associated > Plants > Peat...
ACTATGACCCATAATTAAAAACTTTGGTCCAGAGGCCATGAATGGCTTTGTGATCAATGGAACAACCCTTTAATCCTTGAAAGTTGAGATAGTTAAGACCAGAAAATTCACTCACTCAAAACCCAGATAGAACTCAAATTCATAATATTTTCTTATTCTTCCACTGACACAATTGACAAAGAACAAAAAATCAAAGACTTCTATAAGTAACCCTAGTTTGTACAAGGATTCAAGGAAACCCGTTGTTAATTTAAAGTTTAGGGTTTAGGGTTTAGGATTTTAATTTCATTTTAATCACAGATGTGTGTAAGATTTTGACAATTCATTCAAAAACTGAATGAATCAAATTTACTATTTTTTATTTATTCTACGATTAACACAATTGACAAGGAGTTTCAAGTAACCATAGTGCTTACAAGGATTCAGGGATTGCCACCATTCATTTGAAGTTTAAGGTTTTTATATGGTTTCAATCACAGATGTGTGTAAGATTTTGGCAATTAGTGCATGATGATGCCCCATATACGGCCACAGTGAACCAGCACCCACCAGCACACCATGAAGGATGGATGGTAAGTGGTCAGGAGACAGTTTTCTGTGGGTTCCAGTTCCCTAGCTAACCATGGTGGTTAGCTAGGTTGCTTTTTCTTTTAACTGCCTACTCACAACTCACTAGCAGGTTGTTAGTAGGTAGGTAGTCAAAACAGCCATTACCTATGTATAAACCACCTACTTACCTAGTAGTTATTTATTTTCTTACCTAGTGGTTAATTTTTTTCTTACCTATCTACCTATATATGAGACCTATTTTGTACATAATGGGTTACCGAAGTGAAACCATATACTAACTCAGTTGAGATTCATCCACAACCGAGTAATAACAGGCATCCAGTGGATGATGTGCTGGTGGGTGCTGGTTCGTTCACTCATGCCCCCCCATGTAGGAAGTGCAAGAACCGATCATACAAAATAATTCTGCTGGTGCTTTTATGCAAGGTAACAACCTCAGAACAAGGTGTTCCCAAAACAGATGGCCTGGCTTGGCTTTGAAACTTGTTGTGGGAGGATTGGGCAAACCATGTAGCCCTTGTTAATGGGTTGAAAGAGTGAATTATAATGGGGTCAGTGGATTTCCAAGTCCTTGCTTGGAGGATTGGGCAATAATGTGGCCTTTCTCAACTAAACCCTCTTACAATAATTTTATCTCTATTCAAAGCTAGAAGTTTGGCCCAATCCACTTGTCCATGAATGAGATTACAAATCCATCAATTGAGTTCAACATTTACATATTCATAAATCTTTTGTAAAAATTTCGGTCAAAATCAAACAAAGAATGATGAAATAACAAGGGGTGTGTCACACTGTGTGGCCTTGTCATTTGCATTGGAAAGTATATCTTAAGGCAAAAGAAGAATTACGAAAACTCAAATTTATTCACCATGCAAAAATATAATCTTCAAAAAATCTTCTAAAAGAAACCAAAATCCTTCAAGATATTATAACTCTATAACTAATCTCAATTTTCAACACAAGCCAAAATATCATCTTACCAAAATCCTCATATAAAAATAGACCTATTACCTAGGGGCCAAAATCCATTGATCTACTATACTCTATAATGAATCTAAACACAATAATATCCTTGCCTTGGTAGGCAAAGCCGACAAAGTCATAAAGAATCAGCAGCTGTTGTATAAGTTAGATTTCAGTTTCATTAATAAAGAAAGATTGTCAATATGACATTACTGCATGCGTCTTAATACAGGCCCATACTCCCCAACCCTCAAGTGAAAAATGGTCACAAATAGTGTGAAAAATATTAAAAAATTCTAACAGCTAATGAGATTGCTAACCATGCAGTTGGAAAGGTTAGTGTTATCTTTTTGGGGAAAGGGGAGAAGGGAGTGGCAGGTGTGGAGTGAGAATTTGTTTGGTTCTTTTCCATGAGGGAGGGTTAAGGAGACAATCACCTTCACCTTACCTTGCACCTTACCTTTCATGAAACAGAGTATTCTCTTTTCATTTTTATTTGTAGCATTTGTGCAAAAGTTTGCACCAAAAAAAAAACACCGGTGACATCCATTTGAGAATTTAGTCAATGTTGATCTCCTATGTTTTCCCTTCAGTTAGATGGATTGATGGTCACTTCTTAGATCATCTCCAAGCCTGCAAAAAGACTTCTCCCATCCAAGTTAAGTTATTTACTCTTTTCAAACCCTACCCGTAAAACTAGAGCTGGGATTGCAAATAGGTGAGAGACTACTAATAGCAACTCAGCTGGACCAATCAAACTATCAAGTTGGCCAATACCAAGATACAAACCCCCCCAGGGGACCCAAAAATTGGAGTTTTTTTTGTAGGGTCACATTTTGGCCAACGTTTTTGCACAATTTGCTGAGGCTCGTCATAGGCACAGCAAAAAGGTACAACCGCGAGAGAAGAGTCTGATAAATATGAACTGACTGCTACTCCCTGTTTCTGATTGGTCAATCATATTGATTCGTCCAGGTGGTTTGCTATTAAGAGTCTCCCACCTGGCTGCAGTCCTACTTTTAGTTTGATGGGTGGGGAACCGAAAATAAAAACTAAACTTGGCTATGAGAAATATTTGTGCAGGGTCACATACTGAGCACCACTTGGGATGCTCTTACTCTTGGCTAGTATCAAAGTATGGCATGTACCAGTGTTGTGCAATTATTTGAATTTTTTTTTAAGAACTGTCGGTTTCGATTATTTTAATGTTTCAGGATCAGAAAACCTTCAGTTCCAGTTGTGCAAAAAAAAATCAGAATTAAAGACCGTTATGTCCCCATTCTTTCAAAACCCTTCAAAGAAAGTTTAGGAGAATGCAGTTTTCATGGAGGAACTGGTAAAGAACCAAAGGCTTTCCAGTTGGTTGTATGATGATCTCAAATATTTTGAAAATCATGGTTATATATTGAAACTGGGTTTTTGATTTTTTTGAGAACCATGATTATGAATCCTAACAACTACCTTGATAACCACCTAACATTGGCATACACCAATTTTTTATGGTTCTTTGATTTTGTTATAACCTTCTAGTTCTGGGTTCTTGAAATTATTCAGATCAGTTGACCAAAATTTCATTATCATTGCCAACTTGTCCAAATTGTCAACTCCCAACCTATAGCGTTGGAGGCTTGTCAATACTCTAGCTATGCTAAAAAAATTCTTAGTTCAATCTGGGATTAGGAATGCCTAAGATCTATTGAACCACAAAAGAAACATTTGAAAACTATCTTTCATGGGACTTCCACCAAGTCAAGGGGAATACAAACTCTTCTAGCTTTCACATGCAAATGGCAAAATAAGCCCAATTCATTCTTCAACAACCCATACAAAATGGCTGCATTTAAGGTCACTGCCCTAAAGATGAAATCATCATCAACTAGTGTTCCTTTAATCAAGCCATCAATGGTGGTGTTTAAGAAATGAAAAGCAACCACTAGCAATGGCAGTAGAGTCTTGCTATCGTATTTAGCAACAATTTGTATCATTTTTGCCCGTCCAACAAACGTCTTCACCACATCAAGGGATTTAAAATGTGGGTCTAACATTAATGACAACATGTTGTAAGCCTTGTTAGCATTATAAAAAGATGTAAATGCTAGAAATGAAGCCAATACAGCCTGAACTTTTGCCATCATTTGCACCCACAATGCCCCTAATTCATATTCAAAATCCTCACTGACATAATTGAAGGGATAATCTCATATTGATAAATCTAATTTTGCACACACACACTAATTGAAAGGGTGGAATTTAAGGCATCAAAAATATCCAATATCCTTGGGTTTGATTGAGTATTCATTGCTTCATAATAGGAAGCATAATTTTAGCAACGATTTTACAAATTATTGATGTGTGTGCATCTGGCACATGACCTTGTAACTCTTGAGTTTCTTGCCTCCCATAACATAGATTGATGACATCATGATACTCCAAGGTTTCCTAAAATAGAATCACCTTGCTAGCAAACCTAATTTTCATTGGCCTTTTTAGTTTTGATGGGAGGGCCTAACTTCAAAGTATGCCCTATGCCATTTGCTACACTTTTTGTTGGACTTTTTAATCCATGTAATTATTTTCTGTAACATAGATTGAGTGGTTTTTAAGCTAACCTCGAAACCAATATAAATTTTAATATCATTACAAGCATATTGGCATGTTTTGTTGAAAGCATGGCTAAATCACAACCCCTGCCAAGGAACTGCAAAAGACCATAGTTGACAATTGAAGTAAGAGCTTGTGCAAGGATGGATAGATTGCCACCCTTGTCCTTCACATAAGCAATTAGTTTGTTTAATAAATTGTATGATGATAGGAAATCCTTGACCTATGTTGCCATTGCAACTCTAGACATATTAGTGGCTTCAAAAAAATCTCATTGTCACATGGCAAGGCATCCATAGTGAGTTTATGAAATTAATCACAAAAACAAACATGTCATGTCAAGATTTAAACATCCATAAATCAAAAGAAGTGATTATTATAACACAAGAATCCAAAATAGGAATTACATATTGTTCCATGGTCTTAGCCACCAATGAAATGATGGCATTTGAACCATTTGTTTATAGTTCAAAAACACAATTCAAGTATTCTAACACATGACCAAGTGCCTTAGCCATTAACTTTTTACAATAAAAATAAGCATATGGGTTTTGGCAATAAACAACAACATGTCCTCCATAAATTTTTGTTATTGTGCATCATCCTTCTTATAAGGATTACCATTCCCAAAATTATTTATGATGGCCCCATAACCAATGATAGATCTTTTTTTGGATTTTTCTCGATGTAGGTCCTCTGAATCAAAAGCCACATTAATATTTTTCCACTTGCACTAAGCAACTGGATGCTCACGCAAGATATGTTTTCTCATAAAAGTAGTCCCATCTTATTGGTTATAAAAAATCATACCTTTCTTCCTTGGGGTGGTACTACCAACATTTTAACTTAGGTAAACATAATGGTAAATCACAAAACACATAATTTGAGGTAGAATAGGATATGACTTATTGCCATCATTCACCAAAAAAATTCCAAGGAAGAGACAACTTGTAATGAGGGACCCATGCTTTCTAATTCAAGATGAATTGAACCTTTAGAACCTCCCATGTAATTTCTACTTCCTCTTCCAAGTCAATGGGCATTGCAATGCTTTCAAATGTAGATGGTTCGTTTGGCATCAAAATCAAATGAACTACTAGGCTAGAATCCTTAATTAAATTCCCCAATTTCAAATGAACATCATCACAATCAAAACCCTAATGCATATGCATATTTAAATCAAATGTTTCAATTTGATTGGCTATTTGGATTTTGATTTACAATGGGATTTCTTAAAATCCAAAATATGGTTCAAATGGACATTGATGAATTATAACAAAATTCCTTTGATGAACTTCAAATTTTAATATTTGAAATTGAAACCCTTAAACAATTCATGCGAATCTATTTTTGCAGCATAATTACATCATTACACATCTAGTCCCAAAGAGCTAAAGGACAACACCCAACAAAACAAAGATAAAAACATCAACAACAAACATAAGTAGACACAATAGAAGGGGGAGAAGTACTTATTAATGGGTGCATTAATTCAATTGTTGTGAGATGAAAGGAAAATCTACCATCATAGACCCCCAACAATGCTTCAATATTTGTCCTCAATGTTCACAATAACATTCAAGGATCTCACAAATAACCATTATAGTTGTTGGGATGGATTGTTGTGTTTGGTGGCTATTGTAACCAAACATGACAATCTATCCCAACAACAAGTAGGAAAACATTGTTGAATGCAAAGCTAAAAGTGACACATGAAAGAAAGACTCGTGGTTTAGGGTTCATCACAAACTTCTTGGCAAAATTTCAATATGATTATAATGAATCATTAGATTTATGTTATTTATTAAGTTTTTTTCACATCATTGTTGTGTATTTTTCACTTTATTACTCTATTGTTGATAAAATGTTTGTTGAAAATATATAAACATAATGAACAATGGTTTTGATTTATTAATTCCATGATTATGATGATGAAAAGAATAATGGTTTGTCATTTTAACATAATGTTCATGACACAAATGTAAAATTTTACCATTCAAGGATACTTTAAATTTATATCATTTTAAAAATTTATTATTTTTCTGTTGATACTATGATAATAAAATATTATTAATATTTATTGAAATAACTAAAGAATGATATTTGATCCAAATTACATTATATATCAATTCTCATCATTTTACATAATTATTTTTCCCTAGAAAGTTTGTGATGTTTTAGGCATACATAAAAAAATGAAATCCTGAATGGATGAAGGTGCTTGAATGAAAAAATGGATGAAAAATTTGACCCATGTAAAAGTGACAAGTCCCCATTAGGGCATCAATAGGGTATTGAACTTTTTAAAACTAATATTCTACCAATAGGGTATTTACAAGATATCTAAAATCTTAATACCAAGTTGGGTAGGATTTTCATTGGGTATTTCTTGGAAATGGAACTAACAAGTAAGCTATATGATACATGGACCTAGACCTTAGTTGATACTCAGGTTGTTTTTCAGTAACTGGCCAACGTTGGTTTGTACATTCATGAAAGTTATATTACCCGCAAATTGTTGTTATTTAGTCTTGCTTGTTTGACTTTCCTTTTTTCCATTGCTACATGTAGTGTGTCATCTTGTTGAACAATGCACTTTGTTGATTAGGTTTCTTTGAACTTTTTTTTGGTCTTTATTTCCAAAAGTTTTTGTTTTCCTATTTGTTTGTTTGCTTTGTCAATGACATTTTTTCCTTGTTACTAAGTTATTCTTGTCTCTACAATCCCTAGCCTTTAATAGCCACCTCCTTTTTATCACCTTTTGTTTTATAGTTGTTAGGTAATCTTTTAAACTCATCATAATGGACTTTGTGTAGTCTATGAAAGGTTTTTCACATGGCTACTTCCGACATCCTATGACCAATACATTATGAAAACAATTTTATTTTACCATAGATGGTGATACAATGACCTACCATGTGTGATGATTACATGTCAATGATGTGTTAAATGTTGGCAAGGTTTGAACCTAACTATCTCCAAAGCCTAATTCAATGACCTCAACGTTGACATCACCACCTATGCCAATGCCTTCCACATCAACAAAATAATGACATGCTAATTGCATCTTTGGTGTACATTCCTATCATATTTCATGTTATTGTAAGTCCTCAACAACAAACTCTACATAATTTAATTATTTTATTTCCATGAAATATTAAAGGTGCAACTTACCTACCATTGCATTGGAATTTACTAACCATATGCCAATAATTTCAAATTAAATATTTTTATGAGGCACAAGAGTTTTCCTAAAAACCAATGAAACATGCTATGCCAAATTCTTTGCACCTTTCCCCTTGTTTGATAAGGTCCAAACATTTAAGTATCACCAAAATGCAAATTTGAATAACTTGAAACAAAAGATGTCTAATGATTATAACACATATGATGGCAAAGTAATTAAGTCCAAATTCACACTCCTTGCTATTTGGACTACATTTACAAATAGCATGGGAGTGGTAACCATCAACAATTAGCAAGTGTCTACCATTGGTTGACATGTTGGCACCTTATGCTTGCATTGTTGTAATGAAGTAATTATTTTTTCTAAGAGGTGATTTCTTAATTTTAAAACCTAAGTGGGGGAGATAGGTATTGAATTTTGAATAATTTTCATCATTTAAAATTAATTTGATGTTTTCAATAATTTTTAAAAGATTGGGCCCTATTGTCACAATCCTATTCACAATTGCAAAATGTAATTGACTTCATCAAGTCTATATATCTGGAAAGACTATCATTACATTTGGTGTTTAACGACGGCTATCGAAAGAGTCATTTTTGTTTTTCTGGCCTAGTCACCAAGGCCGGAGGAACTTTTACAATAATGACAAACTTAATTAGCAAAATCAAGTCGTAGGAGCGTTTCAAAGCTTAATAATGACGACGATGTTCAAGCGACCAATCTTTTTTCCATTGCTCAACATCGTGCCTTTGGCACGAAATGTGTCGTGCCATGTACCATTGCGTAACAAACTTCTTTTGGCCAAGTATCCTTACAAAACCAAGCCGAAGGCAAGCATTAGCACCTTTATTTTTTTACAAGGGACTTGCAACCTCTGGCCTCACTTTCACACAAGTCGGTTAGAGCTTTACTCGAGGACACGATGACTTTAATCTATTCTAATTTCACGGATTTCGCAATTGTTCTTTTAGTCTATGATAACATTTCAATTTTTCGTATATTTTATCATATTTTCATTTTAGTTTACTAATGGTTTATAAAATATGCTATGAAAAAGTTTAATACCATAATCTTAAAATACAATATACTATGTGTAAATAAAATATCACCTGTAAATAATATATATATTCGTTCCTACCAAAAAATATCTTTTATACTTTGATTTAGGATTTGGCTAGTTATGCATTTCAATCTTTTCCTTTTATGGTATATTTTAGATGTTCTATCATGGGCAAGTAATGGATTAATGGCACATGTCACATTATCTATTATTAAAGAAGGTAATTTTTTTTTGTTTGCTTATCACATTGAGATATCCCCCCCTCCCCCCTCTCTCAAAATACACTTGGTATGGCTAGAAAGTTCTAAATGAATAGGGGTGCATCAAGGTGCTTTTGCAATTTTAGTCTTTAGATTATGCAAGACCTATTGAAAATTCAACAAAATCAAAACAAATTTTTTGAAAGAAATTAGGGTGCATTGTTGAAATTCTTGGAAAGTGTTTAATGAGTGGGATTTTGTGGAGGCAATTTCATATTTTTTAGACATAAAGTGCAATAAATATTGAATTTTGACTCATCTTTGTTATTAAAAATTTAATAATATTTTAAATTCAAGTTTAGTTAACTGGGTAATGAGTTCACACTTGGGCCAATGGCACAACCCACACTAATCTCTCTATCAAGGAAGGTAGTTTGTTTGTTTTGTTTCTCACATTGAGATCCCTCAAACAATGATGCCCTCATTGCACGCTTGCTATCATTCAAAAGCCCTTTATGAGTAGGGATGCACCCAAGTGATTTTGTAATGTTTAAACCTATAATGCAAAAGTTATTGAATATTTGAATAAATTTGTCATCGAAAATCCAATAAAATCAAAACTAATAATAATTTAAAAGAAATTGGGCCACTCTTTTGGTATTGTTGGAAAGTGCTCAATGAGTAAGATTTTAGAAAGGTAATTTAAAAATTTTAAACCTAAGGTGTAGGAGATACTGAATTTTGAGTAATCTTTGTCAGTGAAAAATTGAATAAAAATTTTCATTTTTTACTTTTAATAAGATTTGAATTCCAGACCATTTTCCATTTCAAAATTCATTCAATTGGGCCAACAACACACACCACATTAGTATGATATGGTGGCTGGTGAACCTCAAAGAGTTGAAAAAAGTGAGTCACCCAGGGAGCAAGCAAGCAAGCAGTGGATTCCATATTACAGACAAGACCCTAGTTAAAGCAAAAAACCCTAAAGAAGCAAAACTTGTGCAGGTAAAATAATATTCATGCATTTTTTGCACAGTTTGCTGAGGCTCGTAAAAGGCATAGCAAAGTCTGACACCTGCAGTTGATTGGCTAGATAGTTTGATTGGTCCAGGTGGGTTGCTATTAGTAGTCTCCTACCTATTTGCAGGCCCAGTTTCAGTTTTATGGGTGGAGTTGGAAATAAATAACTAAACTTGGATATGAGAAATATTTTTGCAGGGTCACATTATTTAGCACCGTGCAGAGATGCTTTAAGGACCCTACCAGACTGGTATGAACTCAGGCAATACAATGCATACATTATGACTACTTGCCTGGTAGGGACCCCAGGTAACACTAGGTAAACACCAGTTTCATACCTAGTTCAATTCCTGGTTTATACTTGCCTCATACTAAGCAAAAGTTCAATATTGAACCTGGTATTGACCTTGGTATGAGGTTAATACATAGTATGTACCTGATATTATTGGACCAGCTCCAGTGGTGTTCAGTATGTGATCGTGCAAATGAAAATTGGATGAAGACATAAGTCAAAACATGCTGGTTTAGCTCAGCAAAATGGTTTTGGGCCAGCACAATTTGACATAGTTTGCTAAAAGCTGGTAAAAGAAAGGTACAGCAAAGCCTAACACCTGCTAGAGAAGAGTGCAATAAATGTGATCTGACCACTGATGCTTCCCTATTTCTCATTGGCCAATCATAATCATTCGTCCAGGTGGGTTGCTATTAGTTGTCTCTCACTTTATTTGTAGTTCGAGCTTCAGTTTTTATGGGTACGGGGTTACAAAAATATTATAGAAAATTAAACTTGGAATTGGATTTGAGAAATATTTTTGCAGGGTCACACACTTATTGAGCACCACTGAAGCTGCTGCTCTTACCTCACTCACTCACTCAGGTCCCTAGTCCTAACCAGGCTGGTATAGAGGTGTAAAGCCTGGTGGTTTTGCCTCAGCTCCTCATACCAGACTGGCAGGGGCCTACCTATATACCAGACCAACACTGGTTTGAAGTTTGAATTTGCCATAACAGTAAAAAGGGGATTTGATTTTGGTAATTATTCTACCTCTTGAAAATCACACACATCAAGTTCCCAACCAGTTCCCATCAAATTCTTCTTGTTCCCATCAATATCCCATCAAAATTCTTTTGTTCTCATCAAGTTCCCAGACAATTCCCATCAAATTCCTCTTGTTCCCATCAATAACCCATCAAAATCCTTCTGTTCCCATCAATATCCTTTTGTTCTCATCAAGTTCCCATCAAATTCCTCTTGTTCCCATCAAATTCCTCCTATTCCTATCAATAACCTATCAATATCCTTTTGTTCTCATCAAGTTCCCAAAAAATTCCCATCAAGTTCCCATCAAAATCATTTTGTTCCCATGGCAGGTGAGTGAACGGTGGGCAGAGTGCTAAACTGAGCGCCGCAGTTCGTGGGCAGGCCGGAAGGGGAGCCACAGTGGCAGGCAGACGTCGGGCGGGTGCGGCAGAGATGAAATTCGGGATTTTCTGCCTGCCAGGTTTTGTGGAAGGTCGCGGGCAGACGTTCTTCTCGCGCGGCAGTCTGCAACGCTTCTTCCTTTCTTCATGTGCGCGACCCAAGAGACATTTGGATATTTGATAAATGAAGTGGGGTAAGTACGTGATAGTAGCAACCGAGCAAGCATTCGAGTCAAGCTCATGAATCACCATGAACCCATTGAACACAGAGACAGACAAACAAACACACACAGAGAAAGAAGCAGAGCTTTGATGAGGATGATGATAATGATTATGGGTGTGTGTGCGACACACACACACACACACACACACACACACAGAGTTTTGATGATGGGTGCATACCTGTTTTGAGTAAACTAGTCTAATGAAGCTGTAGAAACTATTTCCCAGAGAGATAGAGACAGAGACATGCACAGAGAAAGACAGAGATAGAGTTTTGATGAGTTGGGTGCATGGCTGTTTGGTGCAAGCTAGCATGAGAAACCATTTGCTAGAGAGAGAGAGTTTTGATGATAGGTAGGGTACAAGCTGCTAGTTTATGAACCAGCACAAAAGCATTGGCTACAGAGACCACGAAGAGAGACAGAGAGACAGAGATTTGAAGAAGAACAAGAGCAAGAATGATGGGAGTTTGAATGCTGCAACGGTTGTGGAGTAAGGGGTTGTGCAGCAGCTCCCTGCGTGAGTGAGGAGGAGAACTCTATACAGTAATGGAACCGCGTGCATTCGTGAGGCTTGCGGTTGACGGATTGTGTCTGCGAATGGTACCTATGGTGGCGAGTAAAGAAGCGGCGTCGTCCAGGAGGAGCGGCGGAGGGGTGCTACATGCGGCGTCTTGGCCTTGCTTCTGCGAGATACGGCTTCCCAATTTCCCACCACAAAAGGTACCCATTTCATTGTTTGCTCCTCCTCCGACGGCGGTAGTCGACCCGGACATGAGCAGCAACAACACGGCGGTGGCGGCCGCGAGCATCTACTTGGACGAAGCCGCGCTGGAGAAGCTGCTGCTGCTCCCGTCGTGTATGATGAGCAGCAGCAGGAGGAGAAGCGTGCCTTGCCTTGAGGTGGTGGTGTTTACAGGGAGAAAGAAGCTGGGCGTCTTCCGCTTGCCATTAGGGTTAGAGCGGGTGGTGGAGCAAGGGAAGCCCCTTCTGTTGCACAATGGCTGGACATGTATAGGGAAGGGAAAGGCAGACGGAGGAAGAGCCGGAGCCGAACTTCACTTGAGTGTGAGAATGGAGCCTGACCCTCGATACCTCTTTCATTTCGATGGGGAGACTGCATTGGGTCCCCAGATTGTACAAGTGCGTGGCAACACCAAGCAGCCAATCTTCAGCTGCAAGTTCAGCCGAGACAGAAGCTCAAGATCATGGTAAGTACATCTTTTCTTCTTCCTGGCTTTGGGGTCTTTGGCAGGGAACAAGAAAAGTTCTCACTGCAAGAACTTGTTGAAACCCTAGTGAAGCTTGCTTGTGTGATCCCTCTCTGATGCTGTTGTTGTTGTGGTTTCTTTGTGAGAACTTTGCAGGGTAGGAGGGCAAAGTGCTTCTTCTTTTCCATCATCTTCTGCTGCTGCAGCTGGCAGTGGATGGGTAGGTACCTCAACAGTTGGACGAGAGAAGGAGAAAGGGAGAAAGGAAAGGAAAGGCTGGCTTGTGATGATACATGATCTTTCAGGTTCTCCTGTGGCAGCTGCATCAATGGTGACACCTTTTGTGCCTTCGGCAGGCACAGACTATGTGAGCCGCTCAAATCCTGGTGCGTGGCTCATCTTGCAACCTGAGGCAACAACTGCCATGGAGTCATGCTGGAGACCATGGGGTCGTCTGGAAGCTTGGAGAGAACCTGGTGGTAAAAGCTTCAGCTGCCGATTCCAGCTGATGGCAGAAGGTGGCAATGGTGTCAGTGCTGCAGGTGTAGTAGTAGGATCTGGTATTTTGATGTCAGAGACCACTTTGTGCGCTCAAAAGGGAGGCGAGTTTTCCATTGACACCAGCCGCTTCAAACCTGAACTTTTTTCTCCAGCTGCTATTTCTCCAGATGACAGGCTGGGGAAGAAGGATAGTAGTCCCATGAGCAGTGATGATTTCTCCTCCTCCTCCTCCACATCCTTGTCCTCATCCTCCTCTTCTTCCTTCAACAACAACAACAATGTGGGGTTTCCAGTTGTTGGTGGTGGTGGTGGATTTGTTATGAGTTGTGGAATCCGAGGAGAAAGGAAAAGTAGTAAACCCTTGGTGCAGCTAGCTATGCGGCATGTCAGATGTGTTGAAGATGCAGCTGTTTTTATGGCTCTTGCAGCAGCAGTTGACCTCAGTGTGGATGCTTGTCAACCCTTTAACCGCAAACTGAGGAAAGAGCTTTCACAGTTGCCACAATAATCCATAGCCTGGAACTGTTTTCTCTCTCTCTCTCGTTACTACTACAGCTTCTCTTTTGACACTTACAACAATTCTTAGACTCATAAACTGTAGTAGGCCTATTCTATCTGTGCCCAATTGGTGGTTCGTTTTGTAAGTACATTTATTCTGGCAGCAAGCAGCAACACTCATTTTTTTGTTTCTTAACTAGAGTCTGGCAGCAAGCAGCGGCAACAGCATGTGGACTTGTCCAGGACTAAGAGGAGGTAGTGAGGATCCAAGGTTTCAGGCCTTTTGTGGACCTGAGGTAAGTGGGTAGTAGTAGTAGTAGTAGTAGTGTGAGGCAAGTTCAAGAAAATGATCAAAACAACCTGTGCACATGCACCACTGGGTCTTGTACTCTATTTAGCTTACTTTGTAGGTGAGTGCCACCGGGTGCATCGAGGCACCCAATGGCAATGTGTACCATAACTAAATGAACCTGAGAGTGAACCCATCATCGGAAATCAATCAAATTGGATATCTTTTTTTTGTTTGAGAACTTATGATTTTTTTTGTTCTTTGTTGACAGTAGCAGATCTGGTGATATAGGTATAGAAGTCTTTCTTGGTTTTTGTTCTTGATGTCTGTCAATTCTATGTCTTTTCTCTTTATTGTGTTTGCTTTTTTGTTTTTCTCCCCTCTACTTTTCTCTATGTTTTTCCACTTCTATGTTATTAGTTGCTAGCCAGTGTTATGGCTAAGTCTTTCTTCCCCCTTTCTTCCAGACTTTGCAACAGAAACTCAGTACATAGGTTAGTGCAGACACTCACCTATTTACCTGCACTGTGGGGAAGCTGTTGAAGTCACCAGGGAAGTTGTGGTAGATAAGTAAGTCACTATCATACATGTTACTGTCGATCATGGTTCCTTGAACAAGTGAAAGATTGTCACTTTTGTTCAGACTGCTTGTTCATCCTCTTTTGTGTTATTCCTTCTTCCTGCTTCTGAAAGCCCTTATCATCTAGAAGTCTTTCTTTGACTTCAAGGAAAAGTTTGAACCTTGTTCTGGCTTTCTTAATCATGAGAATCTACATGTCCTTGATTCTCATGGAGAGTTATACTGCCATAACTGATTGTAGGGAGTGTCTCACTAACGCGGCCGCATGCCATTGGACAAGAGCTCCCTAGTTATATTACATAGTTTGCTGCCTTTTAACATTTCACACCTCCTTAATACCTTTTTGCATGTTCCTGGTTGCTGTTTGGCTGAATCCCATAACTCACCCTTTCTTGTGTCCCATAACCTATAAATCTTGGTGCTACTATACAACCAGCTATGTCCAGTAACTGCCAAGAGCGAGCTGGTTGCTGTGAAATCTTTTGTACATACACACACACACACACAAACACACATATGTATTACTTGCATTGAATCACCTGGGTATCAAAACTATCCTTGGCCATTTTGCACCACATTGGTGCTCACAAAGTTCAATGCGGGGTGTTTAACTGCATCTGAGTGGGAGAGCTATATCCATCATGTGGAGGTAGTATCCATCATACCGGGAAGTAGCAAATCTACTCAAATCGCTCATTCAAAGCTATTGCAAATGATGACATGCATGGTATGTGTTATTTGCAAGGTTAACCCCTTAAGCTCCAGCCTCCAGGCAAGGTCCTTAAATAGGGCTCAAATGGTAGGATTGGTTCAAGCCTCACAGCTCATCCGAATGCATAATTGTAGGAACCCAATTGTCAGATCTGGAAACACAAAATGCGTGGAAAGCTCACAAAATGATTGAATGAATGTATAATTTTAGGAACGCAATTTAGGATCTAGTGGCATAGAACATGTACAAATCACTGTTGGGAGGTTCTAGGGTTAGAGGTTTTGAGTTTTGTTGAAACTACCATTGGAACCTAATCAAGCAACTAGCCTCTTTTCAAAATTGAATTAAAACTTGAATGCGGGTGTTGCCCTGTTTTAAATAGGTTCAGGATCTCTTGGTACATAAGTACAATTTTATGAAAATATATGTAAGCTTGGTTCTATATTTTAGGCAAATTATTGCATTTGATTAGTTGTACATAAGTATTATTACATAATTTTCATTTTTATTACATAATCATTATTTTTATAATGATTGTGCACTAATTGAATAAGCTTATGCTACTCAAAAAAATGATTTAATTTATGTGTGATGGAAATGGAATTGAACCTAGTCTTAAATTTGACTAGGTCTAAATTCTTTGTGAATGATCGAAATTGAGGTTTTAGATTTCCAAAAAATCGATCTCAAGACTAAATCAAAGGTTCTCTTAAAAAAAAATTAAATAAATTAAATTGGGACCTAAGGTTCTTTTTAAAATCAAGAATAGAACAACATTAATACAAATTGCAAACCTCGCACAAAGATTGAATGTAATTAAATGGTTCAATTGGAAGAAATTGAACTTTAACCCAATAACATCTTAAGTTGACTAACACAATCAAGGCTAAAAGTCCCAATTTTGACTTTTTTACATCATACATATAATTTGAAAGGTTGTCTATTTTGAAAGACCTCAAATTTAGGTATTTCATCCAAAATATATTAAAACTTCAAAAAGTGATAATGTGGCTTTAAAAAGGTCTAGGCCTATTAGGATTAATTTTGAATTAAGTCCCTACTATCATATAGGTAGGTTGCACAATGAAAATTTCACATAACTCTCACACACCATATAGAAGACTTCAAGAATATAAGGAATGAATTTACATATTTTTGAGCGAAGATCACCCGCATGCCTAAAACTTGGTCTTTATGTGGGCTACACCCATTGAAGAGTTCATCACATGCACCCAAGGATTTTGTTTATGGGAATCATTCAACAAAAAAAATGCACATTTGCTATTGTGAACACTTCTATAATAATGAAAAAAATGCATAAGTTTATTGCAACATAGGTTTGTTACACAAAAAACTTATCTTAAAGCATAACAAAAAAAATAGCAACATGAAAATATGAAAAAAATAATATGAACTCAAATCTACACCCATGTGTTATATACTTGAAAGGAGAAATGGATAGATTATTATCCCCATTTATCCACATCTACTAGACATTCCCATTCATCAACTACAAATTGTTAGTATTATACCACATTATATTTCCAAAACTATCATCCTTCCTATGAATAAATCATTTAATTATTTAGAATCTTCTTCCCAACCAGGATTTAATCAAACTCACATAGTTCACGTTCAACTATGTCTGACCCAAAATAGTGGAATAAATTATTCATATGAATCCAAGCTTATGCCCACCTAGTCAAAGATTTTCAAGTTAAGGCCCATGAATTGAATTATTTATTCTCATATTTATCGATCCTTCTACCCTAGGCCACATTATTTCTTATTTATAATTTTTACCTTTAATAATCCGTCTAAGTGTTACAATAGTACATGCCAAATCCAATCTTTGCCTTGCCATATGGCCAAACATGAATTATAAATAGCAAATAAAAAAAATTTGAAAAAAAATTACATAAAAATCCATTTTGTGGAGTCTAAAGAGAAGGAATATGGGTTTGTATCTTAAAATAAAATTTGTTGATCTCCTTTGGATTAGTTATCTTTAAGCTTTCACATAAGTAGGGGAGCCCAAAACAAGTTACGATCTTCATATGTAGCAAGGGACATTAAACACCCCAATGAACTTTGTGGATGTTCGTGCATCGTTTTGCCCACCACTCTTTTCACATATTCCATGAACTACACTTGTCTTATCATATGTAGGACTACATTTCTTGTCCTACATGTATTCTCACTCTTTGTTGGGTTTATATTCCCAACATCTTAGAAGAAAAGTTACATTATTACTAATAGCTTAGTTTCATTAATTTAAAAACACTAATGTCCAAATTTATTTTAGATAAAATTTGCATGGACATTAGTCAAAACTTGTGACATAACTTTGCAAGGTTCTAGACAAGTCTAGGCATTGACACATGCAAAGTTGATAAACATTTTAACATTTTAACATTTTGCATATGTGCTCACTTTTTATTTTGACAAAAAAATATAAGAGACCTCAATTATGTGCCAACATTGTTCATTACAAAGAGAAGCCCCTAGGGATTTTATGTCAATTTCAATGAAGATGATTGGACATTATAATGCTTATCATGTCCACCTAAAATCATCCATGGGTTGATTGAACTTGTTTGGGGGAGGGTATAAAACCCCCTTTTCTATTTTATCCTTCATCATGATCAATTTCACCAAAAACACGTTATCTAACATTATTGTTGAAACTATTCATCTAGCTTGTTAATGAATTATTTTTTCAAGTGTAAACTCAAATTATGAATCTTGGATTGGTCAGGACTTAGATTTGAAAGGTTGCAAAGTATTTCACATCATCATTATGTCATCCAAAATGAAATAGCACAAAATAGTGCACCATGGACTAGATGCCTTTAATTATAACTCATTTGTGGATGGACCTCAACTGGACTTATATCTAGTTTCATCTTGGTAATCCATTCTATGAAAAAAGGTGATTACCGTGTAATTATATGGTTTATAATTTATACATAAAGGTTAATTTTACTACTTACCGACTAAAACCTATTTGCGAATTTTTAGCAAACATGTAATAAAACATGCAATTGATCTAACCATTATGATTAATTAGGGAATTGACCCAATAGGAAACAATTTTTCGATCATTGATGATCCATCCTTCATGGTGTGATGTGGGTGCTAATTTATTCTAGCCCATTATGTCAAGTCTCATATTCCTAGAAATTTATATGTGTGATTCAAGTTTGCACAACACTACACTAAATTTTTATTACTAACCTAGGATTAATGTTGGTTGATTTTAGGGTTTAAGTTTATTGGGGTGGACCAATGTTTGCAAGTTTTGGATTTTTTGTAAATTCCTTGCAATTTACTAATTCCTAGATCAATGTTGATCAATTTCAAGTTTTGAACCCATTCCTTGTAGTTCCTTGTGTGGAATGTAGAAAGATAAGAACTTTTTGAACAAAAAAAAGTCATCCATACTTCCTTTTGCACTACCATGCATCTTCTTAATTTGCAAAGCTTAATGTAATCATTTCTCAATCTTTCACCTATGAAAATGTATAATCTTAACAAAATCACACTTGTTACATTTATTGCACAATTTATAATTAACCATTCCCAAGACTTGGGGATGATGTTATAAACTACATTGGACCCTCTCCTAGCTAGAAGCTTTGCTTTTGATTGTCTACCCACTTGAATGCATGTTTCATCAAATTCCATATGTGACTTGTATATTGATGTTGGTTGTATAATTTTGCAACTTGTAGTACAACGAATTGCAAAAATTGGTAGTCAAACCTTGTGTCTACATACTTCAAGTCTTTCAACCAGTCTTATGTTCAATTATGGACATCTACATTTTAATTGGTGCCATTAGTTGCTCCTTGGTATACACTTTCAAAATGGTGTAGGTTTTGTTTGTGTCAACTTTATAACATTCGTATTTAATTAGTTAGTGTAAGGATATGGACAAACCACATTCCTTCATAACTAAAATCCAACAAATGATAGTTGCATCTTCATCTTCTATTACTAGTCCTCCTTGGGGTTATGATCACAAAGGGAACTCAAAGGTATGTTCCATAACCTACTAGCCCCCCTAAGGAGCAAGTTTTAAATGAAAGCACATTACAGTGGCCCCCTTTGTGTAATCACGTTGTAATGTTTTTTTGGTTGGTGCATTTATGAACTTAACCATGTCAAAATTAAAAAGTTTCATAATGTTTAATCATATTATGGTAGAACGTAACCCAAGTAAGTGAATAAAAAAATATATATTTTTCTTTATATTATGGTGGATGGGAATATTTATGAAAATTTTTTTTGTCATAATTTTCATGTCATATATGAAAATTTTGGGGCCTTGACAAGAAGTATGTAAATTAACATTTTGAGAAGAAATTGTTTTTAAATGTAAGGTGACAAATATTTTGAGAAGGGAGGATTTTAAGATTTTTTTCAAATGCTTATTTGAATTATAATGAAATTATATTTTAATATAATTTGAAATGAAAACCTAAGTTTGTTATATTGTGTATATATAAATATACCCATGGTTACTTTAATTTAGATTATTATATTTACCATTTATTTCCAAATAAAATAAAATAAAATAAACTTTGTGAAAGTTCAAATTATAATTCTTAAACACCAAAAATGAAACCAAATATGAAATGAATTGCATTTGGGGAGGTGTATATATAATAATAGCCATGAAAGTACCAAAAAGGGGGCCACCATAATGTGCTTTCACCCTTCCTTTTTCAATATCATTCATTGTCTCTTCTAATGCTTTAATTGTCAATTTCGCCTTCACCATAACCATATATGTGAACCCAATTAACCTTTGTAACCTTTTTGTTTTGGCTATGTTTTAGAAGTAAGGGACACATTCTCCTTGTCTATTGTAGCCATATTTAACATGTTGCTTCATTGGTTGCAAGGCACATTTAGTTGCATTAGTTCTCCCAATCCTAATTTCCAAGGAGTTGGGGGTTTGCATCTTCGCTCAACTAGTGTTATGCCTTTGTCTTTCTTCAACACAAAGGAAAAAGAAAAAAATGAGCTAAGTTTATACATGTTTCTAATGCATATGTCTCTAATGGTTCAATAGATGAAATGAGTGTGTCAAAGTTGTCAAAGTTTTTCCAAGCTAAAATAACATCTAAGGTTGATGTGCATGTTGTGGGTGTGAACCTCAAACTTTGTGATGAATTAGAACATGTTGAATTCTAGTCCTCTTTGCACTATTGTGAACTCTAAAACTTCTTGGTACAATTGTGCAAACCAATGATAATGCAAGTATTTCTTGAACCTCTATGTGAATATGATTTATGATATATATCCTAATCTTGGTGTAAATAATTTCCTACACTTTTATGTTTCCATTCATACCTATTTTTTATATTTCTCTGTTTATTTTCAAGGTTGGCTTTTTTTTTCCTTTGCATATTATACCTTGATTTTTAAAATTTTGAATTCCTACTATGGTTTTCAACATTATTGTACAAGTAACCACAAAAAAGATTGTAGTTCATCTTCAATGGTACTTGGTAGGGAGGACATACTTGGTAAAAAACAATTGAGAATTAAAATGAAAGAGTATCTTTGCTTAGATGATTTCAACTTTGCCTATGTAACTTGTTGTCTTATTAGAATTTTTGGCAGGAAATGCAAAAGGACGAGGAAATATGTTGCTTAGTTTCTCATTTGGCTTGCTAATAAATGTGCATGTTTGTAGGATCCAAAGATCAAATTACATTTGGTGATGTTTATGCATTATAAGATTGATAGGGTTTTGTTTATTAATGGTCAATTGCATACCTTTTAATGTGACAAACCCACCCCATTAAGCAAACAATTGCTTTTTTTTGTTTTTGAAATTTCCTTAAAATTGACCCAAAACACCACTTTTACCAACATTCGCCTTGGCTTGTGTTCTTGTAGTTTTGAAAAAATGGGCCCAAACCACCTCTAAATCAAACAATTCCTTTGTAAAGATGAACAATTTTGTCCTTAAAGTGTTCGATATGACATCCATAACCAAATGCTACCTTTGTTGTTACATCTAAATTTTTGCAAAGGTGGGCCCAAACCATCCTTACTCCAAGCATTGCATTTGCTAAACTAGATTCTTTTAATTTAAAAAAAGTACCAAACCACACCCATAAACTAAGTGGCCAAAATACAACCACATTTCCCCACCCTTGTTTATGGTCAATTGTATGCATTTAAATGTGCACCTTTGCACCTCACCACAAAACACAACTACTTGTGATGGGGTCAAAACACCAACATACTCCAAACTCTTTAATTGCACAATAGAACATCATTCCATAATGATACACCAAAAAGATTGATAAAATAAAATTTCAATAAAATGTTTGGTCATGAATGGGTTATTGAATGACAAAGAGGCCACCAATGAGTTTTTACCAACTATTTGGACATCAACTACTAAATAGTGGAAAGCATTTCTACCTTAGTCCACAACAATAACTACAAGGAATTGGTCCAAAACTGGAAATTAGACAACACTAGTCCACATTAATAATTATAATGAATTGGCTCAATCTTGAAACCAACCAACATTGGTTCATACCAATAATTGTAAATTTGGTGCAAAACAAGTAATCCACACCAATGTTGCCTCATTCTTATTGTCTTTTCAATAGTTCACACTAGGAACTTCAAAAAAATGGTCCAAAGCAAGTAGTCCAAAATCTACATTAGTTTTGGCTAGCTCTTCCTTTTTCTTCATTACTCCATACCAGTAATTACAAATTTGGTGCAAACCAATTAATGCACACCAATATTGGCCAACCCGCCCCCCAAACCTAGTAGCCCAAGATCTTTGTGAAATTATATTAAAGGTTGACTTTTTGTAGACTTGTTTATTATGAATTTTCTTATTTAAACAATACCCCCAATTACCAATTTCATGGGTTATTTTTTGAATAATACCCACCTGTTAACATATGGGTCAATTTTGGAATATTCAACCTAATATAATGGTACCCAATTTGAAAAACATATGGTCTATTGTCAAAATAGGTTAGGCATTAGGTAACCAACAAAAATTATCAAGTTACCACATATAATCAAGTGGAGAGTAGAGAGATTATGTGGGATAATTGGGTAGATTGAGTTAATTATTAGACAAAACCATTTGTTGATAAACATTGAATAGTCACTTTTTCCCCTTTGACCATACGTGATTGTGGGTTATGAGAAAACAATCCAATGGTGTGCCTTCCCTCGAAAATCAATGTGGTTTATGAATGACAACCAATCATGCGGCATGGTGCACACATTTTATCATTTATAATTGCAAGCAACTAGCAAATTATGTCATAAGGTGCCTTTCAACAATTAGTTATGGAAGTAAAATTTAACTTCAAGAACAAAAATATTCATTCCCAATGCACTTTTCACAATTACCAAATCACACCCATCAAATTCAAATTAAAGAATGAACTAAAGATGAAACAAAAATTGGAGAAGTGCAATCAAATGAAAAATGACAACTCAAATATCTTAATGCTTAAGAATTTAAAAATATTGGGACAAAGCTTGGATGGGTACAATTCAATTTATGGTTTTTATCAAAGTAATACGTAACCCATAAGGGTCTTTTTGGGTCTCTATGAAATATATATCATACTAGCAAGGTCTTTGTCCAATTTTTAATCTATTTTAAACATTATATGTTGATTATGAATACCCTACCCTTTGATTTTTATTGATGTTTGACCATTTCCAAAGAACAAATCAAATTTCAAAAGGTTTATTATAGGTGGAATGTTTTTAATCAATTGACATTTATTAATTCTAAATGTGCATGGTAGTCATGTAACCCTAAAGGCAATAAAACAAGCCCAAGAGTTCAAATTAACCATGATCACTTTACATGCACATACATCTCATGCCCTTGAAGTTTCTTGTTTTAAACTATTCAAAACAACCTTGAAAAATGTTAAGGATGTAATTATGGCTAGAAACAACTACATGGAGTTAAACAAGATTGCTCTAGTTGGATTTGTGGACCAAACCTTAAATAAATCACTCGCAAAATAATACATTGGGTTTGGATTCAATGTAACATGTATATGGCCTTATAACCTCAAGGCAATGAACAATAGGGTTCAAACTTCAAACATTTACAAAACAACACCAAACAACGAAAAAGGTGAAAAGGATTACACATTAGATGAACAACCTAATCAATAACAAGAAGGTGAAGCAATTCTATTGATATAATCTTCCTCCATAGCCAAAGGAAATCAATGTAAGGCATAATCATGGAGACACTTGCTATTTTTTTGGAAAATATCCATAAAATATACTTTAATGTATTGAATCCATGAATATTGTTTAAGTCAATGATGAAGAATTATAAGTTATTTGATTTTGTTTCATTATTAAATAAACACATGTTTTAATATATATATATATATTAAGTATTTTTTTGAAATGCAAGTACAAAAAGTACATGTCACCGTTTTGCAAAATTGAGTTATAAGTACATGAAAATAAAACATCAATTAAAATTATTATATTTTCAAGTTGATGAAAGCCTAGTGTGTATGGATATAGTTTCAACTTTTCATATTATAGTCATAATCTATTAAAGTTATAATGTAAAAATATTTTGGAAAATTTAAAGAACCAACCAAATTAGAACATATTTTTCTACCATCTTTCTTATATAAAAATTCCTCAAACTTTATGTACAACTTACAATAAATTCAATGAAGTGTTATATGATTTCAAAATGCAATTTAAATAGGTTTTTAATGTCTTTTTGAATGTGAATGTTGAAAAGAGATTTTTTTTGAAATTAAATTTTCTTAGGACTACTTTTTTTTAGCATACTTGGACCCTGTAGTAAATTTAGATGGTCTTGTTTTACTCAATTGTAAGAACATAAATCTCCAAATCTAATGTAGGAATCCATGAATTTGCACAACCTTTTGTCATTGCCTCATTTATTTGTAAAACACACCAAGGGTTAAAAATCAATAAATGGCTACTTACAATCACATGTCATGATTGTTGTTGAATACCTAGATATATTATGGAAAAAAATCATGGACAAGGCAATTGCAAAGGAAATTAAAAAATTGAAGCAAAAGGAAATGGAGGAAAACAAGACTAGCAAAGCAATAGATTATTTGGTTCTGAAAGAAAAAGAGCAATTCTACACATAATTACAAGACATGCAAGAGTTGAATTTGTTGCAATTTGATCTATAACAAATGTTTCAAAGGTTGGAGATTGCTTGCATCAATATATCCAAGTAGATTATAATGCACAAGAGTTAAGGTGCATGGGTGTTAACTTTGGGTCATAACACAAGCTCAACAAGAGGCTAGGCAATGTGCAAGGGTTAGAATGCTTGCACGAAAGCACATTGTAACAAGATAAACATTTGCATAATTTTATTGAGTAACTAAGATTAAAAAAAAAGGGAGAGGGTGAGGAAGTAAGGAAAGAAAGTTTTGTGAATATTAGGACCAACCAGAGGGAACCAAGAGGAACAACAAAAGGTTCAAACCAAATAGGATCGACAAGTGTGCACCACAAGGAGCACTTGAGGTTCTAACCACAAGGACCAACAAGAGCGAATTGAGAGGAGCAACTTGAGGTTTGAAGTTTGAACCAAGAAGGCTAGGGTAATTGCAAGTTATTGTGGCTCATCTTTGCCATGAAAAGAGTCCATTTTAACCAAATTTTAACACAAAAAAATCTGTCCCATTGACATCATTCTATTACCATCACATTTGAGAAACTTAAGTTTATTCTTTTCAAGAAAAAATAATATTAAAAATTACCTTAGATCATAGAGAACCTAGTGAAATGAGAAGGTTACAAAAAGTTAAAACAATTTTGGGACATTTAAAATGACTTTCTAAAATCAAACAATTTTTGGACAATTAAAAGTTCATACCATTTAATTTTTTTTTTCCCAATGACACCTTAAATCATAAATTTAGGTAGGTAATCATCCACATCAATTTTGAGGAAGAAATCTGAACAAATGATTGACAACACTCAAAATTATAAGTTCAATTATGAGTTTTATATAGATTGCGACATTTAATGTTCAAAATATTAAAAATATTTCATTTTATTTTATTTTTTTGATTGTAATTCAATGAAGGTCTATTGGAATAATGGTTTCCTTCATAAAAATGAGTACCTTTAAAAAATATTGCAATTCAAATAATGTCAGGGACCATGCTAAGTGAAAATTGTCTACTATGACATCACCTCTAGCATATTAGTCTATTATTCCTCCAACCCACTCAGCCAGTCCCCACGTAGTATTCTACATGAACATGCGACTTACATGCCCATACCTAATCACTGCACGATATGATTATCCATGCTATATCACAGACATAAACACACACAACACACACATGATCAAGTCATAGAAAACTCCCCAGAAAAGCAATCAGGAGTCAATGCCTTGCAACAAAATCACGAAACATATGTAATTGTACTTCAGCAAAAGAGAAGCGATATATGCAAGAGAAAATACTTTTAGACAAGATGAATCTTTACACACAAATACCACAACATAACTCTTTCAAAACATTGGTAAAATTGAAAACAGGAAGGGTGAAATTGCTGGAAGATGTACCAGTATGAAACAGAAGAAGAATATTACCCTTCTGCCATGTCAATCAGGTACCCTATGTTTGGAACATAGGGTAAGTCTCAGTAGGCAAAGGCCGTGAGGTCAATGCACTTCTTATATACTGCAGATCATATAGCTCCCAAAAAATGTTAAGGGTACAAAACATTCAGAAGGGTGTGTCCAAATACCATAACAACCTGCCATACACAGAGGAACAACCATGATGAATTGGACACGGAATAGAAATAACTGAAGCTCAACAAGTAATCAAACTTTCCAAAACTGAGTAGAAAGTGTGAATTTTGATGCTCATGTGTAGACCAATGTCGTGGTGACAGAACCTCACTTATCTAAGCACTTTCATTATGGGACAAATATGGACATTCAGACACCAACTCTTCACTCATCCTAATGTATGGGCTTACACAGCCCAAGCTACCCAAACCTTGTACATCCTATTACACTGGTGCCTCCACAGTCAGGAGCATATTGGTCTTAAGATGGACCTGTCACAAGCACACAAACAAAAACAAACACAAACAAGGACTTCACCACAGCTTCTGTGTTCAAGCATCTTACAGTCCAGTCCAACCATATGGCCTTCCCTACATCATGCCACCTGATAAAAACTTCACTTCCAAAGTCCTCCAGTTTTCCCTAGCATTGTAAAAATGAGTTCTAGAAGTTGCATGTGCAGAGAAGACAGATGCCACAATATAAGAGCAGCTCTTCAAGGCTTGAGCTGCAATTCCAAATTGAAAGTATTTTGTGCCTCTCACTACAAGCCTAAGCCAACTGTGCGACCATCTCGCCTTCGCAGCCCCTGAGTGAACTGCCTTTCCAAGTCTTCTTGAAGCTCTCTCTGTTTCTCTTCTGTGAATACAGCTGCTCCCACAGGTGGTGGTGGAACTTCAGCATCTTTGATGTCACCCTTTACACCCTGCAAGGGGCAGATAGGACACTCAGACTCTGAGGACATGTCAGCACTCAAATGATGGCAGTAAAGTCAGCTAGATTCATTCCACTGCCCTGCAGTAACCCTCTCTGCCTGTTCAAGTGCATTGTTCTTCAACCAGGGATGGTTAATTCTACTATTACAGTTTCTCGAACCAAAAAAATCTCCTCTTAACAGATTAATATACTATAACCTGTAACACACTTGGAACATTAAGAGGTAACAGCAATAACCCTCATAGTATAAAGAAATCTCCAGACTCATAATCGAGGTGACATCGGAACATACATTGTAACAGAGGGATCAATGACAGTCATCTACTCTGATTAAGAGGGTCCCTGTTATGGAGAAAAGGTGGACTGAGGGAGTGTCAAGGGAGTACCATGAGCTTTTGAAATTTGTCTTGCCGCTCAGGGTCTGAGAAATGCACTGTGTCCCATCGATTTGTTCCAGCTGCTGCCACAACTGGTTCCTGCAGCTCAGTGTGACACACCAGTGACCAAATCTATGAGAATGCAGAGAAATCCCACAACAGTACTTTGAAGGTAACACAAGCATGCGCAGGGTCATAACTTATGAGCAGTCACTCACAAAGCATCTGACCATTACCTTCATCATGAATATCAGTGACAAGCCACCATGATTCCCCACTGACTTCATCAGCTCCAAATGGTGGTTTTAGGTAATTATATGATAACTACCCAATATTCTGGGCAAACCATCATTTAAACATAAAAGACACCAGTAAACACAGTACCAATGTCCTTTGAGCCCACCAAAATCAATCTGCCAATTACCCATGTTCTGTGCTATAACAAAGAATTGGGGAAATCTCTATGCATGAACTCAAAAACTAGTAGGTCTACCTGCTCCACTGCTGCTTTCTTGCTACCCCACAGAAGCTTCTTCTTATATTCTGAGGAGAAGAATCCAGCTATTCCCATATTCTTGTTAACTGCAAAATACAACAGCCTGAGGTCAGTCAGAAATGAAAACACTTCAAAACCACAACTGCATGTTTGCCATATGATGAATTCATGAATATCATCATGAGGTCCATCGTTACAGTGAAGACACATTGATGCTAAGGCAAAATCATTAGTCATAAAACAAACAGTTCATGGAAAAAAGAAACAGCCTCCCAAGCTGTCTCTATGGTCAAAAGACTGCAACAGGCAGATGTCTTGAGGGGTCACCAAATGCAAGACGATGTACAATCCCTAGCCAAATCACAAACATTAGCAAGATATACATTCAGGAGCTGCAGAACTGGCTGATGAACAAGTTATCTATAGTACTCAATGTTTCAGAATCCAGAGTACTCACCTAGCTCTGCGGCTCTCAAAGCAGCAACTTTTGCAGCATTAAGATCATTTGCAAGTTCTGCAGTCATGGCATCTTCTGAAGAAGGTGGAGGGCCCCACTTTGAAATCTTCACAGGCTTCACAACAGAAGAAGATGGCACTTGCTTTTCTTGTCCTTGGCCTGAATCTGGTACAGTTGGCTGAAAGGCACCGATACTATGACGAGCTCCTTTGCTACCATCAGTCTCCTCTGCCTTGTCCTTCAACTCTGGCTTTGGATCAACAGATGAGTCAATAGGTGTGGCAACCTCATGTTGGACAGTTTTGTCAATCGAACAGCTTGTAGCCCCTTCATCTGTGCCGGTGGTGTCCTGCATCAGTATCTGGTCCCATCCAGTTACTCCTTTCTCCCTTTCTCTTCTGTCCCTCTCCCCTTTCCCCCTCACAACTTTATGTATCTCACTTGTGTCCCTTCTACTATCATTCTCACCTCCATCCCACTCAACTCTCTCACCTTTCCCTCCATTTGTATCACGATGCAAAACAGATGTACCTGCACTGGCAGCAGTACCTTCTCCTCCAATGTCACGGCAGTTCCGCTTTCTTAGCTCAGCACCCTCCTCGTCTCTGTTGTCCCTCGACCAAGAACGCTCTTTGTCCAAATTTCTGTGACGACTCTGATCTTTGACTGTGGGTTCCTCATCCCTCCTAATCCGAGGCCATGCACGGTCTCTGTCCATAGTTCTTTCTCGACTTTGATCCTTGACCATGTCTCTCTCTCTATGCAGGTCTCGTCTTCGTATCTCTTGCCATTCTCTTGGCCTGTCTGCATCTATCAATTCCCCTGCATCTCTGGAACAATCAACTCGCTTCCGATCATCACTTTCCCTGCTTCGTTTCGGCTCTCTCTCCTGATCTTTACTCCTCAGATAATCATCATCACTACCCCTCACTCTGTCTCTGTCCCTGCCTTTCTCCCTCTCTGTGTCCCTTTCCTTCACCTTCAACATTTGAACACCTCTGTCAACATCCTTTTCTCTATATCCACCACCATATTGCTCAGGTCGATCATAACGACCCAATCGATCAGAATCTGACCTTAAGTGCTCGTGATGTGAATGAGGACGGGTGTCTCGGTTGGACTGGCCCTGCTCACAGTAATCACTTGTTCCAGCCAATGGTCTCCGGCTTTGATCATGATCAGAGTGGAGCGACCGGGAGTGTGATGCAGTTGGTCTTTCCACTGCCCCATCTTCAACTCTCCTTCTTTGATAATCTCCTTCTCTATGACCCATTCTTTCAGAATCCGTGTTCCTCCCCTTCTTCACTTGGTCTAAGCCCTTTGAGGTCACCTCTCTGGGAACTGGTGAGGGCGAACGGCTTTGATGGCGATTCCCACCACCTGCAACAGGCAGAACAATTAAGTGCACAATCAAGAATACGTGAGCAGATTGGCAACATCCTTGGAGCGCTGTTGAATTTCGGACTTTGGAAGTAGCTCCTCTTCCTAATGGATAACCTAATAACTGCCACCACAAACACTGGAGCAAAAATAGCATCAGACACCAGACACTGTAATGCTTGTCTAGAACTACCTCTAATGCAAACCTCAAGTTCCCATCACCCACAGCTTAACATCATCCCACATACTTGTAGCAGATTTTTCTTCCAGCTGCTGGTGTGGAAAATATGTCCCGGATGCAGTACATGCTTCAGCAACAAAGCCACAACTTTGCAACAACATATATCTCTCAAGAGAATCAAGAAATCTCTATTGGCTGGTGATAACCCCAGCAAACAAACACATATCCCTCTCCTTACCCTAAAACCCTACTGCTTGGTGCAATTAGAAACATATAAACCCCCAACCTGACACTCGAAAAGTCACTCCTTCCAACAAACAATCTTGCAGAGACTGGGACCAAAGACCTAACACCACTGAATATGGCAGCTGGTAACAAGGCAGGAGCACACCATCCTGGACATCAATGTCAAACAAACCAGAAGGTACAAATCCTTGTAGCTCACGCTCATCATTCCCAAACCAAAAAATGAAAATGAAAATCCCAGTAACAAACCAAAAATGAAGAAAAAAAAACCAAACTCAAGTTCCACAACACCACATGATTTGCACCTCATTTCTGAGACCCTGAGGCAACCATGGCAAACTTTAGGGCAAGTCTCAAAATTTTTTGGAAAAATCGCCCACACATGAACTGCTTGATTTTTCTCTCTTCTCTTCCTATTGAGGGAAGAGGGTGCAGACAAATAAAGGAAAAAAGGGGAGGGAAAAAAAAGGAAAAAAAGGAAAAAAAAGAACAAACCTCCAAGCAGAAGAAGAAGAAGAAGAAGGGGAAAAAAAAAACAGTCACAGTCGCTAACAAAGAAAAGAGCACAGGCGTTGTTTCTTACCAGTGGAGGGAGACGTTGAGGGAGAACGCCGCCGGTATGAGCGCAAATGCTTCCGGGACATAAAAGCTCTATCTCCCTCCATTTTTATTTTTCGGATATTCTTTATCAAATATCTCAATCCTCAACACAAAAAAGCAGAAAAGACAATCAAAACACCAGATCCTCTTCTTCTTCCTTCTCCTCCTTCTCCTCTCCTCCTCTTCACCACTCCGCCTGCAACTGCGAATGGACGGACGGGAACGCAGAAGAAGAAGCAGAAGAAGACGAGGGGCAAAAGGAACTAGGGTTTCTTCACATCCGCAGTAACCACGGTGCCTGTGCGTAAAGCGTGCCTGTGGCGCCCGCGGGTGGCCAGAAAACAACGTGCACTGGACGACGAACAGGAGGATGAATGTAACAACAACGAAACTCTTAGTTCATCCATCCATCCAGCTGGCTGGCCGGCCTTGCTGACTAGATGGTTGGTGATGAATTAGGGTATTTGAGAACGACGTTTAGTTCATCCAAATCACATGGTTCATCCATCCATATTTTAGAATTCAACCCTTCCATGTTCGTGAATGGTTATTCTAAAACATTTTTAGAAATATATTAATTTTTAAAGTTAAAAAGCATTTTAGAATTAAAAATGTAAACTGAAAATTAAAAGTGATCAAATCAAGTGTTTTTTTTTTAGATTTTCAATGGCCACAATTTTACCAAAATGTAAGAAAAAATTCCAAATTTTCTATACATGGTTCAAGTAGGTAGCCAAAAATATAGGAAGATGTTTTTCTAAAAAGTTTACTTTCATATTCAGCTTGTAGCCAAATTTGGCTAAATCTTCCTAGGATGATTGCCAAAGTTGGCTACATCTCAAAATGGATGATTGTCAAATTCAGCTAAATCTTCGTATGGACGACCACCACTTTGGGTACAACACAAAATGGATGATCCCCAAATTCAGCTAAATCTTCCTATGGATGACCCCGCCCCTTTGGGTACAACACAAAATGGATGATCACCAAATTCAGCTAAATCTTCCTATGGATGATCCCCACTTTGGGTACAGCACAAAATGGATGATCGCCAAATTCGGCTAAATCTTCCTATGGATGATCCCCACTTTAGGTACATCACAAAATGGATGATCGCCAAATTCGGCTAAATCTTCCTATGGATGATCGCCACTTGGGTCTCTTCCCTTTGGGCAGACCAAAGAAAACGGGCAGAGCCACGAGAGCGAGAGAGAGGGGGAGAGAGAAAGGCAAAGCTCCGTTGCGGACGTACGTCGCTCGCTTCTCCAATTGCTCTCTGTCGTTTTCATGAATGCGAGCTTCGCCAGGTCTCGTCGCAAACGCGTCGGCATGATCAGCAGCAGGAGGGGAGGATAGGAACTAGCAGGCAGCATGTGAGAGAGAATCGGAAAGTATAGTATCATCAGGAGGCGGAGAAGAGGAACTAGCAGCGCTAGCGACAACAATCGGCGATATCCACATGGACGACATTCTTCACCAGGCTGATGGTGGTCCAAACAGAAGAAGAGGAGAGAGGCAGCGGGAAGCCGACATGCCGCGCGTGGTGCACGCCGTCATCAGGATACCGCAGGAGGACGGATCGTCGCGTACTACGGCTATCAGTCGATGGACGCGGCCCGGGAATCCGTCGGGCGGAGGGCTCATTGTCATGTCTTCTTCTCCCGGTACTAGTAGTAATAGTCGTGAATCCATGAGATCCAGTTTCTTGTCACACTTCAAGTCACGGGACTGCTCCTCGCTGTGGCGGGAGAATGAGGTGGAGTCGTCAGATAGCGGAGACAGTGATTACGATGAGGATGATGATGTTGTTGTTGCTGAATCTGCTAACCGATCTAAGGCTGCGAAGAATTGGTCTCGGAGTAGTAGTGCTGGTACTACTCCTAGGGTTGCAGAGAATCGTTTGGAGAGTTCCAAATTGGCGAAAATTCTGTCGTCGTCTGAAGCGGAGACCGCTGAATTGTGCGTCGTTAAGAAGGAACGCGGTCATGATTTGTCCGACGGCTTTGAGAGGAGCAGTGTGGAGTCTGGCTCCTCCGGGTGGAGCGATTGTCATGGATCCGGTTCGGAGCTTGAGGAGGAGTACCAGAAGCAACGCATGTTTGCCGATTCTTATGGTTTCGAGGCTCACAAATGCTCCAGGAAGTACAAATCAGCAACCGAGTTCCACAATGTATGTGCAGCGTTGAAGAGGGGGCTTTTGAATAACAAGGCTTTGGATTGGTGCGAACCCCCTTTCACCTTCTCAGAGCTTTGGACATAGGAGAAGGGATTTTGAGCATGTATTGTCACTGCTGCTTGCCTAGACCCTAAATCCTCAGGTAGCATCACACTTGTCATGAGATGCTGAAGCACTATGGACGACAGATTTAAAATTCTGCACTTGCTCTTCCTCTTTTTTCCAAACTTCCAACAAACTTTCCAGCATTTCTGACAGGCTTGAGCTGGTTTTTCCTGGTCCTTTAAGGGTACTCTATTCTTGATGTTCATGTGCAAGAACTCCCAAAACTTTAATTGGCTGGTCTGTCTGTACTTGACATAAACAAACAAACAAACAAACTGAGCTTGCTCGCAGACTCTGGAATTGTGTCAATTGGAAAATCTATTTTCAATGGTTGCTGCATGGGGAACCTGTAGGTCTCATTTTCTCTTGTCAATAGGAGTGCTATTACAACCAGGAGACAGAAAGAACCTCCAGGTTCTGGAGCTGAAGGATTCCCAACAAGTTCCTCTGCTTGCATGCGGGAGGTTGCAGACAAAGACAGTGTTTTAGAGAAACAGAACATTGTTGGTATGTCCAAAGGTGAGAGAACAGTTAGTGTTGAGGTGGGAGAAGGTCGAAGAGATCGTGAAACTTGGAGACAGGCTTTAGAATCATTCAGGTCCAAGTACAAATGCTCACCTGCAAGACATCTGCTCTACAGAATAATATATAAAGCTCCAAAACCTGTAGACGAGCAGGTACAGTAGTCTTTTGAAGTATAATTTGCATTTTCGTCTATCAATTTATGAATGAAAAATATAAGATTGAGCATTCTGGCATTTTCAAAGGTTTTACCTGTGTGGGATTGCTTAGATGGTCATTGTGGAACTAATTGCCATTTTGCTGAGGCGAGGTAATCTATGGTGGAAGCAGGAGCGGAAGATGCAGAATGATGTAAAGCTCAAAACTGAAGAGCTGGAAGATCAAGAGAAACCGAGGAAAGGTAGAGGGAATTTGGATGCTGGAAGCACATTTGAAAAACTTGGACCAGAGCTTGCCCAGGAGCTTGTTGAGAATAAGAGGGTGGAGCGGGAAGCAGAGTTGCAATCTCTTGCAAGGCATGGGTCTGGAGCTGGACTTGAAGAATTTGATGAAGAGATAGGGTTATGTAGAGGCTTAACTGCTGATCGCTGCTCCAATGGATCACGAAGTATTAAGGAATCCAGCAGGCGGATAGAGTTGAGCTGTTCAGAGGGTTGCTGTGTGTTATTTCACTTTCAGGCATGCTGGCGGGAATTTGAGAAGAACTTTCGGGATAACAATACTGACTGGAAGATGGTCCGTGGTGCCATATGCATGACTCCAGGTTAGCTGATTTTTTTGTTACTTGGGCATTTTGGGAACTGTGCAGTTTTCTGAATAGTCATTGGTGCAGTTTTCTGTATATGAATTTCATAAGCTTACAACACACATTCCCATGCCTATGCTTGGGTGGACTGCTGGTTTTGACTGCTTACTTAGATTCCAGGTCTCTACTGTCTTCGAGTATGCCATCATGGAGAAGGCAGCAATCAAGGTTCTGCATAGTATTTTGTTTATCTTCATATCTGCAGTTGTTCTGTGTCTTGTATGAGTTCTGTGTGGAGAACTAAAACAACTTTGGCTGTTTATGTGGTTGTAGATTGCCCAGGCAAGCTTATCAAAGTTCAAACAAGAGAAAGC